>JAABUY010001591.1_pt1 | contig 29730 bp, 29 predicted proteins | sample 5560271 | NCBI WGS metagenome assembly JAABUY01 (sample SAMN10711886, study PRJNA513374) | rock metagenome | isolation source: Antarctica rocks | place: Antarctica: Victoria Land, University Valley | reverse complement strand
GGTCTTCTCCTATCAGCCATCTCCTCATGAGGGTGAACCATTGGTCGCAGTTCTCGCGAGTGAGGATTGGGACGGGTCGTCGCTTTGCGAAGGAGTCGTCGAAGTTCATGGTGGCGATAGTCGGCACATAGTATAAGAAGTGAATGAAGTAAAATAACAATGTATGCGTTGAAGGTAATATAAGTAAAACAAATAGAAAGCTTTTGTGCCTCTTGTCCTGTGAGGTGGTAGTGCTTATTTGTCCCAATGACTCATACTAAGCTGCCGAAGGACAGTGCTCCCTGAGCGACTGTGGGTGCTGATTTTTGCTGGGACCGATTCTCCGTGAATCTTCCGAGCCAAACGTACTCAGCTGCTGCAGGATGCTGATTCTGCTAGAGCCGGATTTATCACGAACCTCAATAGCCAGTGATACTGCTAGAGCCAGATTGACTGTGGACCTCAATAGCCGGCGTACACAGCTGCCGCCAGATGCTGATTCTGCTAGAGCCGGATTTATCATGAACCTCAATAGCCAGTGATACTGCTAGAGCCGGATTGACCATGGACCTCAATAGCTGGCGTACTCAGCTGCCGCCACACTAGAAGTATGCACTTTCTCTGGGAAGCTCCTTGCTAACCTGGGCTCATAACCTATTGAAAGGTGGCACCACACTAGTAGCACAGCTATCGTGAGTTATATATCTAACAATGATGCTTATAGATTTTCTTAATAATGTAACTTTAAATTATATAATTGTCTACAGATCACTGATTAATCTTTAGTTTAGTAATTAAAATTATTAAACTTTTTCTTATCTTTAAAAGATCTTAATAATTGATTAAAGCTGCTTAAATCTCTAATTAAAGTTTTGTAAAAAAATAACTTATTCTCTATTTCTTTATGTAACTTAAAAGCTGATCTTTCAGCATATTAAAATATATTATAAAAGCTTAAATTAATTAAATAAATTTCTGCATAACTTTTAAGTATTTCTGTACTGTATTAAGTCTGCAGTTCACTGAGTTCTCAATAAGATTAAGTAGAAACTCTGAAAAGTGTTAAAAGGTGGCACCACACTAATAGCACAGCTATCATGAGTTATATATCTAACACTTTCCCTAACCCGCAATCGGCCCGTGACCGGCCCGCAGGTGTAAAGGGTGCACACAGATGGTGGTTCAAACTCATGACCTTTTGAACTTACTCTCTCACCATGGACTTGAACCACCAGCAGAGGTGGCCTAGGCACCATTTTACACAAGTTATCACACACTAACCCGGGCTCATAACCTGTTAAAAGGTGGCACCACACTAATAGCACAGCTATTGTGAGTTATATATCTAACAAAAAGAATATTTATAATTTATTATTTAGAAGTTTATTCTCATTAATGTAATAAAATTATGCATCTTAAGATTTTTCTGTTAAGAACTGCATGACAAAAAGAATTTTATTGCAGTTATTGAAAAAGTTTTCAGAAATTAAGTAAAATGTCATCACAATGCTGTGTATAAATTTAGTATGTTTACAGATAAACTTTTCATTATATATAAATAAGTTCTTTAGCTGTTGTGTTTATTTTGCTGAAAGTGTATACATAACTTTGAATGTATATCACTTCATTAAATTTAAAGAGCTAATAAGAGCATAAAAAGATTCTGTATGCAGTTTTTTCTTAAATAAAATTTAAAAATCTTTATTTCTCAAAAGTTTGTTGATCTCATTATGCATATTAAATGCTTACAGTTCACAATTGATTTTCATGAATTATCATCTTTGTTAAAAGGTGGCACCACACTAATAGCACAGCTATCGTGGGTTATATATCTAACACTCCCCCTAACCCGCGATCGGCCCGCAACCAACCCGCAGGTGTAAAGGGTGCGCGCAGACAGCAGTTCAAACTCATGACCTTTTGGACTTACTCTCTCACCATGGACTTGAACCACCGGCAGAGGTGGCCTAGGCGCCACTTTACGCAAGTTATCACGCACTAACCCGGGCTCATAACCTGTTAAAAGGTGGCACCACACTAATAGCACAGCTATCATGAGTTATATATCTAACAATCTTTTCTCATTATTGATCTGTCTAATTTCAGTTAAACAGATCTATTCATTTAAACATTAATTCTTTTTTTCTGCAGTCTAAATAACAATTTAAATCTTTGCAGATTTTTATTCTTCAGAGATTACTTAAGTCTCAATACAGTTAAAGAATGATTTTATCTCATTTTGCTGACTTTTAGTCTGCATATTACAATGTAATGAATTGTCATTCTTTAAAAAGATAGAGTTGTTAAAATTGTAAATTTATAAGTTTCTTATCTATAAGAGACTGATGAGTAAGATATGTGACAATGTGAGACACTATGTTACAACAGCTATTTGATGAAGTTTTGATGTTAAAATCTTGTATTGATGAAGATTAATAATTAAGAAACTTAAAAGATTTGTATGCAAAGACTGTCTATATAGTACTTTGCTTATCAATCATTGTGTGAGGAGTTCAGCTATAGTTTGATATGAGCACATAGTGATATCATGACAGACTATTATTTTATGCTGAATATAATTCATCTTGCTGTTTCATTCTTTTAATCATTGATTCATTCTTTTGCTATTCACTGATGAAGTCTTGTCTTACAGATAGCAATTAAATGTCAGATCTCTGTGATCTATTCTTTCTCAATGTATAAATCTCTGATCTGAGTCACTGTCTTAATCATTCTGTTCATTTCTTCATTTTCTGATATCTCTATGTGCACTGATATTCATCAGATCTGTATCTGAACCTTCTGGCTCCGCAGATCATCCACTCCCTTCGCTATGTGCTGCAGTAAGTACTGTCCTGACTGTGTACCCGGTTTGGCGCTGAGATGGGTGGTGAGAAATGAAAACCTAGGCAGCCTAGTCCGATCAGGCAGCCGGCAGGCATGATTAATAAGCCTGTAAGTTACTACCTCACCGCCTTGACAAACCACCTACCGTGCGGATTTCCCTGTCGATTGCCCAGTTCGAATCTGCCATGTTGCCAAAAGACGACCCGTATGACCGCCAGCCAAATACTAATCCACACCCCGTCGAAAATGACGTTACCACCGACGAACTTGCCGCGAACGAGGACGTCGATACAGCCGTATCCTACGAAATCGACCGATTACTCGATAACAAACAACCAGACGCGGCCGCAGTAAACCCACGACGCAACATCTCATCAAATGGAGAGAATATAATCATACTCAAGACGCATGATATGACGTCAAGGACTTGAAAGAGGCGAAGGAACTGGTAGAAGAGTATGAATGTCGTCACGCCGCCTCATAACGTCAAATATGGGTCGAGCTACGCAGTTCTTGTTGAAGGGGCTTCACCATAACTTACCCCGACGAGGTCGTCGGCTTTGCCGGAGGACGCGAGATTGTTATGGATAGGTAGGGTATAGCCTCGGCCTTTCGGCCGTGGCCCCATCGGCCACTTTGCAACCTCGATGGGGTCATGGGCCGTTTGCTAGATGTGGAAGGCACCTCGTATGGGCATATATGGGGAGTTTTTGCTCAGGTAGTTTCTAGTTCATCAGCCATTCATACACTTGCATCATTGACCTTGATTAAGTCCTGATGATTTTGGTAGGACGAAGGTATTATGTAGCAGTTTCAATAGGCTGTTTGAAAGGAAGATATAGTTGATATTCAAAGGCCGAATAAGTATTCCTGCCTACAACTGGACTGTCCTAGGTATTGAGAAAACAGCGGCATGGACCAGTAGGGAACTATATCATCACATGCAATCCATTCTTGCCAACCGCACAAGTGAGACTACTGGTATCCAAGCTCTGTACTGCCCAAATACTTAAGCTTCGCATCTGAGCTCAAATGTGTACTTGCGGTCCTGGCAATGGCAAAAAGTCACATGCAATTACGGTATATCTAGTACGACATCTCCGGAATCATCAGGCATACTCGTACCATAACCGGCCATAACTCGATGCAGTCATGAACTGTATCCAGGCTTCTGTCATGTCAAAATGTCAAAATACTTAAGCTCAGCATCCGAGCTTAACCACGAGTACTGTGGCCATGGATTCGGCAGGCGACCCAAAGCTCGCGGGCCAGATGCGGCGCTTTGAGGAAGTACAAATGGGGCTGTCAAGCTCGCCGAGCTTGTCGTGCTGGGTACGTGTACCTGTGCTCGAGTCGCTCGCCCCGAAGCTGTTCTCGGCCACTCGTAGAAATACGAAGTGGACTGGTGGGAGAGTGTAAGATGTCCATTTTCTGGGGCCTGAGGCCTTTCTTAAATACAGGATAAGCGAGATAGGCTCTGACGCCATAGGCTAAACTAGAAGGAAGCCTTAAGGAAGCGAGGTACCGAAAGGGAAAGCAAGTGAGGAAAGCGTAGCGACCACCTAACATGGACCTCGCCCATAAAACCCCTGGATCAAGCTGGTACCCACCTTCTGGTACCCACCTTCTGGTACCCACCTTCTGGTACCCACCTTCTGGTACCCACCTTCTGGTACCCACCTTCTGGTACCCACCTTCTGGTACCCACCTTCTGGTACCCACCTTCTGGTACCCACCTTCTGGTACGAGTAGAGTACCACCACCGGACTTGAAGTAAGGAAGCGTCCCTGGTATAAGTCAGACTTCAGCGCCGTGTTGAAAGTAACGCCGAGTAAGACTTGCTTCGCTCGCATTGGAGGAACGGTGAAAGGCCTGGGTGACCTACCTGATGGTACGAAGTGGCTGGACCGAAGTCTGCACAGTTTAGTTGTACGAGATATCGTATCTCATAATACGATATCTTGTACAACTAAACTGTGCAGACTTCGGTCCCACCAACTTCGTACTCACTATTCTTTCCTTCTCCTTCTCAGACATTAATCTTCTAAAGTCTATATAAGTGAGAATATAAAAACCGATTGTCATCACCGCCCATATGAGGCAACGCGGGGTCGGCCTGCCCCAAGGCCCCGCGTTCGAGTCGCGGTAAGTCCCCAATTTTTTGTTTTTTGGCCGGCTTTTGCAGTACTATCTGTATCTGCTTTTTGTCTTCTCCATAACAATCCGATGAGTTCCAGTTTGTTGGTGGAGACGGCCTTAGCCAGTCACCCAGAGCTCTCGACGCCTGCTGCAGTTTTGGGCCACAATGAGACGAAGAGCTAACAATAGAAAACATGAATCTATTGCATTGATCATAATGTACAATGCATGCTAAAATTACTCTACTCTAATCTTCCCCAGCCAGCCTCCAAGCTCTCAACGGCAAACTCTGCAACTGGATCACCGCCGGCTTGATGAAACCCCAGAACGTCAAGACCCCTATCAACACGCAGACCACGTTTGTGATGTAATACCCATCGCGAGATATATTACACGTCCCCCCACCGTCAAGACACCGATGTTTCTCCGCCTCAAGCGCACAGGAAAATGGCGAAGTAATGAGCGCACCTTTGAGATGTTCAGGTGCAGGCGATGGAGGAATGCACGTAGCGACAGTGAAGAGGTCGACGAGCTTGAGGATGAAGAAGCGTGGGAACGTCCCACCGAGGTTGGAGACTCTGTAGTGTGAGATCAGTATAAGCTCTCTTAGTAGAGAAAGGGTGTGGAACTTACGTGGCCAGCAGCGTCATGTAGGTCCCGCCAATCACGGGATCGGCGATCCTCGCATGAAACGCCGAGACGGCAACGAACATGACGGTATTGGTGAATGTGGAGAAGATGTGCTCGGCGATGACCACGATGAGATACCACGCCTGAACTCCGTCTTTGGGGAAGATCATGACGGTGAACTGGGCAATGACGGCGGCCGCCAGTCGTCCGACAAATGCCCAGCACCACAAGTGCATAGGCGGATACTTGGTAGACCATTTGCCGGCATAGTAGCCGAGACCGATCTCGAAGGGGAAGTCAATCAGTACCGTTAACGCCATATCTTCCTGGCTGAAGCCCTTATCCAGGAGCTTTAGGTTAGTGACGGCGTCGTTCGCCTGAAAGCCGATTTTGGCAATCAGGTGGACGAGGATGATCGTTTGAATGTTCCGTAATTTCAAGATGCCGCCCATGATCCGGTAGACCTGGAGTATCCCATCTTTGTCTTTGGTTCTCTCTTCGCGCTTGAGCAGTGCCAAACCAAGCGTTACCGCAAGGTAAGCCCAACCCCAGAAAGTAAGATAGCCTGCCAAAGTCATCACACCCTCGGCCTTTGGTATAGCGCGGAACCATCTGTTCGCGAAATCCGGGGAGTTGAAGGCCAAGAACACAGTGTTGGAAAGAAATGACCCGGCAGTCAAGCCGACAGTCTGTGCCGTAGAAGCATACGACAAGTTCTGCGGCGATAGTAGGGTCAGGGCCCATCCGTCAACCGCAATGTCTTGCGTGGCGCACATCAACACCAGGAAGAACCACCACCACGTGAAAGTCCACACTCCCGCACCACCGTCCTTTCCAGCCGCAAGCAGCATCTCCTTTATATTGCCGCCGAGCCATATCATCCCAAACCCCGACAACATTTGTATGGGCACAATCCAGCTCTTCCTCCTCCCGAATCTGGGACTCCATACCGCATCCACGATCGGGCTCCAGAGCAACTTCAACGAGTAGGGATACGACGCCAGCGAGAAGATCCCTATCTGGCCATACGAGAGATGCGACTTTAGCAGGAACGGCACAGACCCCGCCGCTAGCCCCATGGGTATGCCCTGAAGGAAATACAACAACACGAGTAGCAAAAAGTTTCTCCGGTCTTGTAACGGTAGGTCAAAGAAACTGAGACTGGAGGCGGTGGGAGTATGCAGTGTAGGTGGAGGCTCGTCGTCTAAGGTGAAGCTCTCCTTGCTCATCAGTTGTTCGGTTTGGAATGCGGACGTGGGAGACTCCAAGCCGGGCGTCTTCCGCCGCATCATATCGAGATGTGAGTTCATATTGCCGTTGGCGTGTCCGTTGGCGTGTCCGTTTGTGCGTGCCTTGATGTGCCCGTTGGCGTGTCCGTTCCCTGGGCCGTTCGCACCTCGTGAAGAAGTCAAACTGGACCGGTCTCTCGCCTGATTGTTTGGAGACGGCGATTTTCGGCGTCCCATTTGGGGGCTTGACGAGGTGTCGGGATCTGAAGAGTCGCGTACCTGGGCGCTCTTTCTGACGCCCCTGTGTTATTCTGTTCTATTGCTCTGACCCGTCATGCGCTTGACCTATTACTAATTTAGGTTTGGAGTGTTCGTGCTGAGCGGTGGAGAATGGAAGTAAATACGTTCAGCAAGTGGAGGGAATTGAAGAAGTGAAGAGGGCGAGTGTCGCATAGTGGGAAAGGCATCCATGTGGTTCACTTGCGAGTGAAACTAAACGCTGAGGACTCGCTGGCCTCTAAGCTTTCTTAGTCAGTAGTGAGTGCCAGGCACATTCCCTAGAACGGTTAGACCGTAAACATGACTGCAGAGCGGTAAATCGGCAGCGGCCAGATTGACCAAGTGGGGGTCAACGCCGTACCAGATTCGTAACGTTCAGACAAAGGGCAGAGGGCTCAACAGAAGAGGACACGCATCACAGTGCGTATGGCTCAGATGCATCAAGGATGCCTGTGGCTGTGACGCCACAAGATACTGGCTTAGTAATTGTGATTGATTCCCATGCCTCATCCTCGCATCATGTTTAGACTCCATCCCCAATCATCATTATTATGTCTAAATATATTCGACCATTTTCGTATCACATTATACTCATCTCATCAGTACCGATATCATCAACTTGGCAGCCAATGTCAATGCAGTCGGCCCAGAATCGGCTCCTTTCTGTTCAAATATCTGATGTGCGTTTATACACGCGACATCCAGTCCTTCCCCTGCCCGCGGTCCTTCAAGAAGATGCAGATTGCAAGCATAGCTTGTCCTCGTAACCCAATTCCTCTCCAATGCTTTGCTGCTGCTATGGACGCCCATGTGCAAGCTCGACTTGTGCTGGGGCATGTTCGAGCGCGGTCAGGGGTGCTGTGGGCCTCGATTTTTTTTTGGTGACTGTGCAGTCCCTCTTACATCGGCGGACATGCGAAGGTCCATCTAAAAGATGCGATCAATTTCGGTATTATAAGGAAAGCCTGTACATTCCGTATTGTGGACCATTACGTCCGTTGATTTAGACCAATGTAATAGTTGAGAGTGGTAATCTTTCCAAAGTGAAGTCCATTCTCCTGACGAGGGGTTTCATAAGCTCCGTTCGGCGTTGATAGTTCATTTCCATTTTTGGGCTCTCGATCCAAAGCTTACTGGCTCCGCGAATCATAAGTTCAACGCGACCTATCCGTTCGTAGCTTGAATCGTCTTACCTTCGTCGCACGCATATCCCCGCATGGAGATCGTCTACGGCAGCGCCGATGGGAATGATAAATGTCTCGGAATCAGCAGGGCCGCCATCTTCCCTTGTCGAATGAGCGGTATAGTCGTACTTATAGTCTTGAATGGAAATCTCCTTCACAAGATTCTGATCATTGTCCGGTTGGAAACTTGGTATAGCAATGTCATCGGCGAAATCCTGATCATCTTCGCCTCGATAGTCGCGCGCTCTAAAATCTAGAAAGAGCTCTTCCGCCTCAATTAGAGGAGCCCGTAAAGTAATGCTAGCTTCTGAAATGTCGCCCATGTGACTTGGTCCGACAATGACATAGTGTATATCCATCAGGTGGACGGAGCTAAGACTCGATCCCAGGCGCGAATCCCAGAAGACTTAAGACTGCACAGACGCCCATGACCAAGTGGGCGCACGTCTGATCCTCGGCCTGTCGCATTTTGGACTTGGCCATACCATCCAAAGTAATCAAGTAGAAGAGTTTTCTCCCAAAGCCCGGCCAGAAATCGGTCGCCAACCCTCTTACTTTCAATGCGCTGAATCAGAGCCGCTAAAGCGGGTATTTGGTCTTTCTCAAACGTGAGTTGAAGCCGCGAGTACTCTTGGACGGTGCGATACCATAGCAATCTGATATTCGAATCGGCAAGCTTCCAGTACGGCACGGCTTCGTACTTCATCCACGCATAGTGAGATTCATCCCTGGCGAGATCTTCATCACTGCAACCACTTTCGCTTTCCTTGTAGTCTCGCATTCCCACATAACTTCTTGGGAACAGAAGTGCAACACCCGACACGACAGTCGCATTTCTGATATACCCAGCCTCTGTTCAGCAATGGCCACGCCTTGCTACGATCTCGTTCACCCCAATGAGTGGGATATTTCGGACGCTCTTGGCGAATGTAAACATCGCAATAGCCGGGAACCACAGAGGCAAAGAATTCAGGATCTGTTTGCGAATACAAGCCTGACGAGCTATCTTAGGCCTTTGTGGCGGCGAGCGTGACGAAAGCGTTCTCATAGATATCGGCCATCTTCGCGGCTTGTTCTTTCCAGTCATCGTCGCTGTCTTGGACTATGCATAAAGAATCAACCCACAGAAAGAAGATTCCTAAACGACGGCATATGTCTACTGCATCTTGAAAAGTTCTTGTGAGTCTGCTCCAAGGGATTTGGACCATGAACTCGTCCAGGGTGTCTACAGTTGACTTGATAACATCATCGACAGGACCCCAGCAATGACTCAAGCAGGCATAGCGTTGTGTTTGGATATTTTCCCGAAGGATGACCAAATCGTTGTTCAAATCAAGCATTCGTTTCGGGTACCAAGAGGCGACACCAACGTCTCTTATAATTGAGCGGCACCGGCTATGGTTGGAAACGCATTGCTCAATCCAACTCTTGATGGTTTCAAATGTAGTCTCTGCTGATGTCTCTCCAGGCAGTAGACTCCTAGTCCTAGTAATGTTCAACGGGGTAGACCTTTGCCCTGAACAGTAATATTCGTTAGTACCTTATGTCAATCGCGACTGAATGTATCTACCAGAAAATCCCGAGGATTGAGGATTTTCGTTGGTTCTGCATTGGATGATGTTAAATGGCGCCTACCTGAAAGTGTGAAAATATCGAGGTTGACCCGGCGATCGGGTAGGTATATTGCGCAAGGATAATTCTCCCAAACTCGTATCTTCTGGATACTCTCATTGCCGAAAAGCCTCGGGACAGCCCAGTCTACACACACAAGCACAAACGAACACCTAGGACAGTCACATCTAGCAGCACGTTTTAGCTCGTCAAAGCTGCAATCCCAATAACGTACGTTGGTGGAAGTCCTAGGTAACTTGCAGCAGGGGCAAACGTTGCTCGCTCGGGGCCTTCCGCCCAAGACGGACATCGCGCTGCAGCCCAAGCTTGAGCTCACAGTTCCTGAGAGGTCGGAGCAGCGTTTTATCTATATTGATTTTGTCAAAGCAACACAAAGGTTTCCGGCGCAGACAATAGGAAGAGTAGAGGAGGAACTGCCGAAATCTGCTCTGACATCAGCAGAGGCCGGAATAATACATAATCCGAAGTCTGTGGTAAGTCAAGTATACGAGAGGCTTGACTTGACCGTCCACATGCGCACTCTACACATCTATAGCTACAGCCTTTCGGAGCACTACTTAGCTGAACACCTAGCTCTTATCAAGCTCCTTCCTCCAATCCCCCACATGCTCCGCAATGATCTTCGCCGCCCTCCCCGCACTATGCTGTCTCCCTATAGCCTCCACAAAATCCCCCTCCGGATCTACAACCAGAGCACAAGTCAGCAAACCCCTCCCCTACACCCATGTTCACAAACAAACAAACAAAAACAACCCACCCATAAGATAAAAGTAGATACTATGATCCACCAAATAATCCTGCCCAGGCTTCACATCCGGCGGCGTCGAGAAATAAACCCGATAAGCCTTGCAAACCGCCTTGACTTGCTCCCACGTCCCCGTCAAGCCCACCAGATCGGCATGAAACTCCTTCAAGTACTCCTTCGTCACCGCCGGCGTGTCGCGCGCCGGATCGCACGTGATGAAGATCGGCCGCAGCACGTTGCCGCACGAGTCTTTCACCAGGTCGATCATCTGCGCCATCTTGTCCAGCTCTTCTGGGCAGATGTCCGGGCAGTGCGTGAAGCCGAAGTAGACCTGCAGACATAACTCATCAACACACACTCGAGCCTCTCTCCGCCACCATGAGTTGGATCCCTTCGCCGTTCTTGTCGCCGCAGAGCCGGGCGTCTCATAAGATGAACTCACCAGAGCGTACTTCCCCCTCATATCCCGATCCGTAAACGTCCTCCCATCCTGATCCACCAGCTCAAATTGCCCTCCGACCTTCGGCCTCCCGATCCCTTTCGCGGCTTCCGCGATTCGTTTGCGCTCCATTCGCCCTTTTTCGTACTGGAAGTAGACGTACAGTCCCGCGCCGGCCCCGACGAACAGAGCGGCGGCGCCATAGGAGAAGGGCTGATCGGGGGAGTTGTTAGCGAGCGCCGAGGGCTAGAAAGGGCGTATGGGCAAGGAATCAGCAGGGCAGGTTGGGATTGACTCACACCAGATCTGTAGCGTGAGCGGGCTTCTTGGATGGATTTGTACGGGAGAGGCGGTGTTGATGTGAATTGTCTCTTTTGCGGCCCACAGGATGTTGAAGTGGGAGATTTTCGTAGCCTGGGACTTGCAGTTTGACTAAGGCGTCGAGATCTGTAGTCGTTCAAGCAGGGAGTTGTTGAGCTGAGCCGCCGTGGACCTTGTTGTGGACACGACGACGATGAGGGCTGAGCTCTTCGGCATACTGGGACAAGCGGCTGCGAGGAACCGAGGAACGGGGACAGGGTTGTTCTTCGCATGGCTATTGAGGTTCGCGTTACGTTCAAGAGGGGGATTGAGGTGCCGGCTGATCTGCACATATAAATTGCTTACGTAATCAACCAAGTCCATTTCCGCTCCACCCATTTCCGGATCTTCCGCCGCCGTCACTTCGGTCAAGGCGGGAGTATACGCAGATGCCATCAACTCTCCGGAATGACAATAGTTTAGGAGATGAGTTGGTAGACTCGAAAATCCTAACAAGGGCCCAGCTCGGACTTTCTAATTCCGCGGATGTCCATGACAGGGACCTGCCTACCTAACTCTTTCCCTATCCTCATATGTGCAACTCCGCGAAACATCGCAGTAATAGCCACGACGGTATCTGCGGGATCGGTACTCAATCCGCTTATGCCTATCCTCACCCCCATTGTCGTGACCCAAGTTCCGCCGTCGTTCGCAATCCACGCTTCATCATCAGCACCACTACAAGCTGGCCCTCAGGAGCAGAATCCATAAGGAGCATATGAGACACCTCGCATTATACTATGAAGTTTTCAACCGCTCGAGCCAACCTGCATGTACAGAGTCTGATAGTTGATGCCGCTGCTTTGCATGACAGGACAAGTAACGTTGAATTATGTTAGCAATGCTCCTCAACATCGCTCGCTTGCCCGTCGTAAAAAGTACGAAAGAGGGTATTTGGTGGGCGGTAGTAAGAACGAGAAGAAGTAGTTGCGGTGAAGAGGGTGGAAGAGGTAGGTAGGTATGTGCATCAAGCTCAGCGCTACCAAACACCCATATACGCTGTTCGAATAAAGCGCCAAAGTAAACCTAACGAGCACCGATCCCAAGTAATCTCGCGAGCAAGTCACACCCGAAACACCAAGCCTCAACGCTCAATGCAACCCGCGACTAGTCTGACTAGCCCTAGACGGACTCGTCCGACTCCTCTCATCCTCCTCTAGCACATCACTCAACCTAGTCGGATGATGATGCCTCGGCACCGCCTCCCACCCCAGCCCACTCCCTCCATACCCCGGCCCCCCACCACCACCACCATAAGCGCCCGCCGTCCCCGCCGTCGTCTGGCCGCGTCCAACGCTCTGCTGTGCAAAGACGCCGCCGACAGGTCTCAGCGTCGCGCCCGCCGTGCCCGTCGAGCCCTGCCCGTACTCGACGCCGGATACGCCGCCGTAGCGCTGACCGTAGGCGCGCTCGCGCTCGAGCGCTTCGTGCACGTCGTACTCGTCGCTGTCCTCGGAGCCGAGGCCGCGCCGGTAGAGGATGGGGCGGCCTTGGGCGTCGCGGCGGATCTCGCCGTGCTCGTCGATGTCGTATTCTTCTTCGCCCAGGTCGCTCACCGTGTCTTCGACGGATTGCACGTAGGAGCGTGAGTCGGGTTCGGAGACGCGGGGTGGTTCCTCGGCGTGCAGAGCTGAGCCTTGGTGCTGGTAGAAGGGTTGAGATGCTCCGGCTGGGCTGTACTGGAGGTACGTGCCACCCGGCGCAGTGGCAGTGGGCGCTCGTGCGGTTTGGGGGGGGGAGGCGGAGGGTTGCTGGGTGACAGGCCTTGCGTATACGCTCTGTACGGCGGGAGCTGCAGGGGGAGAGGTGGGTGGCTGCTGGGAAGGTTGAGACATCGCTTCTGTAAGGGAGGGAAGATCAGGTTCGTGATGGAGAGGCTGTGCAGGTATGTCTCTGCCGTCTTCGATAAAAGGATCCGTGTTGGTGGGTGACCGGACTTCCCGAGGGTACGGTCGGTGGCCCTGCTCGCCTTCAAGTGGACTGTCAACTCCCTCCTCTTGTCCGACTTGTGTTCCCGTAGCTGAACCTCCAGATCGCTCGGAATAGGCGCCTCCGAAGTTTGTTTGTCGCATTGTACTGCCCTGCCGGCTTGGTACGCCTTGCATCATGGGGACAACCTGAACGCCACCGACCAACGTTGGCTCGCCATTTTTTAGAGACGCCGTACGATCCCGTTCCTCTTGCTCCCTCCTACCGAGCTCCTCCCAAGCCCTCCTGGCTTCCTCCTTTGATATCTGTAATTCACGTCTCATCTCTTTGACCAGCTGTTCCGAAGTACCTTTTTCTGCTTCCACACGAGCAGCGGTAGCGACCACGTCAGCACGTGCTCGCCGTTCCGCGCGCAGTGTGTTCGTCAGTTCAGCTTGCGTCTCTTGGGCGCGTTCCTGTTCCGCACGGGTTTCGAAGAACCAGCGCTGGAATTTCCTCTCTGACGATGCACGTAACCGTTGGAGCTCGACGACAGCGTGGAAAAGATTGGCCCCAGCAGCGGAAAGGTCGTTTATCTGCCGCGACATCTGCTGGCTCAGGGGATCAAGGGCCAGCTCCCTGCTGTTTTCTTGTAATCGACGGATCCAGAAAGAGGTGAGACCTTCCCAGTGAGACGACAACGTCTCCCAACGTTCCAGAGCATGTGGAAACGAGGATGTTGTTGGATTTCGTTGCTGAGTCGCCCCCGAGGTTTGGGGCTGTTGGGAGGTTGACGGACCTACGGATGGGTTTGCTTGCGTTTGTGAAGGTTGAGCTGCAGCAGAAACCTGCCTCGTCTGAGGCGGTTGCTGCTGGGTACTGTAGTTGGTAGATGCAGCTCGTGGCTGCTGTGGTTGGACTAGTTTGGGTTGAGGCTGAGAAGCGCTTGTAGCTCGAGGCCTCGTGGACGATGCATACGGTACTCTGCTGGATGCACCGCCCGGATCTTGCGAAAGGGGAGCCGGATCCTGCACCCGACCAGATGCGGTAACTGACGAAGTAGGCTGAACACCTGCCTGTATGTCCGGTCTCGCCGCGTTCGTACTGTTCGCAACTGCACCTTGAGACCTGGTTCCTGCGTCATATGGCCGAGTGGGGCCCTCGTCGCCAGACCTCCGTGCAACTGAGCGACGTTGGGTTGAGATATCGCCCCCTCCAGCAACGCCAGCAGCAGCTCTCCTTTCTGCACTTGACCTCCTCTCTTCTTGAGCCTTGCGTTGTTCGTCCGCTTCCCGCTCCCTCTGTTTCGCCTCACTTTCGGCCTTCTTCCTCGCTTCCCGGTCTCGACGTTGCCTCATGATATCTGTCGGTGTCCGCATGCCACTGGTAGGGTATTGGGGCACTGGTACCGGACCCGATGCGGTGCGCGAGCCGCCATTGCTGATACGCCCATTGCCACCACCGGACAGTTGACCTCCGCCGACAAGGTCTGCCATTGACGCGTTCTCCTCGATGAGGTCCGGCGTAAACTGGTATGGTTGGCGAAGCGCTACCTCAAGGGTCCAGAAGATGGCAGAAGCTGTGCGTCGCGAGATATGTGGGCTTCGAACGGGCCAAAATGAGGTTTCGGGAAGGGTTCGTGTCGACGCTCTTGGAGTTGTGGAGCCCTCTCCCGCTTCGCTGGGCGAATCGGGAATCTGAGGGGCGGGTTCGACAAGCGGTACGCTAGGTACTCGTCGTGCTGCGCTATCAATTGAAGCTGCACGTTGACGCGAGAGATTATGAGGTTCGAGCCTGGGAGTTCTCCGTAAAGTATGCGCACTTCCCGAGGAGGTCGACGGACGTGATGCAGATTGAGGATGTTGAGTGGACTGATAGCGCTGCTGGCGTTGCTGGACTAATGGCGTGGAAGGTTCGTAAATCTCGTAGGGCTCGTCAATTGCAGGCTGAATTCGTCGAGACAGCGCTGGATTAGTCGGAGTGGATTCCCTCGGGTTCGCGTGCGACAACGTGACTGCAAGATAAGGTAGCTGTAGATGTCGATGAGGGTTTGTGCAACGTGGGCTAAGATCTTGAGGAGCTCGTGGCACCAAGCTTCAATTGAGCCCTCACAACGTGCGCCGTCCCTGATCGGGTAATGAGGAATGGAGAGTCTGCGCAGACATGTGTAAGCAGTAGTAGGAATGCCGGCTACTTCGTACAAAAAACTATTCTAAATTTTTGTCGGGTGAATTAGCACAGAAGGAGGTTGGGAAGAAGTGGTGGTTGGACAAATAATGTTGCGACATTGATATAGGATGTGGCTGGGAAGCGATACGCAACGTTGTCGCACACCAATTTCAGCAGTACCAAACATTTCCATTTGAGCAAACGGATGCGGGCTTTCATACAACGAAGCAGTATCATCATCTGTTCCAAAAATTCTGCTTGAAAGATAATGGAGTGTTATAAGTTGGATCATCCGAAACTCACCTCTGATCCAGAGCGCCAGAGCGGGCGACCTCGATGACAGCCCAAAGCTGAACGTAAGTGTCAGCTCGGACCCAACTCTCGAAAAAGTCTTCGTTACGGGGTGGTAAGTTGAGCTGTACTGGTCGTGGAATCTATAAAACTAAAGATCGACTACAATGGCATTTCTCTCGAGTGCGTTGTCGCGCATCAACGGTGAAGCGTCATGACAATTCGAGCAAGTTCAGGGTTGGCCATCGGCGGCGTGACTGCGACCGAAGGCGATCATGACGGTCCTGTTGGAAGTATGACACTTTCATGAGCTGGTGTAGGTGCATGGTGGATGAACAGGAATAGGAATAGGAATAGGAATAGGAATAGTAAGAATATTCGGATTCAATTCCTTTTTCTATCGTGGGTTGACACTACAGTACACTGATGGATGGATGATGAGCTGGCATAACGTTAAGGTAGTGAAAGAACCCTATCGTGGATCGGTTCAGGTACGGCTGCCTTAGCGGTAAGTTACAATGAGGTCGGGAAAGGGATGAGTTGTTCGTCAGGTAATTCGTATTATTTGCACAGAATTTCCTCATACATACCTTAAGGACTATAATTTACATGTAAGGTACAAATACTTGTACGGCAAAAGGTGCAGTAAGGTAAGATTGGTAAGGTAAGGTAAGGTATCTGTAATTCGTACTTAGTACCTCATGGAGATCTCCGCCCGCTAGCTTAGCCAATTGTTTCTCCTTCATAATGTTATCGATCATGAATACCTAGGTAAGTGAATATTCAATAGGGCATGAAGACTGAAGACCAACCAGGCCGACCTGTATTTCCACTGCACCATCTCTTGCTATTTCTTTCAGCGTTCTCCCGATCAAGGATTCAAGTTTACTGCTATGTCAAGCCCAAGCATGAGCTGTTTCTCGGATCTAATGATCTCTACTTCAATTCCAATGTTGGTGCGGGCACACAGGCAGTCGTTTGTCTCGGAAAGCAGTTGAACTGGTGCCGAGTATGTACTCGAAATCATCGGTGAGCGGTGAAGAGGCCTGCTATCCGATGCGGCAACACTCCCCGTGTGGTTTGGGTTGACGTGATGGGCTGTGATTGATATGCTGCCCAGATTGACTGGCTTCAAGGTCAATGCAGGTACACGTTTATGCCGGATACTGCATGTTATTCACATTTCATCGTACCCGGTTCCACTCCGACGCAGACATTGTCAAGGCTAATCTGTCTGCTGGCGATTGAGATCGCATGCTGGCTCTTGCAGCTCCGGGACCGTCAATCTACTGACAAAGTTGTCTACTGACAAGGGACTCTCAGCTTCTATCCAAGCCATGACGGTGTTTATACTGCTGCGCCTTGTTGGCATTACCACAAGATTTTCGCCAATCTCGGCATGTCCGTTGCGACTGCACTTACCTTGCGTCAGAAGGCTTCATTTCCATCAATCGACATCACTTCGCTGGAACTTGTTTCTCGGAGTCTCAACTGTTCGAATCGGTCAGATTTGAAGCTCATTTTAACTGTGATCACAGTTGAGCGACGTTTTGCTTGCTTCTTATAAACGTGCCCTGAGTAATTGCTGCACTCATGCCCACGCTCCAGTCGTGGCCAGGAAGCTGTCACGATCTTGTTGAGTCAATGACCTGAGACAGGAGATTTCTTCGTGCTGATTGAACATCATTCGTTCAGTTTCATATCCGGTGGCGGTCCCCTTGCGTGGATCGGCATTCTGACTTGTCACAGAACTGTGGGGGTCAAGGGAATGCATATCGGTTCGTGACCGCAGTCTGGGGTAGTGGGTTACATATTCGGTCAAGGGTCACCGAAGCCCTGGCCACTTCTGAATTTCTTGTATACTATATATCCACTTCCGGGGATGCCCTTCATCTCTTCTCCATGCTACCCGTTAATGTTAGTGAGTGTCATCCGGCTACTCTCTGTTGCGACGCGCCCTTGCTATTCGGGTGGGCATTACTCTTTCATTGGCGGTGGTTGCAATGGCTTCTTGTCCAGCTTCTGAGCGAGCCACTTTTCTTCGGCCGTCATTCTCGCTATCTTCGGAAGGCGGTAAAGCTATCGATTCTGATCACAGACCAATACTCGAGCGAGAGAACGATGACGATGGTCCGCCACCAATCCCGTCGCCGCACCGTTGCAGTCAACTTTCATTGCCACCAGCACCACCAACTTCGCGAGGCACCTCTTTTGATGAGCCTTTATGGATTCAGAATGCTCGCTCTTCGTCTGATCTATGGCTACGGGGATGGTGGATCGAGGAGCGCTTTGGTATTAAGTACACGCCGGTCTCTGCCAATACCGTTCATAATGCTCCATATCGGGACACGATGCTCAACTCTGAACTCGTCTGGGATGATGAACTTGACTCCTGTGCGACTTCGATACGATCTTCTCTCTGCTCCAATCAAAGTTCCCTAGACGATGACAACGTGGATAAAATGTTATCGTCGCGAGAGTCTTCAACATACAGCAGCTGCACATTCCAGTACACCGAGGACAATCAATTGACAGCTCAACATCGCAACTTTGGCACAGAAGATTTGGGGAGACTGGATGAACATAGATCACCAGTCAAGGAGGGCTATCCATTCCGCGAATTCGGAAACCCGATCCATGCGCGCCTTTCCACCACGACAAGTCCAACTGTTGCTCCAGGTACCAAGGCAGGCCATGCCTGCTACATTGGATGCAGGACCCCCGCGGAACGCACGGTTGATCTCTGCTATCGCGGCTCAAAAGACCTCCCTCCGCCTCAAGGTCATCTAACTACAGACCAACCTCGGGCAGCTGCATGCGAACGCGATGCCAGTGGACCAGGGTCCATTCCTCGAAATACTGCAGAAGTTGAACCGAGAATTCCGGATCGATCAGTCTTCGAGGATGACGAACGACAGGGGCGATGGGGAAGGGTCGCCGCGGTCTTACATCCACCAAATGGGCCCAAGCGAGCTCCCAGGAAGGAACGACTTCGATCGAGAATGTCAAAATTCTTGAAGTGCTTGTCCTGCTGCAGCACCGATGATGGAATATAGCATCCCCTCCCGTGGAAGCGGCGTTCGCAATTGCAGAGGATATTCTTGGAAATCCTTGGAGTTTCCGCTCAATCGCGTTCCCTTATTGCCATAGTTGACACCATGCAGTTACACTGTGCCAACGGCCAGTCACATATTTCGGTTCCTCGTTAGCTACGCACTTTACGGCCTGACAGTCCATGTTTACGATCGATGATGGATATTGAAATGTTCGCCCGGGGCGTGGGAAATACCGTTCTTAGCTAGCACTCCTTCACAACTACCTCAGAAGCTCTAGGTTACCTTCATGAGATATCAGCCACAGACTAGGGTGTTGCCTTAACACGGCTCTTTGAGAAGAGATAAAGTAAGAGCTTCCAGTGTACTCCAAGCCCTCGTAGGAAGCCGACTTGCGTCCTGGGTACATTTTCCCACTGGGATACATTTCATTCCTGTTTCCTCACCTTCAATACATTGCACATCCATGTTTCAATTCACCAGCTCAAGCTTCCGCTGCACCGCGATCGTAACATTCCTTCGAGTCAACATGTGAGAAATGATCGACCTTCGTCCAATTGCTCCCGCCAGCCGAATCCATGCTCCAGCAAGGATCCGAGGCATACTTGCCGCCTGACCCAGCAGTCCGTCACCACCCATACCTCAAATGACGAGCGACCAGGATCTTCGAATCGCGCGATCTTCTGTGCAGATTTATTTCATCTCTGCAAGTACCCGAAGCCACACCTCAGACTCGACTCTCTGAACTATTGAGATCTCTGTCGAGCTTGTCTCACCGACGCTTGATCTGTCATCTCGCTGTCGATTCAGCACCTCAAAGTATAGCGATAACTGCATGACAGCCCAGAGTCTCGGAAGTGCATTTGTTGTGTGGGCTGGGTGGAGGACTCTAGACTTGTACAGTCTTGAAGGTTTGGTCTGTTCAGCTTATGGAGCTTTGCCAAAGATGTGGTTGGCACCTTGCAAGGTGACCAGACTGGTAAACGGCTTTTCGATATCCTTAGAAGATATGGCTTCCCGGCTTTGCATTATTTTTCAATAACATCTTCATCCTCTACCTCTGCACCGTGCAGGACTATCACTATGCAATGAGCTGATGTCCCCAAGCTCTGCTTCTTGCGATCTACTCTCTGCTTCTTGCAATCTCCTCTGCATAAAGTGACTTCGGCCGAGTCTCACTGCTCCGTGACGGAGATTGAGATTGCTTTCGTACGTGCATCTCCGATTCTTGCCATGAGACCGAGCTCAACGGACCCGCTCTCCAACCTTTAATTGTCTTAGAAAGTGTCAGTGAATCAGAGACAAGCCATGCTTGAGGCGCGTTTTTTCAACAGCATCTCGAGTCATTGTTGGATGGGACCGATATCTTACAGTGCAGGGGCGACTTAGCAAAGGAAGTCGGCGAAGGCAGATGAATGGCATATCCAAAGCGATCCCGCCAACCCTTGACGGAGGCACAGGAGCGGCCGTCACCCACCGGCGATCCCACACACTTCTCACCGAGACACCCACTACATGCCTCGGATCAGGACACTTCCTATGCCCTAGGCGAAAGCAATACCCCGCCTCGCCAGTTTCCAGTCGATTCCAAGCTTTAGTCCCCGTCATTGTCATCCGCAAACGTGCTAAGCAGGTCCCACCCACCGTTCAATCCCCTCGGAGCAGTCGAATTCACCGATCGCCGCCCAGAACCAAAACAAGTCCTCCGTCAAGACATATCTGGTAACCTAAATCAAGAGGAGGGAACTAGGCAAAATCGACAACCGAAGCCTCATATTCCTGAAGAGCTGCAGGAGCCGAGCAAGCCGTCATCTCAGCAGGCCGGCAGCCTCCCCTTCCGTGCATCAAGACACGGCCGAAGGAACGTAGCCTGGGAACTCGAGGCCTCTCTGGACGGCCTGTCGGCAAGTTTAAACAGAGAGGGTTGGCGTCCGTGGGTTCGCGCAAGTACAGGCCGTGGGTCCAATCACCCTCCACTGCACCCGACCAGAACCTCCCCATCCTCTTCCTCGGGGCTGGCCGAGCCCTAGCCCAACCACTTCTCTTTCCTTCCTCTCCTCAACCCCGTCTCCTCTCCACCCCCCCTTCTCGTAACGTGTCCCACACACACACGCACCCACTCTCCACCACCCCATCACCACCGTAGCCCCCCAACCTCCGCCCCAGATAACCCCATCTCAGAGCCGCCCGTGAGTGCATCTAGCCCATACCCAAACCAATATCCCCTTTCCCAAATCCCAGACAAGTAGAGCGCCCTCCGCCCTCCTCCTTCCGGCCTCCCGCCGACCCTCGCCTCCACCGCAACGGCGAGAACGAACCCCAGCTGCGCGCTCATGCGCACGCCGATAAAACAGCCCGGCGGAGCTTCAGATACAAGTATACAGTAGTGGAGAGATGGTCAATAGAATACCTCACGGCATGTCTTGGAGGTGATGGCAAGGCAAAGTGTAAGGGCTTGGCGTGCGATCGAGCTGGGGGTCGAGTCCGGTATGGCTGCGTATCCGTAGGGTAGCTACCTTACCTGACGGGACCTGGGTAAAAGAATGCAATTACTTTCCTCAGCCCGTTTGGAACCCGAGCTCGGCTGTGGGGGCGGAGTAATTTCAGACTACGTAGGTGAGGGCGAGAAGCACGAAATCGCGCGCCCAACGGAGCTGTCGTTTTGGAGGTAGTGATGCAACTGCTCTGCTGTTCTGTGCGACGCGGAGGAGATGCGAGTGATTTATAGACAGCTGTAAGTACATTAGGAAAAGCAAGGCGGTTGATGATTGGAACATGCAGCGAGAAATTATCATTAAGCTCTGAGTACGCAAGGTAAAGTATGGTAAAGCACACCGTCACAGCACACCCATCACAGCCTCGCATCCCTCAAAGAGAGGGCCACCTCCCTCCTCTACGCCACAGAAACGAACTGCCCAACAGCAGGCACGCCGTCGCAGACGACATAGACAACATACGGCCCCGGCGGCGCGACGTTCCCATTCGGCGGCATGGTAACCGTCATCGACTGCGCCGTGCTGCCGGGGGCGAAACCGGTGTGGTCGAGGAACAGCATGCGATGGTTCATATGCAGCGAATGCGTGACGAAGCCGCCATGATACAGCGCGACCTTAACACCCTTGGCGCCTGCAGGGACGTCGAAGGAGACGGCAAAGGTACTGCCGTCGGCCTTGAGCGCGAGGGAAGTGGGCAAGACGACGTTCGTAGGGCGTTTATTAGCGTTATCGCCGGCGAGGTAGGGCGGGGTATAGATCTCGACGCGGAACTCGGTGACGTAGTCCTCCGACGGGGTGCGGCCGGGCACGGGTGCGAGGACGGGCTGCTCGACGGGGTTGGAGCCGGCGATGAGGAGGGTGCCGTCGAGGAGGAGGAGGGCGACGGAGTGGTAGAGGCGGGCGATGGCGGAGGTAGGGCCGGTGGTGAAGCGCTGGCCGAGGGGTTTGGAGGGGTCGTAGAGCAGGACTTCGAGGGTCGGGTTCGAGGCCAGGCCGAAGCCTTGCGCGCCGCGGTTGCAGCCGTTGACGAAGAGGACGCTGCCGTCGGGCAGGAGGACGCCTTCGACCATGCCGCGGCCTTCGGGCATCGAGTCCATTTCCCAGCCGGCGGTGGCGGAGAGGGGTTGGATGCGGCCGCAGCTGGGCTCGGTAGGGCTGGTGATGTCCTGGTAGGCGCCGCCACCGCAGACGAGGACGTCGGGGGCCCAGTCGTTGGCGCTGGAGAGGGGGAGGAGGACGCTGGCGCCGGTGTTGGGGTAGGTGCGGTAGTCGCCGGGGAGGTCGGGGAAGGTGTGGACGGTGGTGTTCTTCTGGACGTTGAAGAGTTCGGCGGATTTGGAGACGAAGACGAAGAGGGTGCCGTCTTTGAGGAGGTGGATGAATGGGTACATGTAGTATGGCTGGTTCTTGGCGAGGATGTCCATCGGGACGTTGACGCCGTTTGAGATGCCTTGGTTGTTGAGCATCTCCCAGGTGGGGTTGTTGTTGGCGGCGACTGTGGGGGTCAATCCGTTTAAGCTACCGGATGCTACAAATATAGAGCCGTCGGCCATTGTTTGCGCGGATGCGTACCAACGCGCACTGGCGAGTTTGTTACCTGGCTCGCTCCAGGACTGGCCGTTCAGATTGGCGTCACTGGATGATCGGCTGAGGTAGCGGATAGCATTGAAGCCATCGCCAACAGTAGGGTCGATAAAATCAAGGGGGGCGTTCCCGCCGAGGGATAGCCAACGCCCATCAGGCAAGAAGGCTCCACCAGAGCAGAAAGCGTTCGTCTGACGAGTCTGTTAGTACGGCCAGCTCGGTAGATTGGAGTTAATTACCTTGTATTGTAGACCGACTGCCTTATTCGTAGCTGGGTCGTACTCCGCAGAGTATGCGTATTGACCATCCGACAGTTTGATCTGTGTATAGTTCTCGACCTTGTCCAAGAAGATGACCCGTCCATTAGGCATCAGCCCGGCGTGCATGGCAGGAACGCCAGATTGTCCAACGACAGCCAACGCCCCAGGGTTGGGATTCGCCGGTGCCGGGCTGGGGCCAGGGGCTGGAACAATGACAGGGCCGCTGCAGGGTCCAGATTGACAGCCGCCACCACAGTGACTCGTCGTGTTGCCACAGTATCCGTACATGGAGCAACAGCTCCCTAACGGCCAATTTCCACATACGGTGTTACCGTTGCTGGCGCCGCATGAACCGTCTTTGGTAACCGCACCAGTTGGTGCATTTGGAGGAGCCGAGGTTGGCGACCCTAGAACCGGCTCCTGAGAAGTCGAGGCCGAAGGTGGCACAGGCGGAGCGGATGTTGACGTTGCTCCCGCACAACCGCTTTGACAACCATTCGCAACCAAGCAGTACCCGTCGGTCTTACCACACCACCTACACACGAGAACTGTTAGCCCACATCATGACGAGACTGGGTTCGAGTCGGAGTCAATAATAGTAAAACATGCCCATATGTTGAACAACATCCTCCAAAAGGACCAGCAGAGTCACAAGTAGAACCACCGAAGGCCGCTCCGCACCTTCCATCACTTCGAGGGGATGTACTCGCGGTAGGGGAGACAACGCTTGAAGTTGGAGATGATGCTTCAACAGTGCAACCACTTTGACAACCGTTTCCCGAAAGACAGTGACCTGGGGTAGTTCCGCACCATCTTGTATCATCCTCCAATATCAGATCCATCATTTATCCAGGAAAGTGAGCCCGCAAAGTAGCAATGAACAAAAGGTGTCACTAACCCGTACGAGCTACAGCAGCCGCCAAACGGGCCATTAGGGTCACAGCTGGTACCAGCAAACGCCGAGCCGCAACGTCCATCACCTCGCGGGGTAGCATCACGTCGGAACGACGAAGGGTAGAGATTGCCCCCGTCATACAGTTTGCATCTAAGAGAGAATGCGAATCAGAAGGGCATACTCGTGACTCTGGTTTCGGAACAAGGTTTTGGGACTTACACGCCCTCCGCCGAACAGTGCTGGCCTCTGAGACAACCGGTGTAGTCCAGAGAGTTGGGATCGCAAGAAGGATCAACGCGATTAAAAATAATGTTAGCAGAACACAGGCTGGCGCCGAGGCCGAGAAGGCGAGTGACAGTCTTCATCATGTCTGCTCGATACCAAGAGATCAGTGTCCTGCTTCCATATTGAGACCATGAACATAAAAGCAAAACAGAGTGATGCCGATAACCGAAGTGCGAGAAGGGGCAGGCTCCATTCAGGCAAGTCGTGGAGATGCCCTAACGCCTTTCGGCAAAGAGGGCGAAACGTCTCCACCGTCTGCCAGGACAGACATCAAATATCTTCACCTGTCGGTGCTGTCCAATATCTCCGAAGGGTATAGCAGTATACACGTACTTTTGCGCATGGCGACCCAATGCGGCCGGTCCAACGATATCCTGAAGGTATTCGCGCAAGAAGTGCTTAACTCCTTGGATGATGGAAGGAAGATAGGATTCAATAGGTATTTCGTATCAGCCTTTCGCACAACTTCGGCAGAGTCCTAAAAGTTGAGGTAGTATTCCGGTCCTGGAGTGACAGACTGCGTACAGCACAGTGATGAATTAAAGGTTGTAAGAGTGGTGTTTAGGGCAAGAATAGAAGCAAGCGAAAGAGAAAAGGTAAGATACACCTGGAACGAGTGACAGCGAAGTGATCATAAGTTAGAGAAAAAACGCTCAATCACAAGACTGATAGTGTAGTTGTAGGGATAAAAGAAAGATCTAGAAGAGCGATTGCTGGGGATAATAAGGCAACAGGTGAATAAGGTAATACTGCAGCTGCAGTCAGTCAATCAACATCATTCCCGCATTCATGGATCTGACGATTGGCATTCAAATCTTTGACGGCCCCGCGGATGTCTTTGTCTTGTTACGAGATAAGTAACAGGGAGCGGGTATTGGGGGCATCTTCGTATGGCCCGCGTATGGTGAAACCATGCTATGGCGAAAGACTGACTGGATGGGTTTGTTGAAAGACAGAGTTTGACACGAATCAGTCACCCAGGGTTCCTGCATGATCAACAGCCCACAGCTTCCATGCTGGAAAGGCCTTCTTCCTGAATGATACTCCGTAATAATACAGTACATGTATATCATTCATATTGATGAGCAACTGTCTCTCAGCTATCCACTTATAGTTTGTCGATCATGCGTTTCAGACGTGGGTGATGATTCGCAAGAGGTGCGTCTATATAAAGATAAACGGTTACTCTGCTGGTGAGGTGATTAGCGCAAGGTTTGCTGTACACCCGCCCGCCACTCGTGGAGTTGGCGGCACAGCTGACGGGCACAGTTCGCGACGCGTGATTGACTTTCGAACCCCTTCTCTTTACTCTATTGCTGCAAAATGTGTACGAGATACGTGGACATGTTGTTAACCAATATTAATGTCTACCCCAAGAGTCTGTACTCGTACTCCCACATGAAAAATCTCCGAAAGCAGGTGCATACCCGCTGGCCAAGCATACCCTTGGTATGGTAATCATGCACGCCCACATCAGCGTCGAATTCTCATGGCGGTGGAAGCCTCCCAGACATATGGGGATGAATTCATCACAAAGACCCTGTGAGGATCTTCAAGTGAGTGCATCTAATATCTGGGTTGGGGATTGATATATTGATTCCCTTGTCTGCGACAGTCCTGGCAGCTTATGGTTACTGACCCTGTACGGCAAGTCCCGAGAGCCTCCTTGGTCACAAAGTACCTTATTTCGACTTCTTACTTCGTACCACGTTGAACTGTACTCCGTAGATGCTTTGTTGTACAATCATAGATCCAAAATATTCTATGTTTCAAGAGAGAAACAACCGTTGGATTTTTCCAGGAGACTCAATCTTCCAAAAAACCCTGTTTTTTGGATTCTTAAGTTGTCTCCGTACTTTGTATGTTGCGTTGTCTGGTGGCTGGGCTTCCACCAATCCCAACCTCCGGGAACCATCACCAACCTCTCCACAACAGTGGTAGCCTCACGGAGAAATGTCGAAAGCAATTAATACCCGGCATTCCTCGCTACTGGACTTGCACCATGATCTCCTCGCAAGTATCAGGGCAAAGGACTTGCTGCATTCACGACTCTTACGACCGCAATGAACTTGGGCGATGCCAACCTGAAATCCGTCAATTGTAAGTACCTTCCTCTCCATCATGGAGTGATGTGTGATATTGATGAGAACTGCGCAAATAGCGAGCAGACCTCAGCTGTTACATGTCCTCTCCGAGCAGTCGATCTCAGCCTCTGATGATTATTACTCCTTCTCCGAACATGCCTCCGGGGACTCGAGTTTCGGTTCCCTCGTCACAATCGTGCGCTATGAAACGCCCCCGTCGCAATCTAGATCTCCGGCTCCGATTTCAGATATAGTACAGCCGGAAGCGCTGGTGTCGTTGAAGGTACACGATGTGCCTTCAACCGAGACCATCGAAGCTCCCCAAGTGGTGGCATTGGAGGAAGTTGGGCCCAATGAGGGGCAACCTGACAGGTCACCCAACGGTATCATAGAGGATACTACGGGCAATGACCTTGGGGCGCCAACACCTGGAGTGGATGATACACCCTACATCCGATTTGCGATTGACCAACTTACGCGCGATGAGGAATTGACAGGCAGAAGAAGGAGCGGGTCTGCCAACACTGATGCGTCATACCCGGTGGAGCGCATTGTACCAGATGAAGGTCTCGGATACTACAGAAGAGAGGGAAAGTCACCACCAAGGAAGCAATCTACGGATCGCTCAGAAAAGAGGCGTGAATTGCCTGGTCAGTAATCGCATTGATGAGGGAAAGGACTTCACTAACCATGAATAGACACACAAAACCTTTTGATACCAGTCGATACCCCTGAAGACGATATTCGCTACCCACAGCTTCGTTTCTTGCCTACCGTCTTGCGAGCGATTCCTTTGACTGCTCTGATTGTTTGTTGTCTCCTCATGATTGGAGCATTGATATTCTGTAACATCTGGTCCGCCCAGCACAGCGGTCTTCTGGATTATGACGGCGTTGGTACCGGTCGATATTTCCTATTTCAGTATCTCCCGCAACTGCTGGCGAGTTTTGTGGTTGTATGGCGTTTTGTCTTGGAGGCGGCGATACATCGAACTCTACCATTCACGGCCCTAGCATCTGAGCGGAGTTCCGAGCGACGGGGTGTTCTGCATCACATGTCCTTATTTCCATCACGCTTTATCTTACCCAACACCGCATTGTTCAGCCAGCGGCAGCCATTGTTGGGTGTTTGCTTTTTGATTTTCTGGGTGTCGACTTTCACCATCCCTTTACAAGCCTCGGCTTTCCAGACTCGACTTGTTGACAGAAACGGCGACGCTGTGTGGCGGTGGACGTCGGTACAACCGGTGTCATGGACATTGGTCGCTCTATATGTGCTCCTGGCGTTCGCCCTACTGACGACCCTCATCCACTTCAACAAGAGACGGACTGGGCTTATGTGGGACGCAACATCTCTGGCTGATTTGATCGTGATGATCCAACGGTCCAACCTACTACACGACTTCGACGAGACCGAGACTCGTAGAGACCTGAGATCGGAGCAGTCACAGCGAGAGCCTCGACTGGGCTATTGGAGACAATCCAACAACCCTCATGACATTTTCTACACCCTTGGAGTCGAGAATGAGTCGACACCTCGATATTCTCTACCAAGGAAAGAGCTGAAAGAGAAGGCTCCTGAGCTTAGGTATCGAGATCCTGCAGGATTTGACGTCGAGGGTCAGCGGCCCTTGAAGTCCGCCTCTTTAGGATCGTCATTTCAGGCCAGTCTTCACTCACCAGCGGTACGGTATCGATGGACTCCATGGTTCCTGCGGGATACCTTCGTCGTTGCCTGGATTGCCACAGCCTTCGTCCTGCTCATCGCCTTCATTGTGGTCAGTTTTGTCAAACACGCCGTCCGCGACGGTTTCCTCCCGCTACTCACGCCTTCCACCAATTCAATCGGCTTCTCATCTGCCGATTTCTTGTACAGCTTTATACCCTCCCTGCTTGGGCTTATACTCTTCCTGTTGTGGCAATCCTTCGACATGTACTTTCGCGCCTTGCAACCATTCTCAAACCTGGCCGACCCCGCCGGTGCTTCAGCAGAAGAAAGCTTACTCCTCAACTACACCAGCTGCTTCCCCATTGCTGTTTCGATCGGTGCCGCCATCGCCGGTCACTACAAAGTCGCATGGTTCTCGTTTATCAGTATATTATCCATAACTCTGCCGATATTGGCTGGCGGCATCTTCACGGCCCAATTCTTTACGTCTGACCAAGAGGTTCGCGTGGCTGCGGACATGGCAGGCTTCTATGCCCTCCTCGTCTTCCTTATCCTCTACGTCATCTCCTTCCTGTTCTTCTGGCCCACACGCTCACGGCATCTCCCGCACGACATCAAGACCTTGGCGGATCTCATCAGCTTCTTGTACCAGAGCCCGTTGCTCGATGACACGGCTTTCAAAGGACCGAGAAGCAAAACGGACCTGGTGACGAGGTTGTTGAGTTCACAACCTGCAGGGGGAACGCATCCAAGATATGCGTTTGGCTTGTTCAAGGGAAGAGATGGAAACGAACATCTTGGGATCGACCGCGTACGGAGATCGGGGTCAGGAGAGATGATGTGAACAACTGGAATGATTTGGTGACGAATAGATTTGCATTATATGAGCGACGTTCGCCGTAATGGCATGTTGGGAGGGCGTGGTTCTTGCACTTGCAATTCGGCGGATATACCATGTACAATGTTAGATTTGATGGATACAACGAATTATATACTACCTCACCCTCACCCTTATATTGCCACGTACACAGTAACGCGGCTGATCCTCGTGTCCATCCTCATCTATGTCCAGAAGAACAGTCCCCTCCCCCCACCCATTCACCCCACCTCAGACACCCCCAACCCTCCAAGCCACCCCTCACCCTCACCAACACTCAACCCCCCTACCTACCCTAACCCTTCCCCCCCCCCTAACCCACCCCCCCATCCCGATTCGCCCTCCACACCCCCCCATCCTCCCCCTCCCCCCCGTCGCCCACAAAAACCTCCCTCTTCCAAACCTCGACCCGGCTCTTACACTCCTCCAGCGCCTCCTCGCCCGCCCGCCACGCCGCCCGCCGATGCGGCGCCGACAGCGCGATCAGAATGCTCTCCTCGCCGATCGGCACCGTGCCCAGCCGGTGCACCATCGCGATGGCCGTCAGCTCGTGTTTCGCGTGGATGGCGCGCGCGATGGTTAAGAGCGTGTGTAGCGCTTTGGGGGCGTAGGACGTGTAGGTTAGGGAGAGGACGGGGGTGTTGGCGAATGTGGAGCGCGTTGTTCCTGTGTGGGGGAGTTAGTTGGGAGGAGAGGAG
>JAABUY010001588.1_pt1 | contig 29785 bp, 20 predicted proteins | sample 5560271 | NCBI WGS metagenome assembly JAABUY01 (sample SAMN10711886, study PRJNA513374) | rock metagenome | isolation source: Antarctica rocks | place: Antarctica: Victoria Land, University Valley | reverse complement strand
ACGCCCACTTCGATCTGACGCAGCAGGTTTACCACCTGCTCAGGCTGGTACTTCTTCCCTCGTCCCATACGCTCTCCTTGTCCAGTTCTCGCTTAGCCACTGGTACAAAGCAAGCCGGGCACTCCATAAGGAAGGGGCTCCAGGTGGGCTACCTTCGCGTGAGTGCGCTCGACCAGAAAGAGTTCCGACAGCTCGATGGTCTGGAACTAGAAAAACGGTTTACGGATAAGGTCTCTGGGCGGGATCGCAACCGGCCTGGTCTTGAACGCATGATTGAGTTCGTCCGGGAGGGCGACACGGTTTTCTGTCATTCGATGGACCGGCTTGCGCGGAACCTTGACGATCTGCGCCTGCTGGTAAAAAAGCTGACAATTTCAGCATTGTGCGACAACTCCGGCGACTACTCTAAGAGCCTATCGGGACACATTCCCCTGCTGCTCTTCAGCGATACGTAGCGTTGTTCTCTGGAAGGAACAGCGGGACGGGCTCTCTGCCTCATCCCGAAAGTTGCTCGATCCCACCCCAACCAGCCGATAGAGCTGGGCCGGCGGCAGGGAAACACGTTCGCGGAGAGTCAACGCAATCGAGGTGAGCTCTTCGCAAGACGCGGGTGGGGTCAGAGGAGTGAGGCTGCGCGTCAGAATCTCGAACTCCACGGCAGCCTACGTCGGGAAGATGTGACGATCCGTTCTGATCCGCGCGACATGGGAGAGATCCGGGTCTTCAACAAGGATAGCTTTCTGTGCCGGGCGCTCTCAGCTGAGCTAGCCCGGCGAGACAGTTCCCTTGCGCGACGTCACAAACGCTAGCGCCCCAACCAAATTGGCCGCCGGTGACAGCAATACGTTGGGTCTACCTCTTAACGGAAGGTTTGGAATTGCGACACTTGATCCCGGGTGAATGGATCACGATTGTCGGGCGGGTTGGTGATACGCTCGCCGCTGCGTGCGCGAAGCCAAAGCCCATCCGGCACCATCATGTGGAGTCAAACGTTCATGAAGCCGTTTTGTCGCTTTCATGTCTTCCCTTCGCTGAAGATCTTCCGAGTCGTCTTTCCAGCCGCGGACAAGTTCGTGAGCCACATCTCGTAGTACTCGCGCGAGAGGACAACGCCGTTGGCTCCGGCGACAAAGGCAGCTCTGGTGGCTGCCTCGACGTCTTCCGGCGTGGTGTGCTTTTCGCCCGGTGCGGTGGGGACATCGATGTCGATGCCCGGGTAGATCTGGACCGTTCCGCCTGTGCCCGCTATGGCGCGCTTTGTCTCGCTGGCCACATAGGCGGCGGAGAGACCTTTGGTTGCGATCTGATCGACCGACGCCTCCTTGTAGCCCATCATGTCGTAGTACAGGGGCTGGAGGTCGGCGGGGGTGGTGTCTGCGAATATGGTTTGGCAGAGGCGGTGAATGAAGTTTGCGAGACGGGGCCCAGCGGCGTTGTTATAGGTGGCGATCTTGAGGAAGTCGGAGTAATGGGAGAGCTTGGCGTAGCTATCGGCGGCGCTGTAAAAGGGGCTGAAGGTGATGTTCTGCATGACGTGGAACCCGAATGGCTTGGAGGGAGCGATGGACTTTGCCGTGCCGTAGAGCTCGGACCGGACCTCGTGGTAGCTGTCGTGCCAGAGCATGTTCCAGCTCAGGATTTCGGGGTATTCGAAGAGGGTTCGGAGGAAGGCGACGAAGTAGCCGTCGCTGGGCCGCTGCTGGTGTGCGGCGGTTTGGAAGAGCCGGTCGAGCTGGATGTAGCCTTCCCGGGCCCGTGCCACGGAGACTCCGCGTGCCTGCGCTTTTGCGCAGCAGAAGGAGCAGAAGCAGCATATGCCGGCCGTGGCCCAACCGCCGCCGATCAGATTGTCTATCGGACCCATGCGCTCGCACCCCCAGATGATGCCGTCGACCTCCGAGGGGTACTGCGAAAGATAGGACTCGATCTTTCCAGTGAGATGAGCGCGGAAGTTGGGATGATTGAAGCAGGCGCCGGAGGTGCGGCGACCGTACACATCGATCTCCGCAACCTCGGTGAGACCAGGGATGCTCTGCATCATCACCGGAAAGGCGTTGTTATAGTCCCAAGCGAAGAACTGCATGCCGCGCGCCTTCATGCTCGGACTCACCGCGGTGATGACGTTGAGATTCGGTTCGTCGTGCGAGCGAAAGTCTCTGAGCGTCGTGTCTTGAAAGTACTTCAGATCGTAGTCGTAGAAGGCTCCTCCCATGCGCTGGCGATCAGGGCTGTACCGGCCGTGGTCGGGAAGCGGCTTCGTGCCGCCTCGCGTGATATGACTGCCGTCATAGTCGTAGGTGTACACAAAGACAGTGTTGACGTTGCCCTTCTCCTCGATCGTGTCGAGAACTTTGTCGACGCCTTCGTCCACCCAGCAGAATGGCTTGACCTGGATGGCGACCACGTTCTTCCGATGAATGGTCGCCGAGCGGTCGATAGCGTGCGCGGCTGGAGGTCTGCCGGGGGTCGGCTGTGCCTCGGATACTGATGCCGGGCTTCCCGCTAGTCCCAGGTCGGCTGAGACGGCGCCAAGGAGCTGGACGAATTTACGCCGGTCGAAGCGCATCTGCTGTTCTTCCTCTCACGGTTCGGATTTCTTTGGCTCGGACCTCTCAGGCGAGTGATGCCAACTGAATGGCCAGCAGCATTGCCTGGATCAGACTGCGTTCGTCAGCCTTGCCAGTGCCCGCGATGTCGAAGGCGGTGCCATGGTCGACGGAGGTCCTGACCACCGGAAGACCGATTGTGATGTTGACCCCGGACTCCAAGCCGAGGACCTTCACCGGCCCGTGGCCCTGGTCGTGATACATGGCGACGACGAGATCGAAGTCGCCGCGTTGCGCGCGGAAGAAGAGAGTGTCGGCTGGCAGCGGACCTTCGACATTCCACCCGCGAACACGGCAGGCGGCGATGGCGGGCTCGATCTTTTCGGCCTCTTCCCCATGGCCGAAGAGACCGTTCTCGCCTGCGTGTGGATTGATGGCGCAGACTCCGATTCTGGGGTGCGTGATTCCGGCTTTTTGCAACGCCAGGTATCCGCGGGCGATCGTCCGTTCCACCAGCCCGGGCTCAATCTTGGCGATGGCGTCGAGCAGGCCGATGTGCGTGGTGACGTGGATGACGCGCATCTTGGGCGTGCTGAGCATCATGGAAACCTCCCGCGTATTCGTAAGCGCAGCGAGCATCTCCGTGTGACCCGGAAATTTGTGGCCGGCAGCGTGAAGCGCCTCCTTGTTGAGTGGAGCCGTGCAGATTGCCTGGACCCGGCCGTTCATTGCGAGCCTTGCGGCGACCTCCATGTAGCGAAAGGCGGCGTCCCCGGCGACAGGGGAGAGTTGGCCCCAGGGTAGATCCTGCGGGATGAGTTTCAGGTCGATGCAATCGATCGAGCCTTGCAGATAGAGCGCCTCATCGACCTGATCCGGAGAGAGGCTCCGCACCTTGAGGCTCGCTCCAACGATATGCCCGGCCTCTTCAAGGCGGAGCGCGTCGCCGATGACGAGCGGGCGGCACTGATCGTAGAGCTCGGTGTGGGTCAACGCCTTCATGATGATCTCGGGGCCGACGCCGGCAGCGTCGCCCATGGTAATGGCGATCACAGGCTGATGTGTCATCAGAGCTCCTTTGGAGCGGAGTAGGCACCTTCGGCTACTCGGTCGAGAGTTTGGAGGAACTGACAGCAACGGAGCAGAGTGTGTGGGCTGCCAAAGGCGCCAGCCTTGGTGAGGACGGGCAGCGACCGGCTCCAGCCCTCGGTGAGAGCGAAGGGGAGTCCGGGCTCCACCTCGCCGATCATGCGCAGGCTGTGGATGCCCCAGCCGTCGAGGATGGCGCGCGCGGTCTCTCCACCACTTGCGACGAGAGCACCGGCGACGCCATGGAACGGCCTCAGAATCGTGCCAATGGCGCGAGAGAGCACGCGGCTTTCGCTCTTGTCCAGGAGCTCATCCGGCTGGAGGACGACAAGCGTGTCGCGGCCCGCCTCGAGCGCAGCGGCCACGGCTCGGACATGTCCAGTCCACTGCGGCGACTGTATTCCGGCACGGAGCATGCGAGGCGAAAGGCGAATCGTGTTGATGCGCGTGGCTTTTTCGAGCAGGTCGACCTGCTCACGCGAGACGCTGGACATGCTGCCGATGACCATCAGCGTGGGACCGGTGGCGAGCGTGGGAGTTTCCACGGGAAAGATCGTGCCGGAGAGCCCCGCAGCGAACGGAAGGTGGTATGCGAGCCCGGCTGAGCCTGCCCATACCGTCTCGCGGCCGAGAACGAGGGACGCATCCGCGATAGCGCGGAGGTCGTCGTCAGTTTCAACATCGCAGACCAGCACATCGGCGGTGTCGGCGAGAGTCAACATGGTCTGCCGGAGAGCCGCAACTCCGGAGCGCACCAGCTCCAGTCCAAGCAGGATAGAGCGCATGCCGGCCATGGCGAGCACGGATGGTATGTGGGTCGGTGCGAACGATCGGTGATGTCTCCATGTCTCGGATTCGTGAAGGGGCGCTCCATGCACGAATTGCCGTCCGTCGATCGTGGTTCGACCGCCCGCAGGGAACGCCGGCGCCATGACCGCGACGATCCTGCGGCCTCCGGAGGCGGAGCTTCGGCGCTCTCCAAGGATGGCACAGAGTTCGGCCCCCACGTTGCCGCGCAGGGTGGAGTCGAGCTTCTTGAAGACCAGGAGGTCGGGATCGGAAGTATATCGGCGCATCACCCGCGCGACACGCTCGGCAGCGGCGGCCGAGTGAAGATGGCGCGTATCGCAATCGATGGAGAGGACCTCGGCGTCGAGGTCGCGGTCGAAGTCGCCGAAGGCAACGGCCGCACTCAGACCGGAGCCGATAGAGGCAATGGCGCAGTCGGCCGCACCGGAGAGATCGTCGGCGATGATCAGCATGCGCCGCATCTAATCGGCTTCCTGGGGCAGCGGCTGTGCGGGGAATGGGAGATCGCGCCGTGTGACGCGGGCCTTCCACCAGGCGGTGAGGGGCGGAACGAGCAGGCTACTAACAATGACGCTGGAGGCAATCAGCACCGTGGCTGGAGCAGCTGCGGCCGCGTAAGCAGGATTGGCGGCAGCCACAAGCATGGGGACGGCAGCGGCATTGCCCGCTGTAGTCGAGGCAGCAATGCCCGCGGTGCCGTTTCCGCCGATGAGCCGGTCGACGGCAAGGAGACATACCGCGCAGATAAGGACGATGGCGAGGCCGAGGGCGAGGCCGAGGAGACCGGCACTCCAGACGCGATGGAGGTCAAGCGTTGCGCCGAGAGCGAAGGCGAAGAAAGGTATGACGACAGCAGCGCCGCGCGAGAGGAAGTCGCGGAGTTCGGGGTCAAGATTGCCGAGGACCATGCCGACGATCAACGGCAATATCGCGCCCAGGAGCGTCTGCCACGGAAATGCGGAGAGCCCGGTCACGCCGAGCGAGACCATGGTGAGGAACGGACCTGACTCAAGCGCCATCACCGAGTAGGCGGCGGAGTCCTCCGGCCGACCGTACTGCTCCATCAGCGCCATGTAAAGGCCGCCGTTGGTATCGTTCACCGCCGCGACGACGGCGAGGGTAGATAAGCCGGCAAACCAGCCCGCGCGGATGGGTTGGACGCCGAGGATGCGACCGAGGAAAAAGGCCGAGAGAAGGCCAAGGGCGATCTTGGTAGCCATCAGCGCGCCACCCCGGCGCACCACCTGCGGCAGCGAGCGGAGCGTGATCCGGGCGCCCATGCAGACGTAGAAGACCGCAAGCATGGGGAGCGCTCCCGTAAAGAGAGCGCTAGTAAACGAGCCAAACAGTGCCGGCGTGCGCGGGGCAAAGGTTGCGATCGCGGCGCCGCACACCAGTGGCACAATCATCATCCCACCGGGCACGCTTTCGATGAGCTGTTTGATCTTAATTTGCATCGCGCTTTTGAGGGTACCTATCCTCCAATATCGCCGTTAAAGACAACCTAACCGATCCCGCACTCTCCTGCGCCATCCCTTGCTCCGACCAGGATCCAGAGGACGGAGCGCGCGACTGCTCAGGCCTGCTCGACCAAAAAGTAAGGTCTGCCTGTTAGGTCCGAGCCTAGGCCGGGATACATCGAGGACTGCCCAGGGCTATGCTGCAACTCGAAATAGTACTGGAGCGCATAGTCGGAGTTCGTGTACTGTGCCGGGATCGTCGCCCGATACACGTCGTCCTGGCCGTTCATCGCGGCGGTCTCGTAGTATTCGGCCTGGTTGACGTGGCGGTATTTGAGACGGACGGCAGTGGCGCCTTGCCCCATGCGCACCTCGATGGGCAACGGAGCCCCCGCTTGAAACGTTGCCGCAGGTGTGTGCCGGCAAGACGCCACGGGTCGCGGCGAAGGCGACATCACCTCCCGCAGCGCCGCCTGCTTGGCCTCTTCGCTGATCCGGTTGTCGGCCGTAGGAGCCTTGGACGCGACCGCCTGCATCGCATTGATGTCGGCGTCGATGGCCGGCAAACGATCGAGCCAGTGGCCGCGCATGTTCTTCACGCCGCCATAGGTCACGTCTTTCATGTACGGATCCCGTGCCTGGTTCGCAAGCTCGGACCAGGCGTCGCGCGCCTTGCGGTATGCGGCCACCGCCTGCTCCAGCACGGCAGCATCACCGGTCTGCTGATAGACGGCGAAGAGCGATGCACTGCGAATTTTTGCCGCGAAGAATTTGGCGAGCCCGCTCTGGAGCTGTACGTCGAGCACGACGCGCCGGTACTCCGGGGACGTCTTGTCCCGCATGCGCGTGTTTGCCTCGGCGAGGCCCTTGTCCGCGACTGTCGAGCAGGTGTCGAGCCACTGTGCGACCTCCGGCGGACTGTAGCGGCTGTTGCTGCGTCCCTGCAGGATGTCCGTGACGTGCTCGTTGATAGCGACGAAGATCTGCGGATCGAGCGGGCTCACGTTGCCGTAGACCCTTGGGGACGGCGTATCGCGATACATGGTGTTCAGCGATTCGTCGACGACCGTCATGTTGGTATACATCTCTGGCCAATACGTCCAGTTGGCCGCCGAGGGGTCCTGCGAGGTGGTGACGATGCGCAGCACGCGGCTCGCACTCGCCAGTGCCTGCGTAATGGAGGGACCGGCCGCCTTCAGCTGCTTATCCCAGTAGCGATGGCAGCCTGCGGGATCTGCGTCGGGGTTGTAGATATAGCGACCCCACACGCGGTAGCTGTAGGCGAACTTCTCCCAGTCGTACTTCGGCGCGAGCGTCTGGTCCGCATAGGAGCAGCGCCCGGCCGGTGCGCTGGATACGCCTGAGCCTCCGCGCCCCTTGAACGAGAGCGGCTCAAAGAGATCGACACCGAGGCTGCCGCACATACTGAAGCCGCGCCCATCGCCTGCAGCCAGCCGGGGGTCTCCCCACAGGAGCACCCGCTGTGTGCCCGGCCATATACGGAAGTAGACGTCATACGTCTTCACCTTCTTGAAGAGATCGCCATAGCTGTAGCGCATGAAGCGCCGCGCGCCAGAGCTGAGCTCGAACAGGCTGCCGGCCTTGTTCGGCTCTTTCGGAGGCTTTTCGGTCTCGCGGATCGATGCGGGCTGGTAAAACAGGCCAAGATGTTCCGCCCAGTATTTCGGGGAGAGGCTCACGCGCATCTTCGTGGACTCGGCAATATCGATGATGCGCTGGCCGGTTCCCTTGGCATGCAGGTTCACTGCGATCTTGCGATCGAGCTTGCCAATACCCTGAAACACGACCTCCCAGAAGCCAAAGTCGCCCTCGGGAATTCCGCTCTCGCCGTGCACGCGCATGGTGATGCCGGTGATGCCAGGACACGCCTTCAGCAAGGTGTACAGCGCATCGCGACAGTAGGGTGCGTGCGTCTCCGGCGTGAGCCCTTCGATCGGGTAGGTGGGCTTCGAGTTCTTTGACATGACATACGCGTGGTTCCAGAGACCGAGCGTGAAATCGAGACCCCGAACCGCGCATTCCGAACTGATGAAGCGCAGAATCTCCATGTTGTTGTCGCGCTCTGCATCGCTGAGCCCGGCCGCCTTGACCTTGTCATAGCCGGGAACGGCGACAAAGAAGGGATACGTGAAGTAGGTGTACGAGTCCGTCACTGGCTGGGGGTAGTCATACCCGAGGCCCATGGACAGGTTGAACTGGTTGAAGCGATTGCTCGCCAGCATGGTGAGGTATGCCGACCACATGGCCTTATTGTTGAACCAGGGCTTGTCTTCGATGTCAGACTGGAAGCAGCGATTGATCGAACGCACGCTGTTGGCCGGCTTTTCGAGGAAGGGCTCCTTGATTTCAAGAGACGCTACCGGATCGGCGCCACACTCAACCCGATCCGCAAGTTCCAGCAGCGCATAGACGAGGCCGCGCGGGTCCGATCCGCACGCCAGAACAACCTCTCTTGAGCCATGCCGGCCGGTTAACAGTCCAAGCGATTCTGAACCGGTCCCCATGCTGGCTCCGGCCTGCTTCATCAGATCGCCCGCGATCGAAGCATGTGCGCCGGATACAACGATGCACAGGTCGCCCGCGGAAGCCTTGTCCAGGCTTTCGGGTCGTGACACGGAGATGTGCTGCTCAGTAAGGGCACGCTCCAGCTCCTTTGCGGCCCAGGCGGCAGGCGGCGCGGTAGCTACAGTATCGTTGCGATCGACGATGATGGAGGCGCGCGCCGGTCCGGCTGCGACCAGCTTCGCGGGTTCCGCGACGGTTAGAGCTGCGATCGATCCGGCGGTCTGTACAAAACGACGCCTGTTCCAGATACTCTTCAATGGGTGCAAAGGAAGAACCCTCGTCTTTTCTTATCGCTGATCCTACGTGAGACCGACATGGCCGGCCAAAGCTTGTGTGCTCGTGACTTTGCGGCGTGCTGCGAAGAGAAGCGCCAGTGCCCGCAGACTCTAAAAAAGGAACTTCAGGGCGAGTTGTGCAATGCGTGGATCGTTCGAGCTCTTGATACTGCCGAAGGCCGCCGAAGACACTCCGGTGACCGGATTTCCAAGGTTGGTGTGGTTCAGCACGTTGAAGTACTCCGCGCGGAACTGGAAGCGATACCGCTCGGTGACGTTGATGAACTTCTGCAGCCCGGTATCCCAGTCTGTGTAGCCAGGACCCTGCAGGGACCCCTTGCGAACGTTGCCCGCCGTGCCCGGGACTGGCGTTGTAAATGCGCCTGGCGCTATGAAGTTTACACACGAGACGGAGGTCGTATTACAGCCTCCGCTGCCATAGGGCTGCACCCCGTTGACGAGTACGGCACGATCCTTCAGCAGGCCCGTCCCGGAGAGATCGGCCGAGGACGTGATCGTGAGCGGCAGTCCGCTGCTCACCTGGACGATGCCCGACATATTCCAGCCGTTCACGATGGCATGCACGAATCGTGGTCCTGTTCTGAGTGAAGGCAACGTCCAGAGATACGAGGCGGAGACGTTGTGCCTGCGATCGAAGTCCGAACGGCCCGTATCCAGCAGCTTGTACCCCGGCGTGTAGACCGGCAGTACATAGGATTGGCCTGGTTGCGCGAACGAGTTGTTCGACGCGTAAGGGATGTTATCGAGCGCCTTCGAGAAGGTGTAGTTGAAGAGGAAGGTGAGGCCGTGCGAGAACCGCTGCTGCAGTACCGCCTGCAACGACTGGTAGTTGGCGTTTCCTCCCATGTTGTTTTCACGATGTTGGTGTAGCCGGGATACCGGCGGCGCGTGTCGGCGCTCGTCTTGGTCCCGTTATACGTGGCGGGATTCAGCTCGACGCTGGTAAACAGGTGTGTGGAATGTGAGGCGACATAGGAGAGCCGCGAGACCAGGCTGCTGGTGAACTGCTGCTCCACCGTGAGGTTCCAGTCGTAGGTGACCGGCACATGGAACTCGGGGTTGAACGTGTAGGCCGTCACCGGCGCGGGAAAGATAGTGTTCGACGGCGGTGGACTGGGCGCCGGGAAGGGGTTCGTTGTACCCAGATACGGGTTGCTGAACGAGCCCTTCGGCTGGGTCAACGTTAACGCGATGCTGAAGGGCGTCACATCCGAGGCGGGCGTGTTCTGGATTCCAGGCTGGCGCGTGTCATAGAAGCTGCCGCCGCCGCCGCGAACGACGGTCCGTCCGTCGCCAAACACATCCACGTTGAAGCCGACGCGCGGCATGAAGTTTGTATAACTGCCGTTGACCCCATTTTTCGGTACGCCCGGGTCGCCTGGAAAGAACAGGCCGGGCGGTGCATTCGGATAGATCATTGATCGAGTGCCCGCCAGGTAGGCCGTCGGGTTGAACTGCTCCAGCCTGTTGTAGACCTCGTTGTAAGGATAGAAGGGCTCATATCGAAGTCCATACGTCAGGCTCAGCCGCTTGTTTACCTTCCAGTTGTCCTGCGCGTAATAACCCGCAAAGGTAGCCCGGTTGCCGAAGTACTGGCCGTTGCCCTGCGTGAATGCACTCAGATAACCAAGCACGTAGCTCGCCGCTGCGTAGTTCGTGTTGGTCGCGTTGAAGGTGAACAGGCCAGGCTGCTGAAAGAGGTTGCTGATGTCGTTCTTGGTCAGCTCGACATGCACACCGAAACCGAAGTTGTGATTGCCTTTCACGTAATGCATATCATCCGCAAGGGTGTAGTTGTTCCGCTCGAAGGCAGCCGTCGGCGCATCACCCAGGCTGAAGAAGCCGGTGACCGCGACCTGCTGAATGGCCTTTTCTGCCGGCTGCCAGATCTTGACGCCGAAGTCCGCGATGTTTACGGTATCGCTCTGCGGTTTGCGCGCCGAGGTCTCTCGCGTGTAGTTCACGATCAGGCTGTTGAGCAGGTTGCTTCGGAAGGTGTGGGTCTCCGAGATCAGCGCGCTGTGATACCGGATATGCGCTGCATCCTTGTAGGTCAGCAGATTGGACGTGTCCAGCGTGCCGTTCAGCAGGAAGTCGTTGTAGTAGTAGTGGACGAAGAGGTGATCCTTCGAGGTCAGGTCGTGGTCGAGCCGCGTGATGTACTCGTTGAACGTCTGGAGCAGCGGCGTTTGATAGGAGACATGGCCATTCGTTGTCGAGGACGGGAGGTCCTTGGCGAAGGCAAGCGCCGCTGGATCGAGGCGAGAGAGCGGAATCTGGTTGTTCGGGAACTGCAACCCGGTGACCGGGTCGAGCACCTTGATGACCTTGCCCTGCGGGTTGTTGGGATCGGTCGCGCTGAGCAGCGAGGAGAAGTCGCCGCGCAGGTTGGCCTGTGTCGGGACGAATGCGCTTGAGCCGCCCTGCTGATCTTTAAGGTTGGTCCTCTGATAGCCGAAGAAGAAGAACGTGCGGCTTCCGCTGACGAAGTGCGGAATCTTGACCGGGCCGCCGATCGTTCCTCCGAACTGATGCCGCTTCAGCGGATCGACGCTGGTCGCGAAGTAGTTGCGAGCGTTGAAGACGCCGTTCCTCAGGTATTCGAACGCGTCGCCGTGGAATTTGCTGCCGCCTGATTTCGTGATGATGTTGACCACCGCGCCCGCGCTCTGCCCATACTCGGCGTTGTAGTTGCTCGTCTGAACGCTGAACTCCTGCAACGCATCGGGGAACGGGAAGGGGCCGTTGGCCATGGTGTACTCATCCATGTTGTTGCCGCCGTCCAGCAGGTAATTAGTCTGGTCGGACCGTGAACCGTTCGCGGAGATGGGCACCGCCTCGGGAAACGTCTTGGTGTTGCCCTTGTCTGTGCCATCGCTGGGTGCCGCAACCACGCCGGCAACCAGCGTCGTCAGCGCCGCGGCATTGCGGCCGTTGAGCGGAAGCTCGTTGACGCTTTGCCGGTCGATGACCTGCGACAGCGTGCCTGTGGTGGTGTCGACCTGTACCGCGTTTGCTTCCACCGTCACCAGTTCACTGGTGGAACCGAGCTTCAGCTGGATATTTACGGTGGCGGCCTGGTTCGCGAGCAGCACGACTCCGCTCTGGAGGTAGCTCTGGAAGCCCGTCGCCGTTGCCGCAATGGTGTACTCCGCGGGCGGCATGGACGGGAACACGTATGCGCCGGAGCTGTTCGCTGTCACCTCCGTCCTGGTGCCTGTCTGGGTCTGGGTTGCCGTTACGGTCACCGCCGGTACGAGGGCGCCGGTGGGATCGCTGATGACCCCGGAGATCGAGCCGAAACCCTGGGCAAGGCTCGTCATCGATGCGGCTGACAGCAGGAGAGCCAGTAACACCCGGGGGAATCCAACTCCGCGGAACATGCGCCCCGTATGTCGTGAACCCGCACGCGTGAATCGCGCCTTACAGGGAATGAGGATGCGCTGGCCTGGGCCTGTGCATGCTTCGGTATGGGGTACTGCCGAGCGGTGAGCCGCATCGAACAAAGAGAAGAGCGTTATCATTTCTGTTCTTCCTCCGAGTCACCGCTGCTTCTCGCAGCGACGGCGGTGACCACGTATCGCGTGGCTTGAGCACCAGCCGCGCTGTAGTACAACGCGACATCTTTGCATCCGCATGCAGGCGGAGTGTAAGCAAAACAATCAATCTTTTGCAACACCTTTTTATTAGGGGTTCCAAACGCGTCGGTGAGCAGGTCCGGTCACGCCCAGCTTCGGCGTGCGCGCCGACGTGCGTACGATCAACTCGCCAGGCACAATCACTTCCGTCACTTCGGTATTGCCACCCAATTGTTGATGAATCATTTCGACGACTCGCTCCGCCATCGCTTCGATCGGCTGCACATAGGTCGTGAGACCGAATACGGGCCAGCTTGCCAGCTCCGAATCATCGAAACCCACGACCGAAACCGTCTTTCCCACCTCTAAACCAAACTCCGCTTTGGCGACACTGATCACCGCGAGCGCCATGTGATCGTTTACGCAGAAGACCGCGTCGGGCCGGAGCTTACGGGAAAACAGACTCCGCGCCGCCCCGGAGGTCTCCTCGAAGGAGTAATTGCCGACAACTCGCGCCGCGAGTCTTACACCATGTCGTTGCAGATAGCCGGTAAAGGCATCTTCACGGTCGCGACTCGTAGACGAACTGGGGTCGCCCGCCACAAAGGCGTACCGACAATGCTTGCCGGCTAGAAGGAACTTGGCGATCGTCTCAGCCCCAACACGGCTCGCGCCCGTCACGCAGGAGACAGTGCGACTATCCGTTTTCCGATTCAGCAGCACCACGGGTAAACCACTCTGCTTGCATTCATCTGCAAAGCTCGACGAGATCGAAGCCGCGACCATCACCAGCGCGTCCACCCTTGAAGCTAGGACTTCTTCGAGAAGCGGGTCAAAGGACTGGCGGGCTTTGGACGTGAACAGGAGAAGCCGATATCCGAATCGACCGAACGCTGCTGAGAGTGCCTCCAGCACCGCTGGATAGAACTGGTTTTCGAGCGGGGGTATGGCCACGCCGATGAGATTCGAGCGGCTCGTCGAGAGCGATCGCGCAATCAGATTGGGTCGGTACCCAAGCTTTCGCGCAGCTTCTTCCACCTTGCCGAGCGTACTCTTCGAGATGCTCTTGCCCGGCGTGAATGCGCGGGAAACAGCGGACTGAGACACCCCCGCCAGGCGAGCGACATCGTAGGCAGTCACCAGGCGTTTCGCTGCGTTCTCAGCTCCCGCTGTCTCAACCTGAGGTTTTGTAGCCATCGATCTCCAACAGTCCACCACGTAGACTACTGGAACAACGTTCAGTCCCGTCATAATGCGTCTCAATACAGCCGCTTACAAACAGAGGTTTATGAGAACACTTCAACCGGCAAGACACGGAACCGCTCAGGTGCTCAGCTTCTCTGTTCTCCTAATCCAACGCTCCATCTTCACGGAGCGTTGGAGGTCATTTGGCTCTGTTGCATTAACTTATCTGGTCGGAGTTTAGTTTGCTGCTTTGTTCGATCAGGCCGCGACAGCGGAGATGTCGAGCAGCTTGTTGACGAAACGGATCTCGTCTTGGACGCCCGGCTTACATGTGAGGCAGTGGCCTCGACGGATCATCCGCATCACCTCAAAGCCTTTGATCGTAGCAGCCGCTGTCCGCATCGTCTGAAAACCGGCTCTGTTGCATTAACTCGGGCTGGGAAGGCTTGGGCGGGGCGAGGCGATAGGATGGATCATGTTCAAGCGTCGGCGCTTTCCGGTTGAGATCATCCTGCTCTGTGTTCGCTGGTACTGCAAGTACGGGATCAGCTATCGCGATCTTGTTGAGAGGATGCAAGAACGAGGCGTGGAAGTGGATCCGTCGACGATCATGCGCTGGGTCCATCGCTATGCGCCTGAGCTGGAGAAGCGAGTGCGCTGGTATCAGGGGTACCGAGCGACTTCCTGGCGCGTGGACGAGACGTATGTGAAGGTTGGTGGCCGGTGGAAGTACTTGTCTCGGGCAGTGGAAAAGCATAGCCGGCTGATCGACTTCATGTTGGCAGATCGACCCGATACTCGGGCGGCCCATCGTTTCCTGGGAAAAGCGTTGACGACCATGCGCCACTGGCCGCCGTCGTCGATCACCACCGACCAGCTCGGCTCGTATCCGAAAGCAATCAGCCGGCTGCAACGAGAAGGCAAGCTACCAGCCCGTACCCGGCATCGCACCTGCAAATACCTGAACAACATTATTGAAGCCGACCATGGCGCACTCAAGAAAGTCATTCGTCCCACACGAGGCTTTCAGACGATGAGGACAGCGGCCGCTGCGATCAAAGGCTTTGAAGTGATGCGGATGATCCGTCGAGGCCACTGCCTCACATGTAAGCCGCGCGTCCAAGACGAGGTCCGGTTCGTAAACAAGTTGTTCGACCTCTTCGCTGTCGCGGCCTGATGGACAGAGCAACGAACCGAGTTGCGAGACGTGGAGTTATTGCAACAGAGCCGTCCTGCTCGCTTTGCTGCCGATGGTGCATGCGTTATCGTCGACTATTCGCGATCTGCCGACAATGCCGGCGTCCTTGTGGAACGCACCACGGAGGCAGGAGGCAAGGCGTTCGCGGTACAAGCAGACATCTCCAACCAGAAGAGATCAGACCGCTCATCGACGCCGCGGTCGAGCGCGTTCGCCGCCTCAACCTTCTGACGAAAGACACCGCGTTTACGAGGTGACCCTCACGACTCTATGTCAGCAGAACGTTTTGACGAGCACTTCAACTGGAACGTTTGTGGTCTCCTGCTGATTACGTTTTGCATCAATAACATACCAGTCGCACTCTCGACCGGCCTCCGATACGGGCACCCCTTGTTAGGAACAAATCAGCATGTACGGCGCCGCGTGTTGATGAGGCGGACTGAATGGGAGTGGCGCGTGAGTGAAGCCGCTCGATCTCTTCACCGGGCTGTGCGTGGCTCTGCGGCCTCTTCAGAGATTTTGACAACGAAATAGGTCAATGTTTCGCCTGAGGTCATCCGTACCTGATGAGGGACTCCGGCGGGAATGTGCACTACATCCCCGGTCTTCACCGGCACACAGATGGCACCATCAATGCCGCTTCCGCGACGCTCTCCCGGCGCGGTCTCTTTAGTCCCCTGCATTGTTCCACCGGAACAGAGCTGCGCCTTGCCTTCGAGGACAAAGAACGCGTCCGCCATGCTCCGGTGCCATTCCGACTGACCATCTCCGTGGCGCACGACGTACATAGTGTAGTGGTTCGGATAATGCTGCAGGATTTCAGTAGAAACGGCGGCCTGCGGGCTGGTCTTTGCGCCTGCCGGGCGGGAGGCGGCAAGCTGCTGGGCGGAGTAGATATCCACTCGCGTGGATTGTGCGTGGACACTTAAGGAAGAGCAGACGAAAAGCACCGTGAGCGCGTAGTGAGCTGAGTTAGACATATCCCTCCAAAGAACGGCGTAACCGCCTAACAACCGGTTGGTCGAAGGGCTGCAGCGCTGTTGCTGCACCTTGTTGGGTGGCTTCGTATCGCTTGATGGCGGAGCTGAGGTGCGCATGCATCGCCTTACGAGCCGCTTCGGGATTTCTGCGGCGGAGCGCTTTTGCGATCTGCGCGTGCTCATCGGTCGAGAGCGGCCGAGCGTCCGGCAACATCAGCACCGTTTTCAGAACGCGAGCGAGCTGTCCGCGGATCATGGAGACCATGTCGGCGAGGGCTTGATTCTGCGACGCGTTGGCGAGTGCGAGGTGAAACTCCAAATCCAGCGCGCTGAACCGCTTTGCGTCGTCCATCGCATCTCTCATGCGGTCCACGAGCTCCTCGATCTGCGTCAGTTCCTGCTCTGTCGCGCGCTCCGCGCTGCTTGCGGCTGCCAGACCTTCGAGCGCAAGCCGCAGCTCCATTAGATTCCGGATTTCGTATTTTTCGGTGATCACGCGCCATTGCATGACCGTCTCGAGAAACTTGTTTCCATCAGTCGCGACGGAGGTTCCCTCGCCCACCCGTGCCGTCAGCACACCCATGATGCATAAGCAGCGAAGAGCCTCGCGCAGGGAGGATCGTCCGGCGTTGAACTGTTTGCATAGGTCGCGCTCGGAAGGGAGACGTTGACCCGGAAGCAGGTTGCCGTTCGAGATCTGCTGCATGACCTGCTGCACGATCTCGTCACTGATCGAGTTCTTCTGGACGGGCCGTACTTTCATTGTCCGCGTTGGTGCGTGGATGATTGTGGAGGTCGGCATTTTTTTGTCACGCGCCACGCATCACGATACCACGGGTCGCAAGAAGCAAGATTGGTCAGGTCATCGGACAACAATGTGCCCTTGCTTGCTTGAAGATCTCGACAGGCGGCAGGTCTGAACCGCTGAGTAGAGGCACGGTTTTCGGCGTCACGGTTATTGTTTAGGGGAGTGCAATCGCGAGAAAGTTTGGACAATCTGCTTGACACCGTTGGTCAGGCCAACATACCATCCTCACGTTCGAAAACAGACACTTCGAAATACACTGAAGTTCAGGCCGTGCTTGGTTTCAGCGGGAATTTTCGAAGCTGCTGTGTGCAGACGTGGAGTGACGCAGCGTGTGCCCCGATTTTGCCGGGCGCAGATCGCGCGAGAGAGAGGGAGGCGAGGATGGATTGGCAACAAAGCTATTTCCTGTTTCGCCAAGGTGCGGTGCTCTCCGCTGTCCTCGCATCGCTGCCGATTCTGGTTGTGCTTGTCATGCTGGGAGCTCTGCGGCGACCAGCGTGGATCGCTGGTCTCTCCGGTCTTGCTGTCAGCCTTTTGGTGGCGCTCTGGTTTTACGGCATGCCGGTATCGCTGGCGGTGAGCAGCTTGACCCATGGAGCCGCGTTTGGCCTGTTTCCGATTTCGTGGATCATCTTCTGGGCGATCGTTCTCTTCCGCATCACGACGGTGACGGGCAAGTTCGACATCATTCGTGAGTCGATCAGCCGACTTACCAAAGACGCTCCCTCGCAGGCACTCCTCATCGCCTTTGCGCTGGGTGCCTTTATCGAGGGCGCTGCAGGCTTCGGGACTCCCGTTGCGATCGCCGCAGCGATGTTGAGTGGTCTTGGCTTCTCACCCTTTCGGGCCTCGGCCATCTGCCTGCTTGCCAATACGGCGCCCGTGGCGTTCGGATCGATCGGCACGCCGCTTATCACGCTTGCCGCCACGACGGGACTTCCTCTTGGCGAGCTCAGCTCGGCTGTCGCGGCGATATGCGCGCCCGTCGCTCTCATCGTTCCTGCGTACATGATTTTTGCCATGGGTGGAGTGAGAACGCTTCGCGCTGCCGTAATACCTGCTTCTGTTACTGGCATCATCTTCGCGGTCACACAGTACGTGGTGGCCACGTACGCCGGTCCGCACCTTACCGATATTCTCGCCTCTATCGTCGCGATGATTGCGCTGTTTCTAATCTGTCGCTTCCGGCGGTCCGAGCCCATGTCGCCTGAGCTCGAAGCAGCCTTTCGCGGATCGAGCGAGGCCGTTGCACCCGCCGCCGACGGGTCAGATCCGTACGTGCAGTCCGTGCGCGAGGTCGTCGTCGCGTGGATGCCATACGCTTCTCTCGTCTTCTTTGTTCTGCTCTGGGGAGTAAAGCCGGTGCAGCGGCTGCTTGCGCTGGGGACCTTCAGCTTTGCATGGCCACTGCTGCACGACCACGTGCTGCGCATAGCGCCGATCACGTCGAGCCCGCAGCCCTACCACGCTACCTTCTCACTGAATCTGCTCTCGGCCTCGGGAACTTCGTGCATGAGCGCGGCGCTCTGCAGCGCTACCTTTCTTCGCGTCCCGCCGGGGATGCTTCTACGTCTGCTGGGCGATGTCGGCAGGCAACTGCTTCTGCCAATCACGACGGTCGTGTCCGTTCTTGCGATGGCGTTCCTGATGAACTACTCCGGCGCCACCGCGACGCTGGGTCTCGCCTTCTCATCCACCGGGGAAATGTTTCCATTTTTCAGCGCGATGCTGGGATGGATGGGCGTCTTCCTGACCGGATCGGATACGTCCTCGAACGCCCTCTTCGGCAACCTACAGGTGGTGACGGCGGAACGGCTGCACCTCAGCCCGGTTCTGATGGCGGCGGCGAACTCTTCCGGCGGCGTTGTCGGCAAGATGATCAGTCTGCAGACGATCGCCGTTGCCGCGGCGGCTACGGGCATGAGCACCTCCGGCCAGGCCAAGCTCTTTCGCTTCACGTTGAAACACAGTCTTCTTCTGGGCGCCCTGGTTGGCGGTATCGCGCTCCTGTACTCCCACTACCTACACTTTTGATCGAGGAGCGTCGGATGGCGAAACTAGGATTTCTCGGACTTGGCATCATGGGCTCTCCGATGGCCCGGCATCTTCTCGAAGCTGGCCACGAAGTCGCGCTGTGGTCCAACACCTCGGCCAACGCCGAGAAGCTCGCGGGCACGGGAAAGGCGGTCGTTTGCCGCACCCCAGCCGACATTGCTTTGCAGGGTGGTGAGTGCGTGTTCGTCTGCGTTGGAGACACGGAGATGTCACGGACGGTCATTCTCGGCGAGCACGGTCTCGCCTCCACCGCACGCCCCGGAACGGTGATCGTCGACTGCAGCAGCATCTCGCCTGCAGTGAGCAGACAGATCGCGGCCGAGCTTCGGGAGCGCGGGATTGAGTTTCTCGACGCTCCCGTCACCGGTTCGAAGAGCGGCGCCGAGGCCGGCACGCTCACCTTCATGGTGGGTGGTGATCCGGCCGTGCTGGAGCGAGTGAAGCGATTCTGTCTGGAGATGGGGTCAACCGTTTACTGCTGCGGCGAGAACGGCATGGGTCTCCATGCCAAGCTCTCGCAGAACCTGATCATCGGCAACCTGATCAACGCCTTCAACGAGTCGTTCGTGCTCAGCACAAAGGCCGGGGTTCCGCCCGAGCTTATGTTGGAGATCCTCAACAACAGCGCTGCTCGCTCCGGGCTTGTCTCTGCGTAGGCACCGATGGTCTTCGCGCGCAACTTCGAGACGCAGTTCTCGATCAAGTGGCTGGAGAAAGATATGCGGCTGATGCTCGACTCCGCCGCGGAGCTCGCTGTGCCCACTCCACTCACCGCACTGTCAGCAGATCTGCTCCGGTCGGCCATCGCAGCCGGCTATGGCGAGCAGGATATCTGCGCGTCGATCCAGGTGCTGGAGCGGGCTGCACAGGTTGAGGTGATCCCGAGTCCGCCCCACCTCCTGCGCTCGGGCTAGGAGTGCAGCTGCTGGTCTTAGTCCTCGCTTGGTAAGCGTCACAGTGGCCCACAGCAGCTCCCTCGGGGGAGCTCCGGAGATCTCTATGTCTTCACGCAGCAAGTTCGCAGCACTCGCTCTATTGTTGTTCGCAGGCTTCTCGATGCCGCTCGTGGCGCAATCGGCGAACGCCACCCTATCAGGGTTTATTCATGACAGGGACGGCGCTGCGATCCCGAATGCAACCGTCACTGTCGAAGCAGCCGCCACCCACCAGATCTCGAAGACAACGACCAGTTACACGGGAGCCTACAACCTCGTCGACCTCCCGGTGGGGGATTATAAGGTAGCGGTGACCGCCACCGGCTTCAGCCTTTCCGTCGTTCCGAAGCTGACGTTGCAGACCGCACAGGCTGCCTCTCTCAACCTGACGCTTGCGATAGGCTCAGTGAGCGAGCAGGTGGTTGTAACTACCACGGTCCCGCAGATCAATTCGCAGGAGAGCTCAATCGGCCAAGTTGTCGAGGGGCGCTCCATCGAGAGCGTCGCTCTGAATGGACGTCAGTTCTGGCAGCTGGTGGCGCTTACGCCAGGAGCGACTTACACGCCGCGAGGCCAAGGGACCAGAACAGGAGGCACGTCGCTTCGCTCGTCCTCGGTCAATGTGCAAATTAACGGCACCGGCTTCATCTATAACGGCTGGTCGCTGGATGGCGTCGATATTACCGAGTATGAGCAGGGCGGCACCAATGTGCAACCGAACGTAGATTCGCTGGCCGAGTTCAAGGTGCTGAGCGCCAACATGCCAGCCGCCTACGGGCATACTCCGAACGTGGTCTCCGCAACCATGAAGAGCGGCACCAACGCTTTTCATGGAACCGCCTTTGAATTTTTGCGCAACGATGCGGCGGACGCCCACAATTATTTCGCCCGAACCAATAAGAACATCCTGAAGCGAAACCAATTCGGTGGAGTGCTCGGCGGACCCATCCTCCGCGACAAGGTCTTCTTCTTCACGGACTTTGAAGAGACTCGCCAAAACCAGGGCGTTGTCTACAACAACGTCGTCCCTACCAACGCGCAGCGTGCAGGCGACTTTAGCTCCTATCTCAGTTTGCCCACGCCGAAGCGGCTGATCAATCCTGTCACCGGGACGGCTTTTTCAAACAATCAAGTTGGCCCTATCTCGCCACAGGCGGCCTACTTTCTGCAGTATCTACCGACCACGGCGCAGGCAAACTTCAGCGCACCTCAGAAGCTCACGATTCTGAAAGGAGATGGCAAGGTGGACGCGACCATCACTAGCCATGACCACCTGATGGGCCGCTACTCCATCACGGATAACGATGAGATCGATCCAAACCAGTTTCCATCGCTTGGTCTTCAACCGCTGCACAGCCGTGCGCAGAACGTTGCGATAACGGAGTCCCACGTCATCGGAGCGAAGCTTCTAAACGAAGCTAAATTCGGCCTTTACAAAGACATCTTCCTCTTTGGCGCCGTGTTGCCCGGTACGAACTACCTAGCCCAGGCCGGCATTACAGGCTTCGAGCAGACCCAGTTACAGCCAAGCTTTCCGTATATCACCCTGTCGGGATATTCCGCCTTCAACGGATCGGGGCAAAACAATCTTCCCAAATCAAACCGCATCCGCACTTGGCAATACGACGACACCGTCAACTATACCTCGGGCCAACATGAGGTACAGACAGGTTTGCAGTTCTATCACCAGCGGCACACTTTTTTAACGGACAGGGTCAAGAGGGCGTCTTCAACTTCACCACCAAGTACACCGGAGACGCGTTCGCCGACTACCTGCTCGGCTATCCGGCGTCCGTTACTCGCGCTTACCCCATCCAGCTCTACGGCAGCACGGGTAACTGGTGGGATCTCTTTGTCCAGGACAACTGGCGCATTCGGCCTGACCTCACGCTCAACGCCGGCCTGCGCTATGAGCACAATCCCTTTTACGACGGTCTAAACGGGCAGACCACGGGCATCGACTACAGCACCGGTAAGATCATCATCCCGGAGCGAAACGGACAGCCTCTTGTACCAAACGCGCAGCCGGAGCAGTCTCTCCTTCTGCCGCTCTTTCGTGACCGCATTGAAGGCACGGACGCGTTGGGGCTGCCGCAGTCAATTCGGCGCACCGGACCCGGCGTCTTTGCTCCTCGCCTTGGGCTGGCGTACCGCATCAACGGCAGCGAGAATACGGTTGTCCGTGCGGCCTACGGTCTGTTCCCGATCTACTTCGACTCCAACCTTTCGCTGCAGTGGGTTAAGGCAGTGCCCTTCGAGATTACGCAGACCATCAACAATACAGCGAAGCCAAGCTTCAACTTCCAGAATCCGTACAACGGCCAGGCGCTCGTCTCGCCCAATCCGACGCCCGGCGCGCCGTGCGCCGGCACCAAGCTCGCCTATAACTCCTGCGTGATGCCAAACGTCTACTCGGCGCCGGTCAACCTGCAGCACACGTACATGCATCAGTACAGCTTCGCTTTGCAACGGCAGGTGATGAACGACCTGTCCGTCGAACTCTCGTATGTTGGCAACAACACCATCCACAACCAGCTGATCTCGGTGCCTGACAACGTTCCCGCTCCCGGTGCGGGGGCGATCCAGACTCGCCGGCCGTTTCCACAGTGGGGCATCTTCTACGTCGGACTCACGAACGGGACGGCCAACTACAACGCGTTCCAGGCCAAGGTAGAGAAGCGCTACAGCAATGGCTTCCAGGTGTTGGGCTCCTATGCGTTTAGCCGCTGCATGGACAACGGATCCAACCAGGGCGGACCTCCGGACATCGGTCTTCTGTCGCGCTACTACGCTCCGTGTGACTTCAACCTGAAGCATGTTGTCACAATCAGCTCGGTGTATACGCTGCCCTTCGGTCACGGCCACCGTCTGCTCGGCGATGCAAACGCGGTGGTGAATGGAGCTCTCGGCGGCTGGGAGGTGGCCGGCATCTACACGGCGCGGAGCGGACTTCCGTACACGCCCGTGCTCAGCAGCGACGTGGCAAATAATGGAACGGGGAATCAGTTTCCGGATCGCCTGCGCAACGGCACGCTTCCGAACCCCACGCCGAGCCGCTGGTTTGATACTACGGCCTTCCAGTCGCCGATGGTCACAGCCCCCGGTGTCTATCGCTACGGGAACTCCAGCAGAAACATTCTCGCCGGCGATGGACTTGTGACTCTGGACGCAACCGTGAAGAAGGTGTTTGCAATCCATGAACTCACCAACATGGAATTCCGCGTGGAGGCCTTCAACGTGGCTAATCACGCCACGTTCAGCAATCCCAACGCATCGATCGGATCGTCTTCAGCTGGCACCGTCACCAGCACGCTGAATGCGAACCGAACTATGCAGGCCGCGCTCAAGCTCAACTTCTAGACCGGACCGAGGAAGGACACTATGGATCGACGATCCTTTGTAACAGGGGCGACTGCAGCACTCGCCGCAACGAGCGCAGGCAGAGGAAGCCAGACGCTGGCGGAGGCGCTTGCCGCCCCGCCAGCACCGAAGAAGACGCCCACGATCGGCATACAGATTGGCGCCATCTCTTTTCAGGATGAGGGCACCGACAAGGTGCTCGACATCCTGCAGGAGAAGGCCTCCGTCAATGCCCTCTTCGTCGCCGCATTTACCTACGGTAACGGCATCGCGGGACGACAGCTTCCGGGACACCCGTTCCCCGATCACGGCGTTCAGAAGGAGGACAACTTCTTTGGCGGCTTCTACACCACGCCGCACGCGGCGTTTTACAAGAACACTGCGATGAAGCCGCAACGAGCTCCCGACACCGGCGACTATGACGTTTTTGCCGATGTCATTCCGAAAGCAAAGAAGCGGGGCATGAAGACCTATACGTGGAGCGAGGACGTGTGGAATACGAAGGTGCCCAACTTCGAGCTGATCGCGGAGCGCGATTTGTACGGTCGCCCTGCCAAGACCGCCTGCTTCCGCAACCCGGACCACCACGCCTTCCTCATGGGACAGATGGAAGACTTCAGCCGATCCTATGAGATCGACGGCGTGCTCTGGGGATCGGAGCGGTACGGTCCGTTCGGCAACATGATCGAGTCGGTGCATCAGCGCGACGGCAACGATCCCTCACGCGTGACCTGCTTCTGCCAGTACTGCAAGAAGACAGCGGCGACAAGAGGCATCGACGTTGCTCGCGCGGTCGAGGGCTACAAGGAGCTTGAGAGGTGGGTGACGTTCTGCCGTGGCGGAGGCAAGCCACCGGACGGGCACTACGTCACGTTCTGGCGTGTGCTCTTCCAGTACCCGGAGATTCTTGCGTGGGAGACCATGTGGAACGACGGCGTGCACGAGACCTACCAGTCGATCTACGACGTGGTGAAAGGCGTGAACCCAAGGCTTGAGGTTGGATGGCACGTCTGGCATGCGCACAGCTTCAGTCCGTTCTTTCGTGCACAGACGGATCTCAAGAAGATCAGCAAATGCTCGGACTTCCTGAAGATGACCGTTTATGACAACCTGGGCGGCACGCGCATGGAGACCTACATCACCAGCACAAGCAAGACGATCTATGGTGACATGCCGATCAATGATGCCCTTGAATTCGAGTACAGCATTATGGGGTACCGGGGTCGAAGTTACACAGAGCTTCCCTACGTGGGACTGGACCCGAGCTATGTCTACAACGAGACCAAGCGCTGTGTTGCTGATGTGGAAGGCACGAAGACGGAGATCTGGCCCGGTCTCGACGTGGACATCTCAAACATGAACGTCGAGTACAGCCACACCGCTCCTCCGGGTATTCGCGCATGTACCAAGGCGTGTTTCGAGGCGGGCGGGAAGGGGCTGGTGATCTCCAGAAAGTATTCCGAGATGAAGCTGGCCAATCTTGCCGCAGTCGGTGAGGCGCTTCGCGAAATGAAGGTGGTTTGATGCTGCGCCGACTTACTGCCGGCCTGCTCGTCAGTCTTTCTTGCGCTGCTCTGTTTTCTCAGCAGAGACCCCTAATGGGAGCGATCGACATCCACATGCACTGTGGCCCCGACGTCCTGCCTCGCTCTGTCGATTCCATCGATGTGGCGCGGATGGCAAAGGCTGAGGGCATGCAAGCCATCGTGCTCAAGAATCACTACGTTCCAACTGCCGATGACGCGTATCTGGTGCGCAAGATTGTGCCTGGAATCGAGGTCTTCGGCGGCATTGACCTCAACCTGACGGTCGGCGGCATTAACCCCGCAGCCGTTGAGAACATGGCGCACATTGCCGGCCACTACGGTCGCATGGTCTGGATGACCAGCTTCGATTCTGAGGCACAGGTGAAGAGCGAGAAGGAGAGCCGACCGTTTGTCGCGGTCTCGGAGAACGGGGAACTGCTGCCCGCTGTAAAACAGGTCATCGCCATCATTGCGAAGTACGATCTCGTTCTGGAGACGGGCCACAATCGCCCGGACGAGATCCTTGCAATGATCCGCGAAGCTAACCGCGTGGGCGTCAAGCACATCGTCGTGACGCACGCGATGATCAACCCCATCCATATGAATGTTGCGCAGATGAAGGAGGCCGCCGGCATGGGCGCGTATATCGAGTTCGTCTACAACGGACTGATCGGCCCCTACAAGGAGTTTTCGTTTGATGCGTATGCAGCGGCGATTCACGCCGTCGGGGCCGAGCACTGCATCCTGGCCAGCGATCTCGGCCAGGTTGTCAATCCGGTCCATACGGAAGGACTGAAGCGCTTCTACGCCGGTCTGCTCAGGGTCGGTGTCACGCAAGCTGAAATTGATACGATGGCGCGCACAAACCCCGCCAATGTCTTGGAGCTCCACTAACCACTTTGCACTACCGAGGACACCCTTCATGATGAATCGCAGAAGCTTCGTTGAAACAGCCGCCGGAGCGGCCATCGCAGCAGCCGCCAGCGGCAAGGATGCATTTTCCGCACCTCCCCGTAAGGCGAGCAAGATGATTGGCATTCAGATCGGCGCTGTGTCCTTTATCGATGAGGGCACTGACCAAGTGATCGAGGAGTGTCAGCGGGACGCCTTTGTCGACACGCTCTTTGTCGCGACATTTACCTACGGCCGCGGTATCGGCGGCCGCCAGGTGCCAGGTCAGCCCCTGCCGGACCACGGCAAACAGCAGTACGATACCGACACCTTTGTCGGCGGCTGCTATACCAACTACGATCCGAAGTACTTTCAAGACACCTCCTTCAAGAGCTTTCGAGCTCCTGAACTGGGAAAGTACGATGTTCTCGAGGATGTCATTCCGAAGGCGAAGAAGCATGGCATGAAGACGGTCGCCTGGTTTGAGGACGTCTTCCGCAAAGACCTTCCCGGCATTACACCGCTGCAGGACGTGAATCTGCAGGGCGAGCGCATCTCCACACTGAACTTCAACAGCCCTGACTACCGCGCATGGCTGCTCGGCATGGTGGAGAACTGGTCGCAGAACTACGACCTCGACGGCATCATGTGGGGCTCGGAGCGCCAAGGCCCTTTTGCGAACGCGCTGGGCGCTAGCCACTCTCACCCCCCGCTCTCGAGTGTGTGTGATTTTTCAGAGGAGACGATTGCTAAAGCTCGCTCGCAGGGCATCAATCCGGATCGCACCAAGAAGGGATTTCTGGAGCTTGAGAAGTTCGTCACCGCCAGTCGCAAGGGTATGCGTCCTGTCGACGGCTACTACGTCGAGCTGTGGCGCCTGATGCTACGCTATCCGGAGTTGCTCGCCTGGGAGTCGCTCTGGACGCAGAGCCTGCGTGAGACACAGAAGGCCATCTACGACAAGGTCAAATCGGTGAAACCGAACATGGGAGTCGGCTGGCACGTCTGGCACAATAACTCCTTCAATCCTATCTACCGCGCGGAGCAGGACCTCGCGGAGATGGCGCCGTACTCTGACTTCCTGAAGATCGTGATGTATCAGAATTGCGCGGGAGAACGCATGGTGGATTACATCGATTCGGTCGGGACCACCTACTTCGCGGACGTGCCCAAGCAGGAGCTGCTCGACTTCCACTATCGCATTCTCGACTACGGTCCGGAAGCGAACATGCAGCATCTTGCTGCTGAAGGGTTCTCTGCGGACTACGTTCTTCGAGAGACGAAGCGAGCGCACGCGGGCCTCGTAGGCACCAAGACGAAGCTGTGGCCAGGGATCGATATCGACATCCCGACCGCAGCGGGCCACGCCAAATGCACGCCTGCCGGCACAAAGGCAGTTGTCGAAGCGGCCTTTCACGGAGGAGCCGACGGCGTCATTCTTTCGCGCAAGTACTCGGAGATGAAGCTCGCCAACCTCCGCGCTGCTGGAGACGCGGTGCGCGAGCTCAAACTGGTCTAAGGAAGCCATGTCCTTCTCGATCCTGTCCAACTCGAGAACCCCGCCCGGCGATCAGAAGGAGTTCGCCCGGTCCCTCTTTGCAGCCGTCATGGATGAGCTGAATGTCTCCAGACGGCTGCAGGGGTGCTTCGTTGTCGAGGGAGGTCTACTGAAGCTTGGCACAGACCGCTTCGACTTGGATTCCTTCTCCAAGGTTCTTCTGGTCGCGGTAGGCAAGGCCGCTGTGCCCATGGCAGCACATGCCATTGACGTGCTTCGCCCGGTTATCTCTGTCAGCGGAGTCGTCGTAGGCATCGGCGAATGGGCGCCGCCGAAGGACATCATCTACTTTACCGGTGGCCACCCGCTGCCCGACGATCAGTCATTTGATGCCGGATTTGCGCTGCTGGAGGAGATGCGACATGCTGACGCCGACACGCTTGTCCTCTTTCTGATCAGCGGCGGCGCCTCGGCGATGGCAGAAGCGCCTCTCGATCCCGAGATTCCGCACAGTGAGGTCATCGACTTCTACCGCCTGCTTCTGCACTCGGGGCTGCCGATTGAAAAGACGAACGTGCTGCGCAAGCACCTGTCGGCCATCAAGGGCGGACGTCTGGCGCTGGCCGCCGCCGGAGCCACGTTTTACACAGTGCTGATCTCGGATGTTCCTCCCGGCATGCTCGATGTTGTTGGCTCCGGCCTCTCGCTGCCCGACAGCAGCACCGTCGAAGATTGTCAGAAGCTCCTCTCCGAGACTCCGGCGTTAGCGCTCGTTCCACCCCGTGTAGGCGCTTTCTTCCATCGCATGCCGGAGACGCCCAAAGTCCTTCCCGATGGCAGATATCCCTCACTGTGTTACTCCGTCCTGTCGAGCGACTCCATGCTTGAAGCGGCGCGGTTCCTCGCCGATGAGGCCGGATATCGCGTCATCATCGATAACACCTGTGACGACTGGGATTACCGGGATGCAGCGGCCCACCTTCTAAGCCGCGTGCAGGAAGAGAGCAGCTCGACGGACCACGTTTGTGTTTTCTCCGCGGGAGAGGTCACCGTGTCAATCAAGGGAAGGGCTGGCCGGGGTGGCCGCAATCAGCAGTGGGCCCTAGAGGTTGCGCGTCTCCTGGTCGGCATGACGGGCATCGTTGCGCTCAGTGCCGGCTCTGACGGGATCGATGGCAACAGCCCCGCCGCCGGCGCGGTTGTTGACAGCACCACCTGGTCACGAGCACTCGAGCAGGGCATCGATCCGCGTCGGGCGCTCGACGACTTTGACACCTATCCACTCTTTGCGGCTCTCGGTGACGCTCTCGTTCAGGGGCCGTCGGGCAACAACGTCCGCGATATCCGCATGCTTCTGATGCATGTCCAGACCGAGTCCTGATCCAAGAACTATTTCCTAACAGAAGGCTGATGATGAGCACAGAGACGAACACGATTGAATTCCACGGTGTATCGAGGGACGCCTATCTGCAGATCCTCACGCCGGGGGGCACTTGAATTTTTGACCATTCTGCAGCGTGAGTTCGGGGCGCGGAGAAAAGATCTGCTGGGTGACCGAGCCGCGCGTCTCGAGCGACTGAACGCAGGCGAGCGGCCGGACTTCCTGCCAGAGACCCGCGATATCCGCATGTCCGAATGGAACGTTGCGACGCTGCCGAGGGATCTGCTCGATCGTCGTGTGGAGATCACCGGACCCGTCGATCAAAAGATGATCATCAACGCGCTCAATAGTGGAGCGAGGGTGTTCATGGCGGACACTTTCAAGAATGCCGGCGTTCACGCAAGGCTTCGAAGTCTGGCCACGTGCCCGTGGATCAGCAACCGGTATGCCTGACACTCGCTGATCGCAAGAACGGCCGCTCCCGTGGCCACCGTCCTGCGTCCAGCCAACACTTCACTCAGAACTTCGATCCGCTTCAGATCGCGCTCGCTCATCGGTATGCATCCCAAAGCCGTCCGCCTCCCAGGCGATACTCCTGAGAGGGCAATCGGACATTTCTATCGGGAAGGGGGTGTGACATTTCTATTTCTATCCGGCGCTAATATATCGACTGTACAGAAGGCGCTTTATCAGAAGTAAGTCCTTTATAATAAACAAGTTAGATGATATCACTAATCTTCCGGCAACTTCGCATGGTTTCAATTTGCCACTCCTCATAGCGCAAGCGGAAAGCATCCCGGAGCACTCGGACCTTCGCAGCAAAGTCGGCATTTGGAAACATCTCTGCTATCCGTTCATCCGACAGGAATTCATGCTTAATGGGGCCTTCGCTGAATGGGATGTCGATTTGGTTTTTCACTCCCTGCTCCTCACGTTTGCTTTTCAAGCGTTATCTCCCTGCAGCAGGACCGTGGAAATGGCGGAGCCAGCCCTCGGCGGCTATCCCTTCTTGGCGTAAATACAAAATGACATAAGGGCGACGGGCTAGAAGCCGATGCCGAAATCATGCTGCTTGGCAGGCTGGGCGAGTTCGGGAGGTGCCATCTCCTTTACAGGTGAGAAGTCCTGCTGCGGAGAGTTGGTGTAAAGAGCGACCTCAGCTTTGGAGGAAGTTCCTTGGAAGGTTTGCGGTGTAAGGCCGTCGCCGGTGGCAATGATCCGTTCCGCGCGTACGTTCTTCAAGCCATCGACCGCATAGCCATAGTCGATGTGTCGCGCCTTCTGTGGAGAGACTTCGGCCGTCTTCCCGGAATCCAGTTTCACGGTCATGGAGGTGTCCTGACCGATGCGTGTGACAGTCCCGAGGTCACCGGAGCGAACTCCCAACTCCTTGTCGTAAGTGGTGAAGCGGATGCGCTCCCCTTGGGCGACTTCGCGCGTCTCCTCCTGGAAGACGCGGCTCTCGCGTGTTTGGGCACGGAGCTGAGCCGGATTGTAGGAAACCTCCTCGCGGGTCGCATCGAGCTGAACAGAGAGGAGATTGCCACGTGGCGTCGTAGAAACCACGGTGGCCTGGCTGTCATGTGGAATCCCGTCAAGGCTT
>JAABUY010001587.1_pt1 | contig 29786 bp, 46 predicted proteins | sample 5560271 | NCBI WGS metagenome assembly JAABUY01 (sample SAMN10711886, study PRJNA513374) | rock metagenome | isolation source: Antarctica rocks | place: Antarctica: Victoria Land, University Valley | reverse complement strand
TGTGGATGGTGGAGATCGTGGTGGTGTGGGCTGGGTAGGCGATTATGGCGTCCCGACAAAGGGGAAGGGTGAGGGAGTGGGGGGAGAGGGTGGAGAGGTGGAGTAGGGCGGATAGAGGGATCGTTGAGAAGAGAAGGGGCTGGTGTGAAGCGGAAGCCTTTGAGGGGTAGAGTTGGTATTGGGCGAGGATGTGGAGTGTTGGTTGGAGGGCTTGGAGGAGTGATGATGGAGAGGGATGGGTTGAGGGATCGTTCAGGCGTGAGATGAGGAGCGGGAGGGCTCGGAGGTGGAGATGGGGTTGGGGAGAGGTGGAAGGGAGCGTCCTTGTCATAGTCGAGTGGTCGGAGTAGATGGCGAGCTACTCCTCACTACGAACATGCTGAAAGTTCGAACTCGTTCGGAGTGGATACTACTTGTAGGGGGGTCAGCTAAAATTGTGGGAAGGGTTCAGCTGATGCGGAGACTGCCGCTTGACTACGTGCTGTCGACGGAGAAACCTGTTGTCACGAGCTCGCATGCATGCACAACCGTTGCCAAGCTGTTCAACAGAACCCCGTCTCATGCCCCCTCATCTCCGTTGCGTCTTCCCACCCTTCCTCTTCCCCGCCAACATCCACTTCGGCCTCGTAATAGGCACATGCCGATCCGACTCGCTCGCCTTCGCCAACCGATTCGGTTCTCTCTGCGCAAAGTTTCGCAGCTCAATCGCCTTATCTGACTGCTTCGCTGTAGCCAGACCCGCAAATTGTCGGTTCTTGCCTGGTGTCCGGTCAATGGCCTTCCCTCGGATCTGTCGTCGAGCCGGTACAGCGGATACGCTCTCCATGTCCACGTCCTCGTCCATCCCGCCCGCTTCTTGACTTCGAGCTTCTTCCGCCTCCCACGAAGCCTTCTTGTCCTGCACCAGCCTGGCCGCCCGCTTCTCGAGGACCGATGGATCGTGTCCATGTTTCCGCATGCCATGGGTGAACTCGTTGAGCGAGACGTGCTTCTTCTTCCGCGGGATGATCGGGCGGTTCTGAAGCTTGTTCTTGGCTTGGGACAGGTTCTTGATTACCGCTTTCTTGCGGCGAACCTGCTCAGCGGCGTCCCGGAACTCTTCTTCCTCCGAGTCGACCTGCCCATGGTCAGCACAAGAGATGCGGGATCGCAAGCCAACGTACCATGCCCTCCTCGTCCGAAGCATAGAAGCCCTGCTCCGCCAAAGCATCCTCCTCCCGCTCAAGCGCCTCCAACTTCGCCTCGATGTCCGGGTCGACGAAATCGGCGACATTCTTCCCATTATAGAACTCCGGCATCACATCATACTTCCAAGAATCGTCGGCAAGGACGTAATGCTCTGAATCACCAAAATCAGACCACTCGTGAAACCGGATGGAGGACTCACTCCTCATGTCCGCCGTGTAAACTCTGTATCCGTCCGTCTCCTGCTCCTCATCCCTCTCCAGCCGCCTCCTCTCCGGATCCTCCTTGTCATACTTGACCCGACTCTTCACAGTATCCGGTATGAACGGCTTCCGATCCACGTCGTCCCTCTTCTGCGGCATCGCTACGTGTATCTTGTTTGCCACCGCTTCGATCCGGTTTCCCTTCAGCTTCTGCTCCACCCGATGCGCCAGAAGAGCGTCACAAGCGGCATTGCGCACGTTCATGACGCCTTCTTCGGAGTAGCACGACGCCTCCACAACGGTGACTGTCTTGTCGGATATGATCGAGTCCACGAAGGCGCGATTGTCGGGAGTGAGGTCGTCGAGACGGACAATGTCGATCTTGTTGATCACGAGTAATGTGGGTTTGTTGAGGAAGAGGGGTTTGATCGAATGGAACAGCTTGCACTGCTGCTCATCAGCATCGACAGGAACGGCCGGAGGAGCTTTCCGTACCTGTGCCTCCACGGTGTATCCGCACTGCTCGCTCAGGTCCATGAAATACATGATCGCACTCCGCAAATGAGCCAAAGCCGTGATCGACTGCATCTCGATGGTGTTCATTTCTTCGAGCGGGTGGTCAAGGACACCGGGAGTATCGATGACCTGCCATCGGAGGTACTTGTAGTCCATGTGTCCGACGAAAAGCGATTTGGTAGTGAAGGCGTACTGCTCAGTATCAGCGTAATTATCAACACACATCTGAAGGTGACTGACCGGTTGCACATCCACGTCCGCCCTTGTGATCTTGTTCACAAAGCTACTCTTCCCCACATTCGGATATCCACAAATCAAGAGGGTGCGCGTGTTCGGGTCGATCGCCGGTAATCTTCCGATATGCTGTCTGACCTGCTCGAGGTATGCCAGCGGATCTTTCTGACGCTTCATGATCGTCGCCATCCGCCCGAGTGCGGCTTTTTTCAGCTGCTTGCACCGATACAGCGAGTCGCCAAACTTGAGGAGACGGACATAATCTTTCGCGACTTGGGAGATAAGATGACGAGCTGTGTTGAGCTGACCGAGGGCGAGCTTGTAATGATTCTTATCGTACAGGACGTTGAGGAGAGAAGATAGGAAAGGGTGAAGGTTCTGGACGGGTCTCAGTGGACTGCTTGCTAGACGTACTCTGATGCGGAGTACTCACGTCTAGAATGGGAAACTCGGAGATGATCCGACCCAGCTTCTCGTCGAAAGTATCCTGCGTGAACTTGACCTTGCGCATATAGACTGAAATTCGTCAACTTAGCACCCTAGCGAAGAGTTCAGAGGCAAACTGACAGTTCCTGATACGGGATATCTTGAACTGCAGAACGAAAGCAGAGGTCATTCATATGAGCTACGAGCGGGGAGAACAAGAGAGGCGCACATTCTTGTGGATGACCGTTGGGGTCTTGCGCATCGTCGCATTGAGGACTAAGTCGATGAAGTCGGATGAGGTGGGGACTGGCGCAATGCGCTGCAGTCCGGCGACGGACGACATGGTGGCGGAAGGACTAGTGAGCCGTTGAGAGAGGGAACGATGGTCGAATGTCGTCTGAGCTTTGCCTCACAAGAGAATTTGCTTTCGAGCCAGTCCTTAGGCTGCCGTCCAGAAGGTGATACTAAACACTGTAGAGCAGCGCAAAATATCGAGTTTCCTGAATCGGAGCTGACGTGGATTTATCAACGAAAGTCTTCGGAATCTATCGGGGCAGCAAGATTGCCAGCACGCGCGCGTTGCGTGTGGAAGAATTTAAAGAGTTCTCTCACACAGATCACTCTCACCATTTCAGTTCCTACTCAGCTACCTCTTCTTGGTACTTTGCCCCGACCAAAGAACGATTTCACTCCGCCTCCTCAGCGGTGCATGCAATCAGAGTGGCAAGAGCTTGCGTGACGCCAAGACAGCTCCAGCTAAAACCAACCATCCTTTCCACCTCATCACACGAATCACACCATGGCGATTGTGGAACAGCTGTCGTCGAAATACTCGTCACAGCTTTCACAGCTGCAAGCTATCTTTCCTTCGTGGGATCAGGGAGATCTGGCCTACACGCTACAGGATGCGAAAGGGAGTTTGGACGAAGCGGCCATGATGATCACTGAAGGTAAGTTTCTGACTTTCCAGGTTTGAGCGAGGCTTTGGGTTGTCTAGAGCTGATGGTTCCTACCTATCTCACTTGATGTTCCACTCAAAATCCCACTCATCCCCTACTCGCTGTGCCTCCCTACAAATATCGACGTCACGCGCTGCACCGCTTCTCTTCGTATAAACAGGCCGTGCTGCCCAATTCACCCAAGCAACCCGGAAGAAGCCTGTGAAGTCCGACAAGGAAGCACCTCAAGGCAGAGGCCATTCCAACCGAAACGCAGATAGCGGTGGGTGGGAGAATGTGAATGGTGGTGAGGGTACCGAGACACGAGGAGGCCGGGGTGGGCGGGGCGGCAGAGGCAGTCGAGGTGGTCGCGGAGGCCGAGGCGGAGGTAAGCCGCTGACGATAGTCTCATTGGATCACACTGAAGCGACTGTAGAGCCCTTCCGAGGAGCTCGAGGTGGACGAGGTGGCGGCAGAGGTGGACGGGGCGGTTTCATTGATGCGAACGGCAACTCGTCCAAGAAGCCCGATGCTTTCCTTGGCTCCGCCGCAACCACGACTGAGGGATGGGCGAGTCAGGTCGAGCAAGCTACAACCGCCGACGGTGAAGATGCCGGATGGGCATCGACGGTTGCCGAGCCTGATACCAACAAGGCGGACACTGAAGGATTGGGTGAAACCGTTATCAATGGTGTCATCACGGATCCGAGCAAAGGCGATGACTTCTCAGCTGCAGGCGGTTGGGGTGATGCGCCGGCGGCGAAAGAGCTGGAGAAGGCGGCAAAGACTGGAGGAATGGGATGGCAGGAGGAAATCAAGAAGCCGGTTGCTGTGGCCAAGCCTTCGGCGGCTATCCGGCCAATGATGACTTGGGCGCAGATCGCTAAGTGAGTGAAATGACCATCAAGCTGCTTGTACTTATGCCCCGTAGGCCTCAAGAGAAACCGAAATATGCCCCTCCTCCTGCACCTCCAGTTCAGGCGGACCCCGAACACATCACTACAGTCGAGCCGACTGTTGACGATACCGAAGTTCCGCCCGAAATGCTGGAGGAAAACCCTTCTGGACCCGTCGGAGCGTGGGGAGATGCTCCTACAAATGAGGAATTGGAGGCGGAGGCGACACGACTTCCCGAGCAGCAGGAGCGTTACGCGAATGGAGACGCCGAAGAATTCTTGCCCGAGGAGCCGCCCGTCGATCAGGTGTCTGCAGATACTTGGCAGCATGACCCCGCAATTGCTTGCTCTGGGACGCAACCCGACTGGGCAATACCCCAACCACCTTCGGCACCTCTCGCTCCGGAGCCGATCACAACATACACTGGTCCGCCTGGCTTCAATACCGTTGCGGCGAAGGCGGCGGCGGCGGCTGCACAGCCCCGAACGAGTTCTCGAGCAGGACGGTACAAGAACATCGATGGGCAGGGTGTTGTTCTCCCAGCTATGGCCAGCGGCATGTCCTCGATGGAGATGCAGTTCGGCAGCCTGAGCTTTGGTGGCCAAGGTGGCGACGGCATTGAAGCGTTGCAACCAGAGACTCAGCCGTCACAGGCGCCGGTCCAGCCTGCCCGCTCACCCCTGCAAGCTGTCACCTCGCCAGTCCGACAGGCGCAACCTCCGGTTCCAGCTTCAGCTGTTCAGAATCCTTCTGCATCTATAGCACCCGTCCCATCCCAAGCTGCCACCCATCCTTTCTATACACAACAACCTGCCCAATCACAGCTACCTCCACAATCTCAACAGCAGTACAGCTCGCCTCAACAAACCTTACAGCAGCAAATGGCGCAATATCAATCCCATTATCTGCAGCAACAGACCCAAGAAGCCCAGGCGCCCTCGCAGAGTCAGTACTACCGCGGTCAGCAGGATTACTATGGCGCACAGCAGCAGCAGCAGCCGCCCCCCCAAGCCGCAAGTCAGGGCCAAGCAGCACAACAGCAACAGCAACAGAGCCAACAACAACAGAGCCAAGCCCAACCTCAGACCAGCCCCTATGAAGCTGGCTATGGTGGATCTGGAGGATCGCAGCTGTATGGACAGCAGCCTCAGCAGAGTCAGCACAGCGCTCAAACAAACGAGGCGTATGGCGCAGCACAACGAGTGAGTCGATATCGCAATCCTTTACTGTCCTTGATCCTGGAATGTCGTGAACTGACGAAACTTTAGGCGTACGACTCGTACACTGCCAGCGGGTATCCTCGACCTGCGATGGACGAATCGAAGCCCGCAGCGCCTGTGCCAACATCGCATACGCCTACAGCTCCCGCTCAATCGCAGCAAGGCGTACCGCAGAGCCAGTACTACTCCCAGCTGAATAACATGGGATACTACCAAGCCGCGCCATACAACCCTTACTATCAATGTGAGTCCACCCTCCCATAGCTTGCGTGACTAATCGTGCAACAGATGGCCAAGCTCCCCAACCCGGATTCCAGCAGTACTATCCTCTCGCGGGTCGGAACCATTACGGTCAGCCCACTCCTCAAGCCCCCGCTGCAGCCATCCCGCAGGCCAGCAAGCCGTCGCCTGCTCCAGCGCACTCTCCCTACGGTGGTCATCAGTCCTATCCTTCGTCCGCCTACGATGATCAGTCCTCGCTCAGCATGGGTCGATATGGCGAATCCAAGCCCCAGCAGCAGGCGCAGGCACAGCCGCAGCCATCTTTTCAATCTCAGCAGGGCTTGCAGAACTTCCTCGGCATGAACACGCCTTCCGCGTCATCCGCGTCATCCCGTCATCAAGCCGGCACCCCGGACGATAGTTTCAAGACTGCTCAGTCCGGCTCAGCTGCGAGCCGCCCTCAGCCTGCTGCCCAAGGTCAAGCGAACCAGCCGCAATCGGCCCAGCATCAGCAAGGAGGATTCGGCAACTATCCAGGCTACGGGGCATACCAGAGTCAGGACTGGTCGCAGTACGGCCAGCATTATGGAGGTTCCCGTAACGGCTACTCACAGTGGCAGCAGTGAGCTGCGAGATCCGATCGAGCTTGAGAAGGGGAAGCGTGGACGTCAGCAGTGCTCTTGCCTTGTTTTTCGTGTGTCTACTTGCAGATGGACCAAGCTTCACACATCATCGATCATACATTCTGTCTTGCGTTCTCGCTTTCCACGTCTCTTTCAGCGTGCCATGTGACTGCAAAAACGGGAGGGTTTGGGGCTAGTCTGATCATGCCACGTCAATCATCTTCACGCTCACCTCTCGTCAGCGAGCTAATCAGGGCAGGCGGTGTTTGTCCTCTCAAATCAGATGTGCTGTCGCCAAAGGTGGAGCATTGAGGCGAGATCGGCATCCCTCACGAAATGAGAGACACTGACAATCCCATACGGATACGTGTACATCGCCAACGATGCATTGGCTGATCAGACACTTCATTCCTCACTCCTTCTTACTTTGGAGGGGCGAACCTAAGCGTACAGCCACAAGGATGCGCTCCGATAATGTGTGCCATGGAGCGAGACTGATAGTCAGCGTCTGACAAAGGTCGTTCCAGAAGCTCACAAAGGATGGTGCGTTGAAACGGACTCTCCATCAAACACGAAGAGCAGGTTGCTACACTTTTTCCCACTCTACCTACTTTGCCCATTCCGGTTCCCGGTAGTTTCCATCGCCAAACACAACCTGTATCTCAGGGGATGCGACATTCTCACCGCACGAGTGAGCAGCCCATGAGCGAGGACACGACGGATGAGCTTTGCAAAGCAGATGGATTTTCGTCATTTCCCGCACGGGAGCCAGCAGCTCACGAGCAAGCAGGCATTTGATGAGCTTCGCAAGCGGATCGACATGTATGGAAGTTCCATGCGGTCCTTCGATAGCCGAACGCCCGCGCAGTCCTTGTATGACCGACGCGCGCAACACTCTCCGAACAGGCTGAGCAGTGTCGACTCGAGTTCCTGGTCAAATGGATCAAAGCGGAAGCTGCGGTTACCACGATGGCCAAAGAGGAGATCTTCCCGTGGTGTGGGGGACCTTTGGAGGTACTGTACATTCGACTTTTGATCTACATCTGGAGCGGTCAAGCTACAAGAAAAATTACACCCAACGTCAGACAGTTTCATACACGCGCACGAAGCATGTGCTTTGACGGCTAAAGAGATATTGAGATCGATCTGGGCGACCCATTCAAAATCACTCATCTGTATCAAATGCGCACGCTGCCCGGCATCAGCGAACAGCCGGAATCCTGGCAAGATGACTACACTTCGCGACGTGCAGGTGGGTTTGTTCCGGTCATCCCGGATCGAAAGACTCTCGCAACGGAACTCGAGGAGACGTTGGATGAGATGGAGCGTCGGAATCAGGGTGGATTTACTTTGGACGTAGTGCAAAGCTGGAATCCAAGGCTGAAGCACAATATCATCCCACGAGCAACAGAGAATTTGCGACAGACAAGCAGATCTCGCCCGTCCGACCAGGATTCCTCGCCGGGTCAGCCTTCGCTCAAATCCTCGCCGAGACCGAAACACCCATCCATCGAACAGCACCATAAACGCCCCTTCATTATCGTACCTCCGTAAGATGCGGACCTGTCCAGATGGGAACATCGGTCTTTCCCTCCACACGCTTCCGAATATGGCTCTAGCTGTCATAAGCCAGGAATTTGGTGGTTCCGTATTCTTCAGCAGGTATAAGTCCCTCAAAACAAGGGATTCCATGTGTCTCGCCGCGTCCACAAGCGCGTCTCGATGAGCGGCAGGCCCTCTTGCCGTCCGACCCCGAGCCTTCGGTCCGTACAAGTCCGGCAGGTAGCCTTATCTCTCGCCCGCAATCCAGAACTGGATCGAAGAAGACCCTGCCAAGCTCTCTGTTGTCCAGACTACCAACACAGCTTCATCATCGTCGAATGATTCCAGAGTCGAGCCGTGGTTGGAGTTTTGCCTCTCCACTCATGTCTGGTCTCAAATGAGCATAACAAATTACCGACGCCTTTGGCTGACCTTGCTCATTGAAAGGACGGGATCTCACTTCACGACGATCTTCCAATTGATTCCGCTGAAGGAAAACGCATCATCGAGGAAGTGAGGTCCCAGCAGGGGGAAGATCCAGTCGTCGTCAGTCTTGCTAGTAAGCCCTGATCTGGGCAAATACATTTCATCATGCTTGAATTGACTTAATTATGCTCTAATTTTTCCTAGGTGCCTCGGGCTTCTAGCTCTATCGCGCGAGAACTAGGTGTAATATTTCAAAGTAGGCGAAGAGCCTCGAACACAGCACAGGTGTAAGACTCAGTTCGTGGGGATTCAGAATCATGTGTCAAACCCGCCTTTCGAGCTGGTTGAAGCTGCTTGGGAGCATTTGCAATACAAACTCGGGTTCCCGAATACCATTGACTGAATGACGAACGTCTTTTGAATGAGCCGTACTTTGCTGGCGAGAGTGATGTGAGGTTGCGTATTGTGTCGAATGACCGGGTCAGATGAGAAATCGCTGTCGTTGTTCGAAACGATGCAGCAGAGATAGAAACCACGGAAGTAGACCTCGCCAACCACGTGCCTATTTACCGATCCAAGCAATCGGCTCTCTCTACATATAACCACGTTCCGATCCGGCCAAGTCGGCGAGGATCTAGGAGCTAATCGATCACATGTCTGCGGTAGTTGCTTGTCCGCGGAACATGATATGCCGCCTATTACCTGCGTGCCTCTACTCTCAAACTCTCCACAGACGATTTATCCCTTGGCGCTCTCCTCTTTTTCGGTTTGAGCTAATCAATGCCGGGCGCTTTCCGCCGCCAAGATCTTGGGAATTTAGCTCGGACCCGATTTAATGGGTTTCTGTTACCCAAAGCACCGTGTCTCAAACCAAAACTGAAAAATCAGAAAAAGCGGGACCGTTCTACACGGGGCCTCATGCGTCGTTCTGTCTCGGGATCGTACCGTCCCGGAAGTCTGATTTTTGGCTCTTTCCGAGCTGCGTGGGTTCCGACAGCGTTTGGAGATTATGCTTTCGCCCCACTTGGGCGTTGCTTCGGACCGATGCTTGTAGTTGCCCGCTTTGGATTCGGGCCGTCCAAAGCCGGAGGACAATTCGTCCGCATGTATTTCAATACGTCTCTCCGCCGGTGATCTACGGTGTCATGCTCTCCCGTCTTCGTCATTCGGGGAGCTAGATTCGTCGTCTAGATGATTTGAATGAACCAATTCGAAGTTTCCATCATGTTTCATCTCCACATCTTATGCCTTTCGATGTAATCAATAAGACGAAATCACAGCACATCACTCGACGTCGTCCATCTTTCTTTCTCCAGCATATACCCTTCAAAGCGACGGCGGCAAAGTACCAAAGAGTCTAATCAGGTGAGCGTCTTTCCAAGCGGATTCGGAATTAGTTCCGAAGTGATCGAAACTTGGGATCTCGGTTCGCGGAAACCTCGCCGGTCGGTTTCCCCTCCCCTTTTCGGTAGTTCCATTGTCCTCTTCCTCGCAATCACCCCAAATCAGTCTAAGCTCGGTTTTGATTTATTTGAAGGTCCCGATCATTCGGACAAAATTCTTTTTGGGGTTCGGAATTGTGGCCGAGCGGGTTTGACGAGATCGCGAAGCGTAAAAAGATATGGGGCAGTTGGATCAAGGGTGATCACGGGGGTGTCCCAGATCATTGGATCACTTCTCACGCCCTTGATCACTTCGTCAACGATGATCTGATTCGCGATGAGGGTGAAGTGAAGGGATAGGGCGTTGGTGCGTTTCGAATGGGGTTTTTTTTCTTGGATCAGTTTCAGCCAGGCTGAGTGCTGGTCCGAGCGGGGCTGGATGTGATGCTGGCTGGCCTCGAGGCTTGTCAAGGGATACCAATCCGATGCATCCTGTCGCATTCCCTTCTGCTCATCCATGCTGTGTCATAGCTGACGCCCTGCTAGCCCGATCAATCACTGGCAACATCCCGACGCTCGGAGCGCCCTCGATTATCGGCCCCGCCCTGACGATCCGTCCCCTCCTACTGAACAGTTAACAAGGGTACAACGCACACTGTCGGTGAGCATCACCGACTATCGGCTAAACTCAGGCTGATCCGCCCGGGAATCTCAGTTTCACGAGGTCCTTTGCTACCGAGCGTTATCAACACAAGGCCTTCAGCGGTGACCAGGAAAATCGGAAGCTATCACATAGTCAAAGGCGACTCTCAACTTCTTGCGCCGCTTAAACAGCACCGCACAGAAGCAGTCCAGGCTTTGTGAACGGTGAGTGCTTTGGGATCCCTTGGAACCGTATCCTCCTCCTTTCCGCATTCCCACATTCGTCGTCGCCGGGTCGCTCTCCCCGGCCACCGGGCAATTAGCAACATCAGCGGCGAGTCCCGAGGATCATCCGTCGACAGGATGCCTTTGACGGCGGATGCAAAGGGGGGGCTGAGGAGACGCTTGCTTCTGATGACGATGCGACCCGGGATCGAAGATGTAGCATAAGAAGAAGGCTGACATGGCTTTGGCTCCTCCCCACAGGACCTGAACTCTGGCTCGTCACTCCAACCGAAATCACGGGAACAGTCGCCGACAACCCTCGATACCTGTCTGGAGTGAAGGGCAATCCACGATTACCCCTGACTTTTCGCCCCTCAGAACCTCCATCGTGAGTATCGCATCTACCTGTAGACCACGCTCACCACAGAGGCTCTCCTCCACAGCCTTTGACTCCTCTGATAGCTCTTCGCGGCAATGGAGAAGAATCACCTTCCCTCCTCCCCTCTTCAGCACCACCATCCCTCCTCATCCCGCTCTCGTCGCCCTTCGAACCCCTCTCCTATCGAGTCAAGCGACTCGAACAAGCTCAACGTCCCGCGTCCGAGCAATCCTTGCGCCAGCCCACCCACCGCTACCACCTCGCTCACCCCATGGGCCCAACAGGAGCGGCAGGTCGACAGACGATGGCATTCGAAGCCGTCTACACTGAGCGGCGACGGCTCTAAAACTGAGCCCATCGCTTCCTCGAGTCGATGCCCTACTCCGCCTCTGATCCCCCATATCCCCGGTCCTGCAAGGCACCGCCCCTCGACCCGACTGCTCACGTCCGAACCCCTCAATCGCTCCTCCTCCCAACATGTTCCGATAACCATTCACTATACGCATCCTTCCCCTCAGACCACATCCATCCGCAAACGAGCACGAGCAGCTTCCCTCCCCACGGCCTCACCTGACTTCAAGCGAAGAAAATCCCGCCATCAGACTATCACACCGTCAGATCAGTGGCAGCGGACCTTCGAGCACGTACCCGAGCCATCGAAACACCACATTCAACGGGAACGGGCTGCAGCGCTTGCTACGCAGCTGCTTGCCGGGCGGAAATTGCGGAGCGCATCCCCTCCTATTGGCGAGCAGATTGTGGTCGCCGCCAATCAGCCTCCAATCAACCTTGCTTCCCTTCGTGGTCTCGATGCGACCGAAATCCTGAAGAATCCTCAGCTCCGCCATGACCTCCTGTTCGACAGCCTCGCTTTCCGCCCCATCAACTCCACCGCTCCTTTCCCGCACTCCTACGCTGAGGTTCTCAACTCGGGGACCACCCCGGTTTTTGATCCGCGGACATCATCTGTCGTCGTCGATATGTATTGGGAGAGCGTCGCCGAGGAGCTGGCTACTGGATGTCGATGTGCGAGATGGGAGGTTAATGGGGGAGAACATCGAATGGATGTGGCCACCTTGGAGAAGCGGGAGAGGGTGATGAGGTGTCTTTGTGGAAAGTGGAGACCGGATCTGACCGAAGGGGAGTGGTGGAAGTGGCAGGGCAGCCGTCGATGGCAATCTCGCATCCCCGAGCTCGTCAAGAGTGAGTCATACCATGCATCTTTGCGCTCTCGCTGACGAACTTAGCTCTTCGCGAGATCCTCATCTCCCTCATGGGGTCTACCACACCTTGCACCAGCCACTTTGCGCATTCATTCTCCCGAGAGGCGCTCGACGCGCACGAGGTCACCTGTCCAACCGTGACCCATGCGCTCGTGCCCGAACTCTACGCCGCCCTCGACCCGGAGTTCCTCACAATCCGAGTCAGACGAGGTGTCTTCGGACTCAGCTTATTCCAAGTGATGGGCCAGGCAATGAAGGTCCATTGCGCGCCGGTGAGGGATGCGATGGTGGATGATATTGTTCGGACGGCGATGTCGGGTAGCGTGGCGAAAGCGTTGAGGAAGTGCTTCGATTGCGTCGAGGTCATGAAGCTGGTGGGTACTCTGACCAGCCTCAACCCCTAGACCGTACTGATTCTCATCAGGACATCTGCAACCACCAAGTCCACGCCCTCCGCCCCTACCTTTGGAACTCCGCCCTTCAATGCGAGCTCTCCGCCTTCCACGCCCTCCTCGCTCAGACCCACGTCTCGCTAGAGACTTCCATCACCCGCAAATGGATCCGAGCGGCTTCACGTCGCGTCCTCGCTTCGATGCAGCCATCCGAGCGGAATCGACTGATCCGCCGGCGACGCGAATTGGCACTCTGCTCTAACGTGGATGGATTCGTCGATCTCGTCTCCGCGGACTGGAGTTCGGATTCCCCGATCTGGCCGCCGGTGGTGCAGAGACGAGTGATTGGGCCTGGAGAGTTACAGTTCCTGGAGGGGAAAGCGAAGAATGCTGTCGAGGTGCCAGAGTCATTCAAGATGGACTCGAGGCGGATCAAGGAGTTCCAGTCTGTCTCTTTTCACCAGAGTCCAGGGCGTCTTGCTGACGGGATGATGGTAGTGCTGAAATAGTGGATCTGACCATCTCGTCCATGCTCCTCCTTGCGGTTCGGGATCTCCTCCGACAGACGCACGGAGCAGCGTGTTCATCCCGCCTGGCTCATATCCAATTCGAAATCCAACACACCTTCGCACAGCCCAGCTGGTTCAGCCAGATCTCCACTTGTTCGTCCACCATATCAGATTTCGCCCTTCGACTGTCAATGCGCATCCATGGGCGCGATTGTCCGAGCGGGGCCATATCGGAGCGAAGCAATTCCGACATCGTCTGCCTCACAGACACTGCGCGGACCATCGACGGTTTCATCACGGCGAACATCACTTACCAATCACCATTATTCATCTCTTCGTTCAAGGGGGTACGAGGGGCAGTGACACAGCTTCTCACTCACGAACTCCTCGTTCAGCTTCTCGATCCCGCGTGCGACCTCTACGACGAGAGCATGACCGACTCTGTGCCGCTTCAAGCTGAACACCATCTGACTCCAGCTGCACGAGTACGCGAACACCATGCCTGCTCAATTAGGGAGTTTGGGGCTGAGGAGGAAAGGATACTGCGCTCGACTGGGCTGGAAGTGGTGGAAGCAGACCTGAGAGGTCTGGTGAAGCGGATGGAGAGGATAGTGGGGTTCAACGCGGATGTGTTTGGGGATGTCTATGCGGGGAGCGGGATGATGGTGGGTTCGTAATGAGGAGTAGGATGTGAAGTAGACCGTTGTTCATCCTTATGTCATACGGTACACTTCCACTTCTCTGAGATGGATTAAGAGCTGTAGTCGAAGGATCACTGGGTGACAGCCGACATGGCGAACATGGCGAAGGGTCTCGGACCATAGATAGGTCCGTGTCGTCCTCATCGGCGACCGCAGAGAAAATTTGCGAAGAAGATGGACCGAGATTACACCGAAAAGTCTAGAATCCCGGACAGGCAAGTCCCGACGAACAGGAGCCCGCACGCCGATTCGTCATCCGTGTTTCTATTCACGGCTCACGAACCCATATTCGGTGTGCGGGAACGGTACTCCGAACGTCACCTCCTTCCAAGAGCAGTGAGACAAACCCAAACCAACCGGAAAAGTACGTTGTTTCCGAGACTCTTCCCCCAGGCCCCTGGGTCCCGGCCCTCGAACGACCTGCCTCATGCGATGGGGGTTGGTCTTTGTTGTGCATGCTCGGACCATGTGTATCCTACGGTCATAAGTCAAGCTCTTCCCCCGTTTCCTTCCCTTTCTCAACAAAATCAAATCATACACGTAATGAGAGATCGTTAGAAAGTCTCAGAACCAAGTAGACAAAGATGAAGTTCACGGCTACCCTCACCGCCCTCACCTTCGTCGGACTCGCTGCTGCCCAGACGCATGTCCGCCCTCCTCTACTCTTGTACGAGACTGATGAGGATGATCAGCGCTATCCCGGCATGTGTCATCACTTGCTCGACCGAAGCTGCATCGTCCGCTGGATGCACGTCGTAGTGAGTCAATCCTTGCCGAGATCTTCGAGACCCCGCTGATGGGAGGTCGACAGCACTGACCCGGTGTGTGTTTGTACCAATGTCAACTTCCGGAATGTGGCTGCGGCTTGTCTCGTTGCGTAGGTCTTCGCTTCTCTGAAATCATGATACCTTTCTTGCCATTTCCTTTGCCCATCCATCAGGAAGTTAACCATCCTCCATTCCCCCTTCCCTATCACATTCTCAAGCGAAACGTCGCCTTGCTCCCACTCTTTCTCACCCGTCCCCCTTCTCCATCTCTTCCCCTCTCGCCTTCCTTTTGCCTCTTCGATCCCGCCCAGGACCCGCTGACATCGCCACCCGTAGCAATTGCACCACCGCCGACCAGCAAGCTGCCTCCTCCCTCCAATCCGCGCTCTGCGCCGGCCGATCCGTGACATCCGGCTCCGTCACCCAGACCATCGCCTCCGCCACGATGTCCACCTCGATCGACACCGCCTCTCTCGCCTCCGCCACCTCCTCCGACGGCTCCTCCGCCCTCATGTCCATCGGTTCGTCCCTCTCCTCCTCTGCCGCGGCCGCCGTGGCGACTACTTCGCCTTCGGGATCTGCCGCGGCCACGACCTCCGCTGCTGCTAGTTCGGCACCGGCCACTTCGGCGGCGGCAAGGGCTAGTACCAGCGCTAAGAGTGCGGCGGGGGCCAAGGTCGAGTTTGGGATCAAGAGCTTGGGTGCGGCCGCGGTGGGGGCCGTGGGTTTGGTCATGGGCGGGGTGATGGTGCTTTGAGTGGATATCGTAGCGATTGCTGCGCGGACTCTCCCTTCCCCCTTCCAAAATCGTACGTTTGCCCTGCGATGTTTGAGAATTCTCATTGTGATAAAGGGTCAGACGTGTTGAAATGTACAGGACATTGGTTCTAGGCTCACGGTACGGCAGCATATGTCGAGGGTCTCTCCTCACATGCACTGCCTGTTTGCATCCACTCCCGGCACGACTTCGAGGGGTCTCTCGGCGCTCAATGAAACACGATTCTGCGGACCCAGGATCTTCTCTGCCGAAGCTCAGTATTGCCCTGATGAGCAGTATCAGAACCTCCAATCGTGGTCGACAACATGAAGTTCAGACGAGAGTGGGAAAGATCAAAGTTCATCACATCTGGTATTCACAACTGCCTGAATCACAATCCGAGCTGAAGCGAAGAAAGCTGCTATCCAGCGAAAGAAGCAAGTGTAGAATCAAGCCTCACCCTTCTCCACCAAACCCGTCAAAGCCGCCGCTCTCGACATCTACATCGTCCCCTAAGCTCAACCTCCCAGTTTCCCACCCCCACCTCCTCACAAGTAACTCCCGCACCACGATCCCGAGACACACCATCATGGCCACACTGAATACCACCCAGCACCCGAGCAGCGAGTAGGCACTACCACCATATCCGTCAGTCGGGTACTGGCGGGTGTTTAGATGGAAGAAAGGAAAGGTTTATGGGAGGGTGGATGGGAGAGTCGGAGAAAGGTGGACTCACAGGACCCGGCGTGGACCCGAGGTTATGAAGATGAGGAAGTAGGTGAGGACGGTGAAGTCGAGGGAGGTCAGGAGGGTTAAAGTGAGGATGAGGGTCTCGGAGCGGGTTGGGGCTGGGGCGGGATCAGCTAGGAAGTACAAGGGGAGGAGCGAGAAGAGGGGCTCACCTCCGTTCAGCTCTTTCTTATATGGCTCGATGGTGGTACCATGTTGACCATGGCGGTGGAGGACGTCCTTCATGGAGAAAATGGTCGGTCTTTCTTGGGTCGGATGAGGCCTCGCCTCGTCGATCGCTAGGACTTTCTCGGCGATCTCAAAACTCATCGGCGTAATGTACTCGCTCGGTGCTGGTCGGTAACGATGTGATGGGTTGACAAGAGGTCCGCTGCGTGATTCGAATGCCGACCTGTCTGGTGATATCTACCCAGCAGAAGTCGGTCAATCCGAATGACTGCATGCAGAGTTATGAGTGACAAGGCTTGACGAAGTAATTAGTCGAGATCAGGATGAGATCATGAAACGGCAGTTCACGACTAGGGTCAGGCCCTGACGAGCAACTTATCAGCTTGGAGTGATTCACCGGTCTATGAGCGACAAAGTATGGGTTTCACGGGATGGGCGGGAATCCGAGACATCGGGATTGGGGAGTGTGACCCGTCTCATCTCGTCATCTCCGCTTGAGATAGACCACCAATAAACACACCCCAATCACCAATACCCCGAAGACGAGGAAGGTGGGAAGGATGTACGAGCCATAGCATTTGATCTCACTGTCCCATTCGATCAGCTCTGCCCGTCAACCTTTGTTCAAGAAGTTTACGTACCTCCAGAGACATTGTCGACTCAACTTGGGCAGCCCCTGCCTCTTCCCACCAACCCCATCAGTCTCGATCCATCCCCGTCCTCGACCGAATTTGGGTGAAGATGAGCCGACGAGCGTGGGTGTCGATGCGGAGGGGTCGGAGTCGAGGGTGGAGGTTGAGGATTGGGGGAATGTGATTTGAGGGGTGGACAGGCGGTGGGAGGTGGAGTGGTTCACGTGTGTGGGGAGAAGGGGTTGGCGGTCGACTTTGTTTTGGGCCATCGTGATGAGGCAGAGGTCAATCTGAGGATGAAATGTGGGTTTGAGATCGAGGTCGATCCGACAGAGAGGAGCGTCAGCATGGACTTTCACGTCTCGTTCATCGCTTGTCTACCTCGCTATTCTATTCTACTCAAGTCTCTCTTTTCTCGATGTCGACCCGACCGCCATTGAAGTCATCAGGACCTGACTCGCTGAGCGGTGCTTCGAGTCCCCACCGGCTTAGCCACCTCATTTCCGATGCTATCGACTTGGTCTGCTGATCAATGCTCGACTCCATTGCCATCTTCTACTCCCTCCCAATCTTGGACTCGATCGCTTCAACATAATCTCCAGCTTTCGTGTCAAACTCTTCCCAGGCAGCCAGCCACTCTCCGGGTTGCCGCAACCGATAATCAGGTCATGGAAGAGACTGATCTGGGACGGGGCGAGAAGCCGAATAGCATGTTGGTCATCCGATTGAGATCATTCAGACGTTCCCTATCGAGACCACCTCCTCACTCAGTTGGCGATGATAGTCTGCGGAAGCGTAAATTGACTGAGTCCGATGGCTCCTTGCTTCAAACCACTTGGCCCCCTTCTCGTATGGCTCCGTATCACCAAGTTTGGTCCTCCAGAAGTTCAGTACGGGTTTGTTCAGCTCGATCAAACTCGGTAGCTTCTCGTACCACATGACGCCGTCAGAATCATCGTTGACTCGCTTCTTGAATGACAGGGTTGAAGAGACGAGGTTTTTTTTCGTTTCAGCATCGGTGAGCTCGATCGAGCTGGTCTGTGCCATGATCAGGAGAAGTGCAATTTGACTTGCCAAGAAAGATTTCAAAATAAGAGTGGAAGATGGAAGCAGCAACCTTTATGTCATTTCAAGAACAGGTGAAACGTCAGGAAGCTTCGCTAAGAACAGAGGCTCTAGTAAGGATCGGGTCAGGCGAGCCTGCAGATACACGTCGGATCATAGGCGTCGCCCTGTATACCCGAATCCTTCAGCTCGTGCTTGGTGCTATCGGCATGAGCGGCATCCTGTGCGCTCGTCGACTCTGCCCTCTCTCTTGCCACGCTGTCCCCGTCACCATTGATGGTAGGACTCGCAGTGTGCCCAGTCGCCACCGGGGGGTTGCCACGTGATTCTCAGAGCCATCGACATGAGCTGTCTCAGTGGTTGTCGACTCGTCCCCAAAATCCTTGTTATTATCCTCGTCGCCATCGATGGACTCAGGATCCGGCTGGCTAGCAGTATACACAGTCGTCACCGGAGTCGCCTCCTTGTTCTCAGAGCTATTGACATGAGCAGTATTCTGTGTGCTTGTTGGTTCTGTCCCTCGAATCCTCCATGCTCGTCGACTCGTCACCCGAATCCTGAACGCTTGTCGATCCATCGCGTACCGTTGAATCCACCGCTGATTCCAACTCCCTCGGCTTGTCCGCGGAGAGAAACTTCGAGGCGCTCCTGTCGAACTCTCCATTCAGTGCCAGCCACTTTGCGGGCTGCGGTAATCCAGGAGTAGGCCAGTGTTACACTGGCTGCTCCCGTCCATGAGACAGGCATTGCAGAAGATCGGCTCGAGTGCCCACGGGTGGACCGATAGAGTTTCTGGCCATGACCGTATAGATTATGTTTCATCCAGTGGATATTGTCCAAATGGTTTCCAGGTAGACCAACCTTCTCGCTCAACTTACGCCGGCGGTCGACACCGGAACGTCCCACAGTCTCAGACACAGCTGTCCTCGTTGAGGTCGTCTCACCTACCGTTCTTCTCGTATGGCTTCTGATCAGCAAGCTTTGTCTGTAACAAGGACATTACGTCCTTGCTTAACGGGATCAAGCGCGGTAGTTTCTCGTGCAATCCAATGCCCGCTGAATCGTCGGTGAGGCATGCATTGAGTGACTAGGTTGAGGAGGCGAAGCCTTTCAACTCGTCTGCTGAAAGCTCGATCGAGCTGGCCTGCGTCATGATCACGGGATCTTTCAAGATAAGGAACTTAGTGAGCGAGGAGAATGTCTTCGATTCTGCGGTGTGCTCGGTGGGGATCGGGAGCTGGAACAGATCCCGCAAGCAATTATATCGCATTCAAATGACGGGTCAAACGTCGAAACGCTCCGCGCTGAAAACAGGTTTCAAGAAAGGAGCACAGTAAGTTGGACAGATGCAGCCTCTTGGCGGTAATCCTCTCACTGCGCGGTGTCCTGTGATCCCTCTGACTTCGATGCCTGCTTAGCCCTCTCCTCCTCCCCCTTTTTGATCTCTCCAAGAAGGATCGATGCCACCTCGTCAAAGTCTCAGCACGTGCTCAACCATCTTGGCAGTTCCAAATCTGGGTCTCTAGTGTAGTAAGAAGACGCATGATACACCAGCGTCTCACTGTAAACTCTTTCCAAGCGGCCTTCCGGAAGACTAAAGGCAGTCGCTCACTTTGCGAAACTCGGCGAGAGTATCTGAAGAGATCTCCAAGGGAGTGTGGTCGTCATTGGATAGGTCTTGATACTTGTTTCTCGGGTCGTCCCGCTCGTACGGGTCCTCACCAACCAGTAGCTCGTCCAGACACCTGAGGACGTCCTTATTCAGCACGATCAGGGTCGAGAGTCGCTCAATGCGCGACGTGTCCCTATCCTGGCGCAAATTGTTGCCGGAGCAGTTCTTCATATACAATACCGACGCTCTCTTGAGATCCCGCATGGTGGAGTATTGAGTCATTTTGAGCCTGGTGATGAGGTCGTCTGATATCATGACTTGTGAATGTATTGTTTGAATGGAAGTGGCGAAAGCTGACTGGAGGTTCTGCAGAGTGTGGATACTGATAGAATCGAGATTGCACTGCGGTGTCGTCTATACGCAGCGCAGAAGCGGTGCTAGATGGAAGCATGATCGAGAAAGGACCAGCGCAAAGCTGACCCAAACACCAATGCTGCATACAGAAAGGATGTCAGTAGCCGAAGCAATTCCCTTCATCTGTGACGCAGAGGAGGGGGCCGGAGTGTATCACAGCGTTAAAGAATATGCTTCAGCCCTGGGAGTCTAGCAAACCCGCGCGTCACAGATGACTCCGCCGCAGATGCGAGATGGGAGAAATTCAGTCCCCGTGAGCTCCCACGGAATGGAACCGGCATTTTGAGTAGTAGCTAAATGGGACACTGACGAGATGGGTGGAGTCATCATCCCGAAACTATATATCAGTCAATAAACAGGTGAAAAGGTCAGGAAGATGGGAAGCAAGAGGCTTGCGAAAGGAGCATCGTGAAGCTCGTCCAGCGAGTCAACGGACAACAAGCCCATCCAACGCCTCATTTGCCTCTCCGGCAGGCATCATAAATAGCCACCTGAGTAAAAATGACTCCCGCTTTCAATCACTCGCCGCCAACAGTTTCCACAGACTGCGCGGGCTGTGCGGGTCCTGAACTCCGTCCGGTTGCAATACGGTTTGAGCCCTGTGCTCGACCCTCTCAGCGAGGCCTGCTCCGAAACTGTACTGCACGTTGCCAACCATTTCGGGTCATTCATTGGCATCGTGGTTGATGGTCTCCCCTCAGCAACAGCTTCGAACCACCACGCATGGGTCTTCAGCGTGTGGACCAGCCAATGAGCAGATTCCACATGGTCATCGGGAAGGTTGAGGATCCTGCTTAGATCCAGCCTCTTGGCGACGTCAGCGAAAGAGACCGGCATGAGGTTGAAGGCGTAATCGGTCGCGTCCCGAATCTTGCGTCCCGGCTTGTTGGGCTCGTAGGATGGCTCGTCGGTTAGAATCGTTTCCAACTCGTTCAGGTTCGTCTGATTCAGCTCGATTAGGATCGGAAGCTGATCCATCAAGTTTTCATCTTCTTCCCAGGTCAAATCGTTCTTGATCCAAGCATTATAGAAAGCTTGGAGGCAGCGGCGAGCCTCGACATCTGATCTGCTGTGAGCCTCGATGAGACGTGGTCCGTCATGTTGATAAGGATTTGAGCTCGTTCCAAAGAGATGTCGGTAAGGTAGGCGATGGTTCTTAGTTGCAAGCAGCTCGAGAAAATTTTGAAGCGCTGAGGGCGATTCTCCCGAGAAGACAAGCGCTGGACCCGTCGAATGGCTCGAAATGAAGGAACGATTGAAAGAAGGATCAGCGCGAAGATGACGGATGTAACGGACGCTGCATACGCAAAGGATGTCAATGAAAGCCGAAACAGCGTCAGGAAGTTTGGTGGTGACAAGAGACTCTGTGGATGGAGCAATGCGGACATTGGGTGAGTCAGCATCCACAGCAAACTCATCCATCGTAGACATCACTCAGGATCACCTAAGTTTACGTCACTTGATCTTCAAAGTTTTCCGAGAGCCCTCAGTGTCGCCAACAGACCCTCTTTGATCAGCCTTGTCCTGTGCTCTCTCGGTATCCGACGTCTTCTCAGCCCTTTTCGCATCCTTCCCTTGGGCTTCGTAAGGAGGATTGGCGCGTGCTCGTCGAGTACATGCTGAGATCGCTCCAATCTGGGTATCCCAATGGATTGACCTTTGACAAATCGGATTTGGGACCGCAATCGAATGACCATGCATACTCGAACACCGTATCAGCCAACCAGTATACCGACTCCTCGTAGTCTTCAGGAAGATCGAGACTCTTGCTCAGACAGCGCCATTGTTCGAGGGTCTCCTTCCAGACAGACTATTATCAGTGGCGTGATTGATCAGGTCTTCTGTCTTGCGTTTCGATTCGCGGGAGTCGCAAGGTTCTTCGCCAGTACAGATGGCGGTCAACTCGGTCAGGATTGGCTTGTTCAGGTCGATCAGGATCGGGGAGTTGTTCAACCAGACTTGAGACTTTCCACATCATCCTGCCAGGTCGTGTGATTTTCGAGCCACGCGTCGATATACGGTACCACGGCAAAAGTGAGAGTCGAGATCCGAGTCTCCGTGGGGCTTGGCATGTTGAGCAGCGATAGGATCGATCGAAAGGTAGATAAACGACGAAGGTTGACTGGGATTTCAGTCGTATGCAGAGACGATATGGGTTAAATCGGCTCCGGCCCGTTCTGCTTTAACGCTAGAAGCGTAGCCGCTTCGAATGGTCCGAACTGTAAGGATGGTTAAATAGAACGGCAGGAAGCCGACACGAGCGACAAATGCTGCAGACCGACAAAACGGATGGAGGTAGGGGACTAACAGAATCGGAACGATCGGCGATGCAGAGGTCATGACAGTAAGGATTCGCTTTCAAAGTGAACGTTGTGGCATATGCATCCGCTCGAATTCTGCAAGCAAATTCGACTGCAATCAGCATAATTCACCCTAGGGGACACGGAACGACCGACTCTGAGCGTATGTTTTCGTGCAGCCGACGGGATCCGCATTCCTCCCTCGGTCTCCGCACTGTCGCAACCCAGACTCCGGAAGGTCCAAGAACAGTTCTCTTCCCCAACTCGCCTGTCACTCGTCGATCTCCTCTTTCACATCCTTCCACAGCCAAATTCATGCAGACCTCCCGGTGGAGAGTTGAGAGCCTGTGCTGTCGTATTTGGTGGGGTGTCTGGAGAGGAGGAGAGGGAGGAAAATCGAGGAGCGAGAGGGAAGCGGGTGACACAGATATTCCGTATATTGGTGGTCCAAGCGGCTCGTCATGCGCCCATAGCCTTCTTCCGTTTCCAGACCAGCTTCCTCGTTCGGTGTCCCCTCTCCCCGCCCTCCCCATGCCCCTCATTCCAGCACTCTCGACAATACGAGTCGTCATCGCAGCCTAGGCAGACGAGCACTGCATCCTTGTTGCATATGCCTAATGTCGGAGGTCAGCCTCTTTGCGAGATGACGGAGACGGGAAAATTCAGGTGTCGGATTGTAACGGAGGTTTTGTGACTTGACTGATACAAGGGATAGGGTAGAATCAGAGGCATGACTCACAGCACCAGCTATCAAGATCTTCATCCCGCGTATCATCGTATCCCGGCAAGTTCCATCCCTTCCCAACTTCCCGCTTCGGCGGTGATGGTAGCTTCGCTCCCGGTGCTTGAAAGGGTCCGGACAGGCCAAGGAGGCGGGACATCACTGCTCTTTTGGGCTCGTCATCTTCGTCCTCGTCTTTCGGTGCAGGGAGATGATCAGGAATGCTGGGAAACGCAGCGGCGCCATCCTCTTCATCGTCGCTCGTGCTCGAAGGCTTCGGCCGGGTAGACCTTGATTTTGAAGGGGAATGTCTACTCGGCGAGGGAGTCTGATACATTTCCGCCTCCGCCAGAGCTCGAGCGAGTATCTCTTTCTCCGTCTCGAGATCCTCAGGTTCCCCTTGAGCCTCGGGACCGGGAAGGTGTGGCTCGGCCTCGCTCAGGACAGCGGCCGCCTCTCGGGATAGCTTGATGTCATTGCCGGAAGGAGGAGCTTTAATTTGATCATCGGACAGGGAGGGAGGAGCTGTGAGAGATGCGAGAAAGGCTTCTACCTGCGATGCGTCATTCAGTAGGATTACCAGAAGGCATGCAGCGAGTCGCCCACCTCGTCTTCCCGCATCTCCCCGTCATCTTCCTCGTCCACATCCTCTCCTTTGAGTTGACCGAGTCGACGTCGGATATCATTCCCATCTTCATCGCCAATAGGCGGGAGGAGAGCTGATACCTCCGGTAGAGCTCGCCCGTCCGTTATAGCATCCAGTTCCGCGTCTTCGGCAGCGGCATCACGAGTTTGTTGATCAATTACAGCTTGCTTGGAGACGGCCCCGGCCTTCGGAGGCGGTGACATGGATGAATCGCCTGGAGGAGCTCGAAGAGCTGCGAAGCGACGGAGTAGCTCATCATCCTCATTGTCGGATGCCATTATCAAAAGCATTTCGAAGGAGAAGCTTTGCACCGGAACCGAGTTGCGTTGCCCCGCGTCCTTGATTAGCAATCAATGTGGCAAACCGCCACAAATCGCCGCTGGAGCGTTTCCTCTTGGCAGACCATCACAGGCTGCCTGTGCATGCGCAAGCTAGATCGACAGGGAGCGATAATCATCGACCACACAGATAAAACCTGAAGATCAGATCACGCGTGAATAGTAGGTCAAAATATGGGCGGGGAGCGGTCTCCGGCATCGTAAGGCTGAAGCCGACGTAGCCCCTGAGAACCCCGAGGTCTCGCTCCCACCCCTCCGCGTCCTCTTTTTGTCGGTCTCCCTTTCACAAAATTATATCCCGTCTCACTTTGCTCGATTCCGTCTGATCTTCAATGCCTCCCTAGACTTTTACCGAGTCCAACGAAATATACTTCACAAATCATCTTGGGAGAGTGCTTCATAGAAGTTTTTCTTCGACCTCGGCGTCTGCCCCGAGGCCAATCACCATTCCCCATCCTTCATCATGGCGGCCGCATCGACATCCACCGCACCTCTCGTGCCTCGATCTCGGAAGCACAAGGATAGCTGGTACGCTCGGAATGTCACACAGCGACTCGACAAGCTAGATCCTGCGGCCATCTGGTCGCGAAAGAGGAAACCTTCTCCACCACGGTCGATCTACATAAACACACCTCTCCCCACCGACTTCTTCGATCTGAAGGGACGAATCCTCAAGGATCATCTCTACTGGTCGAATCAGAATGTCACATCGAAATACACCATCGTCACTTTCCTCCCTCGAAACTTGTTGGAGCAGTTTCGACGGATCGCCAATATCTTCTTCCTCGCCATTGCGATCCTCCAATTCTTCCCTAAATTCTCCACCATCTCCCCCGGTCTCGTTATTCTCCCTTTGATTGCGGTTCTCGCCATCACGGCGGTAAAGGATGGTTACGAGGATATCAAGCGGCATCAGGCGGACCATCAGATCAACCACTCGATCGTCCACACAATGGCCGGTCCGGACTACAAGAACGAGAACCCGATGCGGGCCAAGGACAAGACTTTCATCCCGGCGATCCCACTGCCTAGGAAGTGGAGCAAGAAGGCGCGGAAGGACAAGGGGAACTCTGGGGATATGCTGCAGAAGCAGAACGGAAATATGCAGCCGACGCAGGAAGCGCGACCGACCGGACAGGACCAGGGGGATTTGGCAAGGATGCGGAGTCAGATGTCAAATTGGGAGGAAGATCCGGAGGCAGCGGACAACATCGGCGAGTTGGGATGGCACCGTACGATCTGGGAGGATGTCAAGGTTGGAGACGTCGTCAAGATCTACGAGAACGAGCAGTTCCCAGCGGGTGAGTCGTGAAGGCACAATATAGCTGACCTTCAGATTTGGTCATCTGCTCAACTTCCGAGGAGGAAGATGTGTGCTACATTGAGACGAAGAACCTCGATGGAGAGACCAATCTAAAGTCTCGACACGGAGTGACCGGTCTCAACTATCTCTCCTCCGTCGACGCATGCTCCAGCACCAAACTCCGCATCGACATGGATGCACCAGAGGTCAATATGTTCCGACTCAACGGTGCGATCGTCGCGCTTGACGAAGAGACTCATAATGGCGACGCCACCGTTCACCCGATCAATCTGGAGACCACCCTGCTGCGTGGTTGTGTGCTTAAGAACACGTCCTGGGTCATCGGCATCATTATCTTCGCCGGTTCCGACACCAAGATTGTCCAGAACTCAGGTGGCACGCCCAGCAAACGAAGCAAAGTCGAACGTCAGATGAACCCGCAAGTCCTGCTCAATCTCGTCATCCTTGGTCTTATCGCCATGGTCTGCGCCATTGTTGACCACTTCAACGAGAAGAAATGGTATAGGATGGACTCCTACTGGACGCTCTACGACGACACCTCAGGCGACAACCCGAACATCAACGGGCTGGTCACCTTCGCCAACGCGTTCATCACCTTCCAGAACATCATCCCAATCTCGCTATACATTTCCATCGAGTTCGTCCGGACCGCTCAAGCCGCCTTCATCTACTGGGATCACGCGATCCGCTACGTGCACAACGGAGTCGTAACGAGGACCACTGCGAGGAGCTGGAATCTCTCCGATGACCTCGGGCAGATTGAATACATCTTCTCGGACAAGACAGGTGAGCGCATCCGCCGAGACAGAGCTGACGTCAGGTACCCTTACGCAGAACGCGATGATCTTCCGTCAATGTTCGGTCGGAGGGAAGATCTACCAGGGTGATGGCCAAACCCCAAGCGGGACTCTTCTTGGCAAGACACAGAAATCATCCGCCACGTCTGATTCCGACTCGTCCGACAGTCCAGACGTCAAGGTGGCTCTCGCAAAGGAGGTTCTTATCCCATTCCACGACGCTAAGCTCGACAAAGACCTCGAGATTCACAACTCTGAGCATTCACGTATCATCCACGGGTTCTTCACTGTCCTTGGGCTGTGTCACACGGTACTCGCCGTGGAAACGATGCCCGGAGTTATCGAATACAAGGCGCAATCCCCTGACGAAGCGGCTTTAGTCCAGAGTGCGGCCGATGTCGGCTTCGTCTTCCGAGGGCGTGATCACAATATTGTCAAGCTGTCTACACCATACAACGACGAGCCGGAGGAATACGAGCTGCTTCACGTGCTTGAGTTCAACTCGACGAGGAAGCGAATGTCCGTCATCCTCCGCAAGCTCGACGACGAGGGACGAATTTTCCTGCTGTCCAAGGGTGCCGACAACGTCATCTTCGAGCGACTTTCCAAGGACAACTCGCAAAAAGAGCTCCGTGAGAAGACCGACCAGGATCTGCAGCAATTTGCGAGCGATGGCCTGAGAACCCTTTGTCTAGCATACAGGGTGGTCGACGGAAACGAGTACGAGCGATGGTCGAAGGATTACCACAACGCCACTGTGGCTCTTCGTGACCGTGAAGCGAGGGTCGAGGAGGTGTCCGCGGCAATCGAGCATGATCTGGTCCTCCTTGGCGCGACCGCCATTGAAGACAAGCTGCAAGACGGGGTCCCGGAGACGATCAGCGACCTCAAACGCGCTGGGATCAAGGTTTGGGTGGCCACTGGTGACAAGCTCGAGACTGCCGTGGCGATCGGGTACACCACGAACCTCCTTACAGACGACACCAACCTCATCGTTGTGCGCGAGGGCAAGCACTCTATACACGACCAGATCCGCGATGCGCTTGACGGTTTCTTCGGTGATGCTACCGTCTCCCGCGTCAGCTCGCGACTGGAACCGCCTGAGCTGCAACGCGTCAACACTGGCGTGCGATCCCTTGTCGGGCAAGACAACGGGCATCGCCCCGGCGGCTTTTCGCTGGTCATCGAAGGCTCCGCGCTCACTCACGCATTCGAAGACGAGGACACCGCCGACCTCCTGCTCGCTCTTTCCACACAGTGCACTACGGTCATCTGCTGTCGAGTATCTCCGCTTCAGAAAGCGCAGATCGTTCATCTTATCAAGGACAATCTTGGCGTCATGTGCCTTGCTATCGGCGACGGTGCCAACGACGTCTCGATGATCCAAGCGGCCGATGTCGGTGTCGGTATCTCTGGCGAGGAAGGTCTGCAAGCCGTCAACTCATCCGATTATGCCATTGCCCAGTTCCGCTACCTCAAGCGGTTGCTATTCGTCCACGGCCACTGGTCATACTTCCGCAACTCATCGATGATCCTGAACTTCTTCTACAAGAATATCATCGGTATCGGAGTGCTCTTCTGGTACATGATCTACTGCGGCTGGTCGACGACATACGTGTTCGACTACGTCTACCTCCTCTTCTGGAACGTCTTTTGGACTCTTGTACCGGTCATCGCCATCGGTCTGTTCGACCGCAACATTGACGCCGACACCCTAATGGCGTTACCCGAACTCTATCGGTACGGTCGCGAAGGACAATACTTTGGCATCTGGCGATTCATCTACTACATCATGGAAGGATGGTATCAGGCGGCCGTCATCTACTTCTTCATCCACTATTCCTACGTCACCACCTCAGCGAGAGGCGATGCTTACGGCGTGCACATCTACGAGATGTCCACGACCATGGTGTTCGGTGCAGTCATGGTGGCGAACCTCTTTTCGGGGCTCAACATCGACGCGTGGACCGGATGGGTATGGTTCGCCGTTTGGTTCGGCCCTGTCCTCGTATGGATCTTCACCGCCATCTACTCGATCATCCCGCCTTCGTCCTTCTACACCGGTGTCTACGGCAACGACGTTTTCCTCTTTCGATCCTACGCGTTCTGGTTCGGTTGGCCATTCGTCACCATCATCGCGCTCCTCCCTCGATTGCTCCTCAAGACGTGGCGACAGAATATCGCGCCGAACGACGTGGATACCATGCGACTCGTACGGAAGTTCCAGCCCGAGGTGGATCTTATGCGACACCCGCTGCTCGGCGGGAAGCTGCGCGAGGAGGCTCAGGATGGTGGAGAGACGGAGGAAAGACGGGGAGATATCCCGATGTCAGAGATGGAGGGGCGTAGGCCACCGTTCATGCCAAGGTCCGGGAGCTCGAGGTTTGGGCTGCAGCACAGTGCCCGTGGCTCGGGTGTCGACAGTGAGTCGAAAACTACAGTGCAGAGGAACCGCGCTGACGAAACCAGTGTCTACTGGTCTGTATCGGGAACCATCCCGCGGCTTTGACTTCAACATCGAAGACAACAGTGTTGCCGTGAGTTGCTCAGCCCTGCCAACTCTGACCTTGAACTCACTCCGCTCAGATTCATCGCATGCAGTCCCGGCTATCCGAAGCGTCCGGTCGCCGCAGCAGTCGACCTCTCCGCTCCAAGCTCTCCGGCCGCCCAACATCCAGCACACCCTTCGGCATCTCCAAGATCCGCGAGCGAGCTGGATCCCTCCTGGGGCGAAAGCGCACTGGTACCGGTGGCACTAGCAACAGCGAACCAAGTACCCCCGGCAAAGAGGGAGGAAGGTTCAGGAATGCCCAAAGGGAGAGGGAGAGGGATATCGAGGAGGTTGATCAGCGAGAGAGACAGGAAGGTTACGGCAGGAGTTTGGGTGCGGGACAGAATTTCGCGCCGCCGGAGGTCCCGAGAGTTTAGTATAATGTATAGTGCGTTTTAGATTGAAAGGGTTAGTGGAATCATCAGAATTCAGGCAGGAGTTGGAAGCGGATTCATGCGATGCATCTGAAGACCACCATCACAGCACGCATACATCGGCGTAACTCTCCGAAAAAAGGAGACGTCGTTAGTCCGCTCCGAGTCTACTTGTTCGTCTTTGGCTTCTTGGCTGCAGGCCATCAGCTATGACCAAGGCATCCTCACCTTACTCACCCCCATATTTCGACCTCCCCTTGACCCGACCCGCAACAGCCCCCAAATCCTGCGCCCCCCTAATCAACTTATACCTAGCAACCCACTCATCAGCTCCTCCATCCTCCCTCACAGGGAAACCACTCACCGTACTCCAGGAAGATCCCGTACCCGCCCCCCACGTACCATAACAACACTATGTTCCTGCAAATTATGTCCCTCTCCGGGTATATAACAAACCGTACTCTCCCCAGTACTTAACTTGACACGAGCGACCTTCCGGACCGCGGAATTGGGTTTTTTCGGTTTGGTGGTATAGACTTTGGAGCAGACGCCCTTTTTTTGGAAGTGGTTCTCGAGGAGGGGGACTTTGGAGATTTTGGGGAGGCGCCGGCGGGCACCGTGGAGGACTGAGGGGTGGGGAAAGGGCCCGGGGGGGGAAGGGGGGGGGGGGGGGGGGGGGGGTGGG
>JAABUY010001585.1_pt1 | contig 29830 bp, 23 predicted proteins | sample 5560271 | NCBI WGS metagenome assembly JAABUY01 (sample SAMN10711886, study PRJNA513374) | rock metagenome | isolation source: Antarctica rocks | place: Antarctica: Victoria Land, University Valley | reverse complement strand
ATGGACACCCGATGGCTCAAGGCGCTTGAAATGATCGGAGGCGCTGCGGCGCTGCTGTTCGGCGCGTCGATTGCTGCCGTAATCGCTTCGCGCTTTCTCCAGCTGTACGGCAATGCCTTGATCCGCCTGGCTCAGGCGGCTGGGTTGGGCGCCGCCGCATTTTGACCGCCCAGCTCGCGCTCGAACTGCGCGGCCTGTGCAAGACATTCCAGCGTCCCGCCGTCGACGCCCTCGACCTGACTGCGCGTGCCGGCGAACTGTTCGCCCTGCTCGGCCAGAACGGCGCCGGCAAGACCACCACGCTGCGCATGGTCGCGGGCCTGATGCGGCCCGATGCCGGGACCATCTCGATCTTCGGCGTCGACGCCTTGGCCGACCCGGTCGCCGCCAAGCGCATCACCGCCTGGCTGCCCGACGAGCCGCTGCTCTACGACAAGCTCACGCCGCTCGAGTACCTGGAGTTCGTGGCCGGCCTGTGGAACGTGCCGCCGCTGGAAGCCGGCCGGCGGGCGCAGGAGCTGCTCGAACGCCTCGGGCTGTGGCCGCACCGGGCCGAGCGCTGCGAGGGCTTCTCCCGCGGCATGCGGCAGAAGACCATGCTGGCCGGCGCGCTGCTGCACGAACCCAGGCTGTTGATCCTGGACGAGCCGCTGACCGGCCTGGACGCCGCCGCCGCGCGCGACGTGAAGGATTTGCTGCAATCGCGCGTGCGGGCCGGCGTCAGCATCGTCCTGACCACCCACATCCTGGACGTCGCCGAGCGGATCGCCGACCGCATCGGCATCATGCACGCGGGACGGCTGCTGGAAGTCGGCGCCTTTGCGGAGCTGCGCGAACGCCATGGCGCGAACGCCACCCTGGAAGACATTTTCCTGCGGCTGGTTGGGCATGTCACGGGATCGGCGTGAAAGGCCGCGCGTGACCAAGGCCAGCCCGGGATCGACCGTCTGGCTGCTGCGCCACGAGCTGCGCCTGCAGTGGCGCGGCTTCAAGTACTCGCCCTGGATTGCTTCTGCGGTGGCGGTCGCGGCGGTGGTTCAGCTCGCCGGGCTGGCAACCGGTTATTTCCTGACGACGGTGCAAGTGCCGCCTGGCGACCGGCTGCTTGCCGCCAGCGTCGTCCTGGCGTTCTTCGGCACGCTGATGCTGTCCCAGGCGTTCGGCGTCGCCATCGAGGCGCTGTTCACGCGGCGCGACCTGGAGTGGCTGCTGACCTCGCCGGTCCCGTTCCGCCGCGTCCTGCTTGTCCGCATGCTGGGCATGGCGGCCGGCAGCGCCTGGCTCTGGCTGCTGCTGCTCGGCGCGTGCGCCAACGGCGCGGCCATCTTCGGGCAGCCGCAGCTGTTGGCGGTCTACCCGGTGCTGTGCGCCCTCGCCATGGTCGTGACCGCAATCGCCACCTCGCTGACGATCGCGCTGGCGCCGGCGATTGGGCTGCGTCGCACCCGCGCCGTGGCCAGCGGCTTGGCGGTGGTCACGGGGGTCATGCCGTTCCTTGCCAGCCAGTCGGGCGCGATCTTCGGCCCGGGCGTCGTCGAACGTTTCTGGCAGGCGTCGGCGCCCTGTTGCGGCGTGCCGTCCGGGCCGGGATGGTGGCCGGCGCGCGCCATGCTCGGCAGCCCGGCGCCGCTCGCCGCGGTGCTGCTGGCGGGCGTAGGTTCCGCCTTGCTCACCGGCTGGGCGCTGGAGCGCCGCTTCGCCGCAGGGGCAGCCACGCCTGTCGTCGGCCAAGCCGCCGCCGCGACGCGAGACGTGGCGGCCCCGAGATTTCGCGGCGGCCTGGGCGCGGCGCTGTTCCAGAAGGAGCTGCGGCTGCTGGTCCGCACGCCGGGCCTGCTGGGCAGGGCGTTCCAGCAAATGATTTTCCTGGCGCCGCTGGGCCTGACGCTGCTGCGGGCGAATGGCCCATCCAACGGGTTCAACAGGATCGTCGTCGGCACGCTCCCGATCCTCGCTGCGGGCCAACTCGCGCAACTGTTCATGTCGGTTGCGATGTCCTCGGACGAGGCGGCCGAACTGGCCCAGAGCGCCCCGGTCTCGCCGCGCGCCGTGCGAATGGCGAAGCTGAAGGCCGCGGCCCTCGCGGTGGCTGCCGCCCTGATCGCGCCGACGCTGCTGGTGGCGGCAAGGCTGCCCGGCGCAGCGCCGGCGCTGCTGGCCGGAATCGGCTGCGTGACGCTTTCGGAGCTGTTACTCGGCCTTTGGTTTCCCTTGCCGATGCGCCGGCTTGACCTGGGGGGGCCTCGAGAAGGGTTCGGCGGCCGCGTCATGCTGAGCTTTGCCGACATCGCCGTCTGGTCGCTGGCAACCTGGCTGCTTCTGCACGGCAGCCCTTGGGCCGTCCTGCCGGCGCTGATCGGCCTGGGCGGCCTGATCGCGGTCAAGCCGAACTCGCGCCGGCATTGGCCGTGAGCCGGGTTTAGCCGCGAGGGGCCGCCGCGCGCTGCAGCCGGTCGTTGATCGCCGCCCCCAGCCCCGTTCCGGGCACCGCCATCGCCGCGATGCCGCGCAACCCCTCGCGATCCAGCGCCCGCAGCCCCTCGAATAGCCGCGCCGCCGCCTCGGCCACATCGCCCGCCGCACTCAACTGAAACGCCGCGCCTGCGCCCGGCAGCGGCGGCCCGAACGCCAGCAGCGCCTCGTCGCCCCCGACCGCGGCCGCCTCCAGCCGCACCGGCAGCCGCGGCGCGTAGTGCGTCACCAGCAGGCCCGGCGAGCGTAGCCCGCGCGCGGCCTCGGCGGCGGCGGGCGTGATGCCGCGCCCGACCGGGCCGATTGCGGCCTCGATCGCCTCACGTGTCACGCCGCCCGGACGCAGCAGCACCGGCTTGCCGCCGGTGAGGTCGAGTACGCTGCTCTCGACGCCGACGCCGCACCGTCCGCCGTCCAGCACCGCGGCGATGCGGCCCGAAAGCCCGGCCAGCACGTGCGCGACGCTGGTCGGGCTGACCTCGCCGGAGCGGTTGGCTGAGGGCGCGGCCACCGGGCGTCCGACCGCGCGCAGCAGCGCCAGCGCCGTCGGATGCGCCGGCACCCGCACCGCGAGCGAGTCCAGCCCGGCGCCGGCCAGCAGCGCCACGCCGCAGGTGACCCGCCGCTGCAGCACCAAGGTCAGCGGCCCCGGCCAGAACGCGGCGGCCAGGCGCTCCGCCGCCTCTGACGCATACACGTCCACAAAAGCCGAGCCGGCGTCGGGATAGTGGCAGATCAGCGGGTTGAAATGCGGCCGGCCCTTGGCGTCGAACACCGCCGCAACCGCGCGCGGCTGCGTGGCGTCGGCGCCCAGGCCGTAGACCGTCTCGGTGCCGAACGCCACCAGCTCGCCGGCCAGCAGCAGCGCCGCCGCCTGCGCGACGCCGGCGGGGTTTGCGCGCAGGATCTCCGTCAAGCGGCCCCGAAGCAGACGAACGGCGGGTTTTCCCAACCCGCCTTGCCGTAGCCGAGCGCCGCGCCGTCCAGCGTGCGGACCGTGCCGCCGGCCGCCTCCAGCAGCGCCTGCGGGGCCGCGGTGTCCCACTCCATGGTGCGGCCGAAGCGCGGGTAGAGGTCGAACCGGCCCTCCGCCATCCGGCAGAACTTCACCGCCGAGCCCATGTTGCTGACCGAGGCGACGCTGTAGCCCACGAGGAACTCGGCTGCCAGCGGGTCGGCGGCCAGCGTCCGGCTGGCGATCACCGCCAACCCGGCGGCGGGCGGGCGGCGGGCGGCGATGGCGCGCTCGCCGGCGGCGTCGCGCTTCCAGGCGCCGCCGCCGACGATGCCGCCGAACAGCTCCCCGTACGCCGGCACGCCGACCACGCCCAGCACCGGGCGGCCGTCGCGGACCAGGCCGATGTTGACGGCGAAGTCGTCGCGCCCGGCGGCGAACTCGCGGGTGCCGTCCAGCGGGTCGACCAGCCACGCCTCGCACGCCATCGATTGCACCCGGCCCGCCGCCGTCTCCTCCTCGGCCACCACCGGGATGCGCGGCGCGGCGCGGCGCAGGCCGGCGACGATCAGCGCCTCGGCGGCGTGGTCGGCCTCGGTCACCGGCGAGCTATCGGCCTTGCTCCGGGTCTCGAACCCGCGCGCCCGCACCGCCAAGATGAGCGACCCCGCCTGTTGGGCCAGGTCGGCGGCGAGCGAGAGCAGGGCTAGATCGTCCATGCTCCGGTCTTAGCGAACGGCATCGGATGGTGCAAAATCCGCATCGCCTGCTACGTTTGCTCAATGAACGTCATCGGAGTTGCCCGGATGCCCGACATCGCCTTCGCCAAGCCCGCTTTGCCGACCACCGGCGCCCTTGTGCTGTTGCTGCCGGAGGGCGCCGAACCGGACGCTCGTGGCGAGCTGTTCGCCGCCGCCGACGCCGCGACCGGCGGCGCCATCGGCCGCGCGTTGACGGTGGCCGAGTTCCGCGGCAAGGCCGGGCAGGCGACGACGATCCTGGCTCCCGGCGGCGGGCTGTCGCGGGTGATCCTGGTCGGCCTCGGCAAACCCGGCGAGCTGTCGCCGCTGAAGGCCGAGGAGGCCGGCGGCCATGCGGCGGCGGCGCTGACCCGGGAAGCCGCCGCCAGCATCGACGCTTCCACGCTGTCTGCCGAGCTTGCCGCGCACCTGGCGCTGGGCGCTTGCCTGCGCGGCTACCGCTTCGACCGCTACCGCACCGCCGAGAAGCCGGAAGACAAGCCGCTGGCGACCAAGCTGACGGTGCTGGTCGCCGACATCGCGGCGGCCGAGGCGGCGTGGACGCCGCTGAAGGGCGTGGCCGACGGCGTGTTCCTGTCCAGGGACCTGGTCAGCGAGCCGCCCAACGTGCTGAACCCGGCCGAGATGGCGGAGCGTTGCCGCGCCCTGACCTCGCGGGGCTTGGAGGTCGAGGTGATGGGGCCGGCGGAACTGAAGGAACTCGGCTTCGGGGCGCTGCTCGGCGTGTCGCAGGGCAGCGTGAACGAGCCGCGCATGGTGGTGATGCGCTGGCGCGGGACCACCGGGGACGCCAAGCCGGTCGCCTTCGTCGGCAAGGGCGTCACCTTCGACAGCGGCGGCATCAGCATCAAGCCGGCCTCGGGCATGGAGGACATGAAGTGGGACATGGCCGGCGCCGGCGCGGTGGTCGGCCTGATGGCGGCGTTGGCTGGCCGTAACGCCAAGGTCGACGCGGTCGGCGTTGTCGGCTTGGTCGAGAACATGCCCTCGGGCAGCGCGCAGCGGCCGGGCGACGTGATCAAGTCGCATTCCGGCCAGACCGTCGAGATCATCAACACCGACGCCGAGGGCCGCATGGTGCTGGCCGACCTGCTCTGGTACTGCCAGGCGCGGTTCGACCCGAAGTTCATGGTCGACCTCGCGACGCTGACCGGGGCGATCATCGTGAGCCTGGGCCACGAGCACGCCGGCATGTTCAGCAACGACGACGAGCTGGCCACGCGGCTGTTCCAGGCCGGCGCGGCGTCGGGCGAGAAGGTTTGGCGGATGCCGATGGGCGAGGCCTACGACCGCCAGCTGAAGTCCGACATCGCCGACATGAAGCACGTCACCGGCCGCCCCGGCAGCGCCATCACCGCGGCGCAGTTCCTGCTGCGCTTCGCCAACGCCAAGCCATGGGCGCATCTCGACATCGCCGGCATGGCTTGGAGCGCCAAGGACGCCGCCTGCGTGCCGAAAGGCGCCACCGCGTACGGCGTGCGCCTGCTCGACCAGATGGTGGCCGAGCACTACGAGAGCTGACGGCGGCATGACCGAGGTCGGGTTCTACCACCTGACCCGCTCCACTTTGGAGCAGGCGCTGCCGGCGCTGCTGGGCAAGACCCTGGCCGCCGGGCAGCGTGCCGCGGTGATGTGCGGCGACGCGGCGCGCATCGCCGAACTCGACGCGGCGCTATGGCGCTGCCCGGACCCGGACTGGCTGCCGCATGGCGCCGAAGCCGACGGCGACGCCGACCTGCAGCCGATCTGGCTGGCGCCCGACGACGCAGCCCCGAACGGCGCCCGCTACCTGTTCCTGGTGCATGGCGCGCAGAGTGCGCGCATCGGCGCCTTCGACCGTGCCTTCGACCTGTTCGACGGCGGCGACCCGGACGCCGTGCAGGCCGCGCGCCGCCGCTGGGCCGCGGTCAAGGCGCTCGGCCACGCGCCGGCCTATTGGCGGCAATCCGAGCGCGGCTGGCAACGCGCCGATTAGCTTGGCTGCGTCACAGGAGGGTAGCTGTGCATTCGCCCATCATTATCCTCGATGCTCCACTTTCCGGTAGCCGCGACCGGATTGGCGTAGGAGTACCCGATAGGCACCTTTCCATGCGCGCTTGGAATATCGAGAACGTAAGTTGGCTGGCAAATCCCCGAGACGCGACCTCTAAGTTTCTTCGTAACATCTTGGCCGGTCTGTATTGACGTTCGAAAATGCGATGTGCCCTGCGCGAGGTCTCCATGATGGAGGTAATAGGGCTTTACTCCCATCGTTATCAACGTTCGAAATAAGTCCGTCAGTACGCCGGCGTCGTCGTTTACGCCTTTGAGCAAAGTGGATTGGGACAACAACGGAATCCCAGCGAGCCTGAGTTTCCGACATGCATCCCGCGATGATTGCGTAATTTCCCGAGGATGGTTGGCGTGTATCACCACCCAAACGGACTTATCGGAAGCCAGGGAAGCCACCAGTTCATCGCTGACACGGCCCGGATCGGCAATGGGAACTCGTGTATGGAACCTGATGACGGACACGTGCGGTATGGAGCTAAGCGCCTGCACCAAAGTCGCGATCCGCCGCGGCGACAGAATCCACGGGTCTCCGCCGCTCACGATGACCTCCCATATCTGAGGCCGCTCCCTGATGTAATCGAAAACAGCCGCGAGTTCGGGATCGCCGAGAACTTCGCTGCCTGCTCCAACCTGTTCGCGGCGAAAGCAAAACCGACAGTAGATCGAGCATGTATGGGTAGGCTTGAACAGCACTCGATCAGGATATCTATGAACAAGACCTTTGACTGGAGACAAGGCAAGGTCGTCCGTAGGATCGGCCAGCTCTTCCGGAGCGACATCGAGCTCCTCGCGCCGCGGCACGAATTGCCGGGCGATGGGATCATCGGGATCGTCACGATCGATCAAATCGGCCATCGTTGGCGTGATCGCCAAAGAAAAACGTTCGACCACTGCCGTAAGCTCAGCTTGACGTTCTGCTGGAACGAGACCTTCAGCCACTAACTCGCCTACATTTCGTAAAGTACGGGGCGTCATAGCTTCAACCTCCGGCTGTTTTCCTCATAGTCAGCGGACATGAAATCTTGGTACCCATCCATGCTTACTGACCGTGGCCCATATACCATGGCTGCAACCTCACGGAAGCCGCCGGGCTGACAGCGCCGCCGCATCCGGCTAAACCGTTGCATGATCTCCCGCGCACCCAGCCGCGACGCCCCCTCGCGTGCCTCCCCCTCGCGCGACCCCACCGGCGCGTCGCCCGCCATGGCGCAGTGGTTCGCCTGCAAGGCGCTGCACCCGGACGCGCTGCTGCTGTTCCGCATGGGCGACTTCTACGAGCTGTTCTTCGACGACGCCGAGGCCGCCGCCCCGGTGCTCGGCCTGACGCTGACCCGGCGCGGCAGCCATGACGGCCGCCCGATCGCGCTGTGCGGCGTGCCGGTGCACGCCATGGAGGGCTACCTGCTGCGGCTGATCCGGCGCGGCTTCCGCGTCGCCGTGGCCGAGCAGACCGCCGACGCCAGGCTGCGCGTCGGCAAGGCGCCGATCCCGCGCGCCGTGGTGCGCCTGGTCACCCCCGGCACGCTGACCGAGGACGCGCTGCTGGAAGCCGGGCGGCCGAACCGGCTGCTGGCGCTGGCGCCGCTGGGGCAGATGGTCGGGGCGGCCTGGCTCGATGTCTCGACCGGGGCGTTCGAGACCCAGGCGCTGCCGCCGGATGGCGTGCCGGCGCTGCTGGGCAGGCTCGATCCGGCCGAGATCCTGGCGCCGCAGTCGCTGCCGCTCGGCGTGTGGGCGGCGCGGCGGACGCCGGAGGGAGCGGGGGAGGGGGCGCAAGCCGCGCCGCCGTTGATCGCCCGCCGCCGGCTGGCCGAGGCGTTCGCCGCCCGGAGCCTGGACGCGCTGGGCGAGTTCTCCGACGCCGAGGCGATGGCGGCGGCGCAGGCGCTCGACTACGTGGCGATGACCGGGGCCGGCAAGCTGCCGCTGCTGATGCCGCCGCTGCCGCAGGGCCGCGCCGGGCGGCTGGAGATGGACGCCGCCACCCGCGCCAGCCTGGAAATCCTGCGTGCGCGCGACGGCGGCACGGCGCACACGCTGCTGGCGGCGGTGAGCCGCACGCTGACCGCCGCCGGGGCGCGGCTGCTGAGCGAGCGGCTGGCGTCGCCGCTGACCGATGCCGGGGCGATCGAGGCGCGCCATGATGCCTGGTCCTGGCTGCTCGCCAACGCCGCCGCCGCGACGGCGCTGCGAACGGCGTTGCGCGCCGTGCCGGACTTGGCGCGGGCGCTGTCGCGGCTGGCGCTCGGGCGTGGCGGGCCACGCGACCTGGCGTGCGTGGGGCAGGGACTGCTCGCCGCCGCCCAGGCCGCGGCAGGGCTCGACGGACCGTTGCCGCAGCTGCTGGAGGCTGCCCGCGAAAAGCTCGATCCGGCGCCGGGATTGCAGGCGACGCTGGCGGCGGCACTGGCCGAGCCGGCGCCGGTGCGGGTCGACCAAGGCGCCATCGCCGCGGGTTTCGACGCCGAGCTGGACGCCGAGCGCGGGCTGAGCCAGGACAGCCGGCAGGTCGTGGCCGGGTTGCAGCTGGACTACGCGCAACGCTACGGCGTGGCCTCGCTGAAAATCCGCCACCACGCCCAGCTCGGCTACTGCCTGGAGGTGCCGGCCGCCGCGACCGAGGCGCTGCGCCGCTTTCCCGAGCTGGTGCTGCGTCAGGGCATGGCCAACGGCGCGCGCTTCGGCTGCGCCGAACTGGCCGAGCTGGACCGCCGCATCGGCGAGGCGGGCGAGCGCGCCGCCATCCGGGAACGCACGGTGTTCGACCATCTGGCGGCGCAGGCGCTGGCCCACGCGCCGGGCCTGGCCGCGTGCGCCGCGGCGCTGGCGGCGCTCGACGTGGCGCAATCGGCGGCCTCGCTGGCCGCGCCCGGAACCTGGTGCCGTCCGGCGCTGGGCGACGACGCGGCATACGAGGTGAAGGCCGGGCGGCATCCGGTGGTGGAGGCGGCGCTGGCGCAGCTGGGCAACGCCCGGTTCGTGCCGAACGACTGCGCGCTGTCACCCGGCCGCCAGATGCTGCTGCTGACCGGCCCCAACGCCGCCGGCAAGTCGACCTTCCTGCGCCAGAACGCCCTGGCGGTGGTGCTGGCGCAGGCCGGGCTGCCGGTGCCGGCGGCAAGTGCGCGCATCGGCATCGCCGACCGGCTGTTCTCGCGCATCGGCGCCGCCGACGACTTGGCGCGCGGCCAGAGCACCTTCATGGCCGAGATGACCGAGACCGCGGCGATCCTGCACCAGGCCGGGCCGCGCAGCCTGGTGGTGGTCGATGAGATCGGCCGCGGCACCGGCACGCTGGACGGCCTGGCGATCGCCTGGGCGGTGCTGGAGGCGCTGCACAACCAGGTGCGCTGCCGCACCATCTTCGCTACCCATTTCCACGAGCTGGCGGCGCTGGGCAACGAGCTGCCGCGGCTGGCCCCGTACGCGATGCGGGTCAAGGATTACGCCGGCGGCGTGGTGTTCCTGCACGAGATCGCGCCCGGCGCGGCGGGGCGCAGCTGGGGCGTCCACGTCGCCAAGCTGGCCGGCGTGCCGCTGCCGGTGGTGCGCCGCGCTGCCTCGCTGCTGGCCGCGCTGGAGGAGCACGCCGGGCGGCTCACCGATGCGGCGGCGCTGCCGCTGTTCGCCGTCGCGCCCAATCCGCCGCTTCCCGACGACGCTCTGCAAGCGGCCCCCGCCTTGCATGTAGCCTTGCTGGCGGTCGACCCCGACCGGCTGACCGCGCGCGAGGCGCTGGAGCTGGTATACAGGCTTCGTGCGCTGATTGCTGTTGCGCCGCACGACGGGCAGCTAACATGATGGCGATGGTGCAAACCGAACAACTCCTGGACCCGCCGGCGGCGCACGCCGACGCGGCCGGCTCGTTGGGTGCCGCGATGCGGGCGCTCGGCGATCCGCAGACGGCGCCGCGCGAGGCGGTGCTGGCGCTGTTCCGCCGCCATCTCGCGCGCATCCAGTCCGAGGTGCGCGACAGCTTCGAGGCCGGCGCGGTCGGCGGCATCAAGGTGGCCCGGATGCTGGCGCGGTCGACCGACGGGCTGATCGTGCAGCTGCACGATCACGCGACGCGGCTGCAGGGCGAGGCGGCGACCGACGCGGCACGGCTGGCTGTCGCCGCGACCGGCGGCTATGGCCGTGGCGTGCTGGCGCCGTTCAGCGACGTCGACCTGCTGTTCATCACCCGCGAGGCAGCCCCGCCGGCGGTGCTGCAGGTGGTCGAGTACATGCTGTACTTCCTGTGGGACCTCGGCCTCAAGGTCGGCCACGCCACGCGCTCGATCGACGACTGCCTGACCGAGGCGCGCGGCGACGCCACTATCCGCACCTCGCTGCTGGACGCCAGGCGGATCGCCGGCGACGGCGCGCTGTTCGAGGACTTCGCCACGTGCTTCGCCGCCGCCTGCGACGCCGACGGCGCCGGGGCCTATCTCGCCGCCAAGCGCGCCGAGCGCGACCTGCGTCACCGCCGCTACGGCGACAGCCCGTTCGTGGTCGAACCCAACATCAAGGAGGGCCGCGGCGGCCTGCGCGACCTGCAGACGCTGTACTGGATGGCGCGCTACGTGTTCGGCATCCGCACCATCATGACGCTGACCGAGGCCGAGGGCGCCTCGGGCGGCGTCATCAGCGAGGCCGAGGGCCGCCTTGCGATGCGGTCCTGGGACTTCCTGTGGACGCTGCGGTTCCACCTGCACTACGTCTCCGGCCGCGCCGAGGAACGGCTGACGTTCGACCTGCAGCCGGTGGTGGGCGCGCGCATGGGCTACACCCGGCACGGTCGGCAGGACGGCGTGGAGCGGTTCATGCGCCATTACTTCCTGACCGCGCGTGACGTCACCCGACTCACCCACGTGCTGGAGCCGGCGTTGCTGCGCGCGGCGCTGGGGCCGCCGGCGCTGGCGGCCCAGACCGACCCGGCGCTGATCGAGGCCGGGTTCGTGCTGGCCGACGGGATGCTGCTGCCCGGCTCGCACCGCTCCTTCGAGACCGAGCCGATCCTCATGCTGCAGATGCTGCGGATCGCCCGCGACCGTCACCTGGAGCTGCACCCGCTGGCGATTCGCGCCATGATCCGCTGCGAGCGCCGCGCGGTGTCGCTGCGCCACGATCCGGCGGCGGCGGCGATCTTCCTGGATTTGCTGTGCGGCGACGACGCCGAGCACCGCCGCGCCGACGGGGCGGGATGGCTGTCCGTGCTGAACGAGACCGGGCTGCTCGGCCGCTACCTGCCCGACTGGGCACGTATCGTCGGCCAGATGCAGTTCGACACCTACCATGTGTTCACCGTCGACGAGCACACCATCGAGGCTGTCCGCGTGCTGAACACGATGGAGCAGGGCGGGCTGTCCGAGATCGCCCCGGTGGCGTCGGGCATCGTCGACGCGCTGCAGTCGCGTCGCGCGCTGTACGTGGCGATGCTGCTGCACGACATCGCCAAGGGTCGCGGCGGCGACCATTCCGAACTCGGCGCCGAGGTGGCGCAGGAGATGTGCCCCGCACTCGGCCTGTCGGCGGAGGAGACCGAGATGGTCAGCTGGCTGGTGCTGCACCACCTGCTGCTGAGCCAGACCGCGTTCCGCCGCGACATCGACGACCCTAAGACCATCCTCGACCTCGCCGACGCCATCCAGTCTCCGGAGCGCCTGCGGCTGCTGCTGGTGCTGACGGTGGCCGACATGCGGGCAGTGTCGGGCAAGGTGTGGAACGGCTGGAAGGCGACGCTGCTGCGCGAGCTGTTCTCCCGCGTGGCCGAGGTGCTGGCCGGCGGCCTTTCCACCACCGAGCGCGACGTGCGCGTGCGCGACGCCAAGAACACCGCCGCCCTGCTGCTGGAGGACTGGACCGAGGCCGACCGCGAGCGTTTCTTCTCGCTTGGCTACGCCGGCTACTGGCTGAGCTTCGATCCCGAGAGCCACGCCCGCCACGCCCGGCTGATCCGCGACGCCGAGCAGCGCCACGCGCCGCTGACGGTGGAGACGCTGCCGCTGCCGGCGCGTGCGGTGACCGAGATCACGGTCTACGCCGCCGACCATGCGGGGCTGTTCAGCCGCATTGCGGGAGCATTGGCTGTGGCCGGCGCCTCGATCGTCGACGCCCGCATCCACACGCTGACCAACGGCATGGCGCTGGACACCTTCTGGGTGCAGGACGCGGCCGGCGGGGCATTCGACGCGCCGCATCGGCTGGCGCGGCTGTACGTGCTGATCGAGCAGGCTTTGAGCGGGCGCATCCGGCTTGCCGCGGAAATCCGGCGCGCCTCGCAGGCGCTGCTGGGGCGGCGGATGCGCGCCATCCACGTGCCGCCGCGGGTGGTCCTGGACAACCGCGCCAGCAACACCCACACGGTGCTGGAGGTGAACGGCCGCGACCGGCCCGGCCTGCTGCACGACGTGACTGCGGCGATCAGCGACCAGGGGCTGCAGATCGCTTCCGCCCACGTCACTACCTACGGCGTGCGCGCGGTCGACGTGTTCTACGTGAAGGACGTGTTCGGCCTCAAGGTCGAGAACGACCGCAAGCTGGCGCAACTGCGCGAGGCGCTGCTCGTCGCCCTGGCCAGCCCGGACGACCCACCGGGAGCGCTGCCGCAGCCGATCAAACGCCGCCGCGTGGCTGGTGCCGCCTAAACGGCTAGGCAGGCATCTCGGCGCGGGCGACGTCCGGCGCGCGCGCGCCTTCGGTCAGCATCTCCATGCGTCCGGTGATCTGGCCGCCGTCCTCGACCTGCAGCCGGCGGCAGCGGGCGGTGCCCAGCACGCGGCCGGTGGCGCGCACGATCAGGTTGCCGCGCGCGGTCAGCGTGCCGTCGATGGTGCCGGCGACCTCGGCCTCCTCGACCTCGACCTCGCCCTTGAACACCCCGCCCGGCGCGATCATCAGCTCGGCGGCGTGGATCATCGTCGCCTCGACGGTGCCCTCGACCACCAGCCGCTCGGCGTCCTGCACCACGCCCTGCAGGCTGATGCCGCGCCCTACCACCAGGGTCCGGCGCTCGGCCGGCTGTCTGGCGGGTGCCGGCGGGCGCACCTGAGCCTGCGCCTGCACCGGCTGGCTCGGGGCCGGCGGCTGCGGCATGGGCAGGGGAGACGGCGAGAACGGGGCGCGACCCATGGCGGGGGGCTCCTTTGCGGTGACGGGGGCGGCAGACGGCGGCGGCGCGGGCCGGAACGGCGGCACGCCAAGGCCGGTGTCGCTGGGCGGCTCAGCCGCTTGGCCGGCCGCTGGACCAATCGGGGGTGGCAAGGCGGAGTTGGCGTCCATTTCGATTTCCGTTGGAGATGTCTCGTCGGGCTTGCGGCGCTTGAACACGTGCCCTCCGTCCGGTTCGGGGTTGCAACGGCAAATTGCCTAACACGCGCGCGCCGCGCCGGACAACCCGCGCCGGCCTGTATTGTCGTCCAACTCGTCATCGGCGGCGGCGTGCAGCAGGTGAACCATGACGGCGACGCCGAGCACCGGAACCGCGAGGTTGAACAACGGCACCAGGCTGCCGAGCGCCACCAGCAACCCCTGCGCCAGCACCGCCGCCCGCACCGACCGATACAGCGCCAATGCCCGGCCGCGCGGCATCCGGCGCATCGCGACGGTCACGAACAGCCCGCGTCCGATCGCCCAGGCGGCCACGCCCCAGCCGACCGCCAGCGACAGCCCGGGGGCCACCGGCAGCGCCGCCAGCAGCAACCCCGCCAGCTGCAGCGCCAGCACCTGCGCGCCGAGCGCCAGCCCGTCCCACGCCTGGGTCGCCAGCGACGCCGGCGTGGCGGGCGGCAGGCCGGGGTAGAACGCCCGCTCGACCGCCATGGCGACGCGGTCGATGAACACGCTGGCGACCACCGCCACCACCGGAAGGAACAGGTACCAGGACGCCAGCACCGAGCCCACGCCGCCGAGCAGCGCCGCCGCCCAGCCTTGCAGCCCGAGCCAGGACTGCGCCGCCGCCGCGACTCCCCAGGCCAGCAGCGCGAACGCCGCCACCGACCACAGCAGGCTGCGGGCCAGCACGCCCAGCAGCGCCGGGTCGCCGAGTTGCGCGAAGGCGCGCGCGATGGGCGTCAGCAAGGAGACCGGGTGCGGCATCCGCACGCCAGTGGCCCGCCGCCCTCAAATGGTCAAGTCGTGTTGCGACGGCAGTCTAGGCGCGGTAGGCGGTGCAGCCGCTTCCCGAAAGAGCCGCCATGACCCAGACCACCGCGTCCCAGCCGATCCGCTTCGACATCCTGGGCATCGGCAACGCCATCGTCGACGTGGTGGCGCCGGTGGACGACGCCTTCATCTCGCGCCACGACCTCAAGCGCGGCACGATGACGCTGATCGACGCCGAACGCGCCAAGGCGCTGTATGCGCTGATGCCGCCCGGCTCCGAGAGCAGCGGCGGCTCGGTGGCCAATTCCTGCGCCGTGGCGGCGGCGCTGGGCGCCCGCGTGGCCTATCTCGGCTGCGTCGCCGACGACGCGCTGGGCGATGTGTTCCAGCACGACATCGCCGCCAGCGGCGTGCATTTCCCGAGCGAGCGGCTGCGCGGCGGCGCTCCCACCGCGCGCTGCCTGATCCAGGTGACGCCCGACGCGCAGCGCACCATGAACACCTACCTCGGCGCCTGCGTGGCGTTCGGCGAGGCGCAGGTCGACGCCGAGCTGGTGGCCGCGACCTCGGTGTCCTACCTCGAAGGCTTCCTGTTCGACGAGCCGGCGGCACAGGCGGCGTTCCGGCTGGCGGCCCGGCTGGCGCACGCCGCCGGGCGGCAGGTGGCGCTCACCCTGTCGGACCCGTTCTGCGTCGACCGCCACCGCGCCGCCTTCCGCGAGCTGGTCGCAGGCGACGTCGACATCCTGTTCGCCAACGAGGCCGAGATCACCAGCCTGTACGAGGAGAACAGCTTCGCCGCCGCCGCCGAGCGGGCGCGGCGCGACGTGGCGCTGGCGGCGCTGACCCGCAGCGAGGCCGGCAGCCTGCTGCTGCGCGGGCCCGAGACGGTGACGGTGGCGGCCGAGCCGGCCCGGGTCGTGGACACCACCGGCGCCGGCGACGCCTACGCCGCCGGCTTCCTCGCCGCCTTCACCGCCGGGCGCTCGCTCGCCGGCTGCGGGCGGCTGGGCAGCATCGCCGCGGCGGAGGTCATCGGCCATTTCGGCGCGCGGCCGCAGCGCGACCTGTCGGCGGAGCTGAAATCCATCCCGGCTTGACCGGTTTCACGGATTTGTTTGCATAGTTCAGCAACCGCTCGCGACGGCGGCTCGTTGCACCACGCGAGCGAACCGGCAGCGACACGCCGGACACAACAAAGGAGATCGCCATGCGAACCCTGCTTCTTGCCTCCGCCGCGATGCTTTGCCTGAGCGGCGCCGCGTTCGCCCAGAACTCCAGCTCCCCGATGTCGGGCAAGACCAGCAACATCGCAGGGAGCAACATCCGTTCCTCGACGGCGCCGCGGCTGCCGACGCCGGGCGCCGACGACCCCGACCGGCTGCTGATGGCGGCGCAGAACACCTTGTCCCGCGGCCGCACCGGCGAGGCGCAGGAGGCATTGGAGCGGGCCGAGACCCGGCTGCTCGACCGTTCGACGCTGGCGAGCGATGCCGGCACCCCGATATCCGGCCCCCGCATCGATGCGATCCGGCAGGCGCTGTCGAGCCTCGGCAGCGGTGATCGCGCCGGCGCCAAGGCCGCGATCACCACCGCAATGAGCCACCCGGCCGCGGACGGCGGCGCCATGGGCGGCGGCATGATGAACAACGGAGCGATGGGCAGCGGCATGGCGCCGGCCGCCGGCGGGCCGGGGATGAACCCGATCACCATTCAGCCGCCCGGCGGGCCGCAGGTGGCCCCGGGGTCCGGGCCAGGGTCGATGGCTCCGGTCAACCCGGCTGGCCAGACCAGCGGCACCGGCAGCCAAGGCAACCCCTAGCCTAACGTTCGCTCCCGCCGCGCCGCTTTGGCGGCCCGTCCTGGCAACAGGGCGGGCCGCCTGCGTTTAGGCCTCGCAACGCGGCCCTTCATCGCCTATGTGTGCGACGCACAAACGGGCGCCTCAGGCGGCCCGTCCTCAGTCACGCGCCCGCCATGCCCCTTGAAGGTCCCCCATGGACATCCGCAACATCGCGATCATCGCCCACGTCGACCACGGCAAGACCACCCTGGTCGACCAGCTGCTGAAGCAATCCGGCGCTTTTCGGGAGCACCAGCAGGTCGCCGAGCGGGCGCTCGATCGCAACGACCTCGAACGCGAGCGCGGCATCACCATCCTGGCCAAGTGCGCCTCGGTGATCTGGCGCGACACCCGCATCAACATCGTCGACACCCCTGGCCACGCCGATTTCGGCGGCGAGGTCGAGCGCATCCTGAACATGGTGGACGGCGCCATCGTGCTGGTCGACGCCGCCGAGGGCGTGCTGCCGCAGACCAAGTTCGTGGTCGGCAAGGCGCTTGCCCAGGGCCTGCGCCCAATCGTCGTGGTCAACAAGATCGACCGTCAGGACGCGCGTGCCGACGAGGTCCACGAGGAGGTTTTCGACCTGTTCGCCGCCCTCGACGCGACTGAGGAGCAGCTCGACTTCCCGATGCTGTACGCCTCCGGCCGGCAGGGCTGGGCGGTCGAAAAGCTCGACGACGAGCGCAAGGACCTGGCGCCGTTGTTCGACTTGGTGCTGCGCCACGTTCCGATGCCGGTGTTGAACCAGGACGCGCCGTTCGGCATGGTCGCCTCCATCCTCGATTACGACAACTTTCTCGGCCGTGTGCTGACCGGGAAGCTGATCCAGGGCCGCGCCAAGCTGAACATGCCGTTGAAGGTCTTGCGCCTCGACGGCACGGTGGTCGAGACCGGCCGCCTGAGCAAGCTGATGAGCTTTCGCGGCCTGGATCGCGTGGCGGTCGAGGAGGTCGAGGCCGGCGACATCATCGCCATCGCCGGGCTGACCGAGGCCACCATCCCGGACACCATCGGCGCTATGGACCTGGCCGGCCCGCTGCACTCGACGCCGGTCGACCCGCCGACCCTGGCGATGACCTTCCGCATCAACGACGGCCCGCTGGGCGGCCGCGAGGGCAAGAAGGTCACCTCGCGGCAGATCCGCGAGCGTCTGCTGCGCGAGAGCGAGGGCAACGTCGCCATCAAGATCACCGAAAGCAACGAGACCGACGCGTTCGAGGTCGCCGGCCGCGGCGAGTTGCAGCTCGGCGTGCTGATCGAGACCATGCGCCGTGAAGGCTTCGAGCTGACCATCGGACGCCCCCGCGTGCTGACCCAGAAGAATCCCGAGACCGGCAAGCGCGAGGAGCCGATGGAGGAGGTGCTGGTCGACGTGGACGAAGCCTTTTCCGGCGTGGTCGTCGAGAAGATCAGCCGTCGCAAGGGCGAGATGCAGGACATGCGCCCGTCCGGCGGCGGCAAGGTCCGGCTCACCTTCAACATGCCCAGCCGCGGCCTGATCGGCTATCACGGCGAGTTCCTGACCGACACCCGCGGCAGCGGCATCATGAACCGCATGTTCCGGGGCTATGGTCCCTGGAAGGGCCCGATCGAAGGCCGCCGCAACGGCAGCCTGATCTCCTCGGCGGATGGCCAGGCAATCCAGTACGCGCTCTGGTATTTGCAGGAGCGCGGCGAGCTGTTCGTCGATCCCGGCGATAAGGTTTACGTCGGGCTGATCCTGGGCGAACACTCGCGCGGCAGCGACCTCGACGTGAACCCGATCAAGGAAAAGAAGCTGACCAACGTCCGCGCCTCGGGCAAGGACGAGGCGATGCTGCTGATCCCGCCGCGCCGGATGAGCCTGGAGCAGGCCATCGCCTACATCGAAGAGGACGAGCTGGTCGAGATCACCCCCTCGGCAATCCGGTTACGCAAGCGTTTCCTCGATCCCAACGAGCGCAAGCGGTTTGAGCGCAAGAGCGAGGCGGCCTGACGCGGCTCCGGCTGTTTTTGGGCTGAAGGCGGGCGGTTGTCGAAGCGGGCATGACGACCGACCGTTTGCCTGACTACCTGGAAGCAACCCTTGCGGACTCCTACCGCAAAGAGATCGACCAGGAAGAGAACGTTTGGCGCAGCCTGCCCTTCTTCGCGGCGACGCTGGCGCTGCAATTGGCGGGCTTGGCGCAAGTCAGAGATTGGGCAGCGATATTCGATGGACCGACATTTGTTGTTGCCTTAGCCTTACTGTGCCTAGCGGGCTTTGCAACGTTCGCCGCGCTTACGTTCCTGGCTTTCTCGGTATGGCCCGCCGACTTTCGCCGGGTGGCCCGTGAGCCGGTGTTCAGCGCCTACGCAAGAAGCGTACGACTTGCGACAGCAGCCAGTGCCTCACCAGGGGCCGGCTCCGAAAGGATTTCGCAAGCGGCTTTGGCCGTGGTCAAGGCCGCCCTTGCAGAACAGTATGCGTTCGCCGTCGACAGCAACCGACTTCTGAACGAGGCACGTGCCAAGTGGCGCACCCGGGCTGGCCTGACCACCTTGGTGTCGGTTTTCGCAGTACTGGCTTTGGTGGCGCTTGTCATGGTATCCAACACTCATGTCCACTAACGGCAACCCTCCCGCGCAGCAGTCAGACGGCCATCAGCCGGAGTTGCGAAACCCACTCACACCAAGCCAAATCCCTCCTCCGCCAATGCTTGTGATTCATCGGGGATGGTGGCGAACCACCGTTACCGAGCGGTCGGTGGCAGACTTGGCCAGGGAAGACCGCGAGCGTCGAGAGCGCGCCTAAGCTATTGATTTGCTGAAGTGTCTTTTGTTGCAGTCCATTGATAGCGGAAGTCGCAATGGGTGGCGCCGCCCATGATCGTCTGTGTACGGGTCAGCCTCAGTTTCGCATCGTAGCCCTCGCAGAACGCGCCGTCGCGGTTGCACGACAGCACCGCTCCCAGTTCCGCCAACCCCATTGCCTTGTAGGTTTCGGCGTAGCGGCATTTCACGACGTTGAAATCGAATCGGTCGGCGGTCGATTGTACCACCTCGATTCGTAGCGCGTCTTCGGCCGTCCACAGCGACTGGATCGCGCGGAAGCTGTCCAGATTGGGCGTGCCGCCGGGAGCCGACTTCGCCATCTCGGCCGCGTGCGCCTTGGCCATCTTGACGACGGCGGCGGCGAGGATGCGACGTGCCGCCTCCGTCCCCAGTTCGGCCGCCATCTCGTTGTAGACGCCGCGCGCGAACGCCGCCTCGATGCGCCGCCGCGTCAGGATCGGCATGGTCTCGATCTCGTCCATCGGCAATCTCCCGCCTGCAAAATCTCAGCGAGCGTGGCACGCTGCGCCATGCCTGTCGCCACCACCGATTCGCCCGCCTCCGTCACAACTGCACGCGGCCAACTGGCGATCATGCTGGCGTTCGGCTTCGTCTCCGGCCTGCCGCTGGCGCTGTCCGGCTTCACCCTGCGGCAATGGCTGACCGAGGGCCATATCTCGATCCAGGCAATCGGCCTCACCGCCAGCATCGGCCTTCCCTACACCTTCAAGTTCCTTTGGGCGCCGGTGCTCGACCAAATTCGGCCCCTGGGCTTGCTGGGCCGGCTTGGGCGGCGGCGCGGCTGGCTGCTGACCGCGCAGCCGCTGCTGGCGCTGGCCTGCCTGTGGCTGGCGGCGAGCGACCCGCAGGCGTCGCCGACCGCCACCGTGGCGGCGGCGCTGTGCATCGCGTTCTGCTCGGCAACCCAGGACATCGCCATCGACGCCTGGCGCATCGAGAGCTTCCCGGTCGACCTGCAAGGGGCGGCCAACGCGGCTTATGTGTGGGGCTACCGTATCGCCATGCTGGTGTCCGGCGCCGGGGTGATCGCCGCCGCCGGCTGGATCGGCTGGCACGCGGCGCTGCTCGGCGTGGCGGCGCTGGCGGCGGCCGGGATGCTGGTGACGCTGGTCGCGCGCGAGCCGGCGGTGGCCACGCCCTATGCCGGCCAGCCCGCCGGGGCCGGGCGGGCGCTGAGCCGAGTTGGCCGCGCCGTGGTCGGCAGCCTGTCGGAGTTCCTGGCGCGGCGGGGCGCCGCGCTGGTGCTCGGCTACGTGGCGCTGTTCAACCTGGGCGAGGCGATGGCCGGCGTGATGCTGGCGCCGTTCTACCAGCACCTGGGGTTCAACCGGGCCGCGGTCGCCACCGCCATCGGCCCGTTCAGCCTGTTCGCCAGCATGGCCGGCATCGGGCTGGGCGGCTGGCTGGTGGCGCGGCTCGGGTTAGGCCGCGCCATGGTCTCGACCGGGTTCTTCCAGATGGCGGCGATGGCGATGTACGTCATGCTGTCGCTGGCGGCGGGCAGCCACGCGCTGCTGTACGCGACGGTGGTGGTCGAGACGTTCGCGCAGGGCCTGGCGACGGCGGCGTTCCTCGCCTACCTGTCCGGCCTGTGCTCGACCGAGCACACCGCCACCCAGTTCGCGCTGCTGACCTCCGTGGCTCCGCTGGCCGCCAACACGCTGGGCGGCCTGTCCGGCTATCTCGCGGCTTATCTCGGCTGGACCGCGTTCTACGCCGTGGCGATGCTGGCGTCGCTGCCGGCGATGCTGCTGATGCTGGTGATCCTGCGCCGCCCCGGTTCGGCGTTGTCACGTCCGTCAGGTCTGGTATGATCCCGTATCGACACGGAGGCGGACCATGAGCTTTGCATACGAGCAGATCATCACTCACGCACCATCTTCCGACCTGGTCGCAGCCGAGTTGCGAGGGCCGTTGTACACGACCGCGCTCGAGCAGGTGCATCGGCACTACCAACCGCGCAGCTACTTCGAAATCGGCACTTTGGCCGGTGAGTCGCTCAGGTTGGCGCAGTGTGCGTCGGTCGCGGTCGACCCTAAGTTTGGTCTCGCGCACAACGTGATGGCGGGCAAGCCGAGCTGCGCGCTTTATCAGTGCGGCAGCGACGCCTTCTTTGCCGACCACGACTTGCGATCGCTATTCGGGCGGCCGGTCGACCTCGCGTTCCTCGACGGCATGCACTGGTTCGAATACCTGCTGCGCGACTTCGCCAACACCGAGCGGCATTGCGCCAACAACTCCATCGTCGCGCTGCACGACTGCATCCCAACTGACGTGCACATGGCTCGGCGCGACCACGGCGACAACGCGGCGCTGGCTCAGGCGCGCAACCCGGAGCATTGGGCCGGCGACGTTTGGAAAGTGGTGTCGATCCTGCAGAAGTACCGACCGGACTTACGCATCCACGCCTTCGACGCGCCGCCCACGGGATTGATTCTGGTCACCGGGCTGAACCCCGCCTCGAAGGTGCTGCACGAGCACTACTTCGCCATCGTCGAGGAGTTCGCCACCCTCGGCCTGCAGCAGATCGGGATGCAGGCTTACATCGACAGCCTGGACATGAAGCCGGCCGCCCTGCTGGCCTCGCCGCACGAGTTCTCGCGGCTGTTCTGGCGTTAGCGCGTCAGCCTCGCCGCCAGGTGTAGGTCGCGGCGACCGCGTAGTTCCACACGGCACCCAGTGCCGCGCCGGCCAGCCCGGCCAGCCACCAGCGGCCCTGCGCGCCGAACACCGCCGAGGCGATGCCGACATTGGCGACCGCCCCGACGCCGCAGCCGAGGCAGAAGGTGACCAGGCCACGCACCGCGCGCCAGCCGCGCAGCCGCCGGTCGCGGTAGGTGAGCTGGTTGTTGAGCAGGAAATTGCCGACCATGGCGGCGAACGTCGCGAGCGCCTCGGCGGTGGCGAAGTCGACGTGACGCCGGAGCAGCAGGCCAAGCGCCAGCAGGTTGACGCCGATGCCGACCGCGCCGATCAGCGCGAACAATGCGAAGCGGACCGGGACCACGCCGCCCACCAGCTTGTCGGCGATCAGCATCAGGTATTCCCAGGCGACCATCGAATCCAGCTTGCTGTCGCCGTGCAGCCTCGGGCGGAACACGTAGGGAAACTCGATCAGCCGCAGCGGCTTCGGCGACGATGCCAGCAGGTCGAGCAATATCTTGAAGCCCTGGCCCGACAGCCGGCGCACCGCGGCGTCGAACGCCGGGCGGCGGATCACGAAGAAGCCGCTCATCGGGTCGGCGATCTCGGCGCTCGTCACCAGCCGCGACAGCCGCGTGGCGAGGAAGCTGAGCCGCACTCGCGAGGCCTGCCAGGCGCCGGTGCCGCCGCCCTCGACGTAACGGCTGGCGACCGCGAGGTCGAGCGCCGGGTCGCTCGCGAACGCCGCCACCATGCGCGGCAGCACCGCCTCGTCGTGCTGCAGGTCGGCGTCCATCACCGCGATCAGCGGCGCCGCGGTGGCCAGCGCGCCTTCGATGCAGGCGCTCGACAGGCCACGGCGGCCGATCCGCTGCAAGCAGCGCACCCTTCGGTCGTCGCGCGACAGCGTGCGGACCAGCTCGGCGGTGCCGTCGCCGCTGTCGTCGTCGACGAACATGACTTCGTAGGCGACGCCGCGCAGCGCCGCGTCGAGGCGGGTCAGCAGCTCCGGCACATTTTGAACCTCGTTCAGCGTCGGCACCACGATGGCGAGACTCGGTGCGGCGGCGGAAAGAGCCTGCATGGCGCGGTGCTGCCAGAGTGCCAGGATCAGGGCAAGCCCTCGGCCAGCAGCGCCGCCATCAGCGCCGCGTCGGCGACCACCCGCGGCACCTTGTTCTGGCCGCCGAGTTTTCCGCGCGCCGCCATCCAGCGCGTGAACGACCCCGGCGGCAGCAGCCGCAACTCGGGCGGGCGCAGGCCGAAACCGCCGGCGCGGTGGGCGGCGTAGTCGGCGTTCGCCGCCGCCAGTGCCGCGTCCAGCGCGCGCCCGAACGCCGGGGCGTCCGCCGGCGCGTCCAGCTCGACCGCGAATAGGTGGCCGCCACGGGAGTCGCGCGCGTCGGGCGGCACTGCGACAGCCGCGTAATCGGCGACCCGACGGCCGAGCTGGGCGGCTGCAGCGGCCATCGCGGCGTCCAGCTCGGCCCCGATCAGGTGCTCGCCGGCGACCGAGAGCGACCAGGCGGTGCGCCCGGTGACGCGCAGCCGCGCCGGGCGGCGCTCGATCAGCGTCACCGTGTCGCCGATCACGTACGACCACAGCCCGGCGTTGCTGCTCACCACCAGCGCGTACTCGACGCCCAGCTCGGCGTCGGCGATCCAGCGCCGGTCCGGGTTGCCGGCGGCGAGGTCGGCCGGGCGCACGAACTCGAAGAACAGGCCGCGGTCGAGCACCAGCCGCAAGCCCTCGTCGTCGCCACGGTCGGCGATGGCGATGAAGCCCTCGCTGGCGGCGTAGACCTCGCGCGTGCCGGCGGCGCTGCCCTCCAGCCAGTGCGCGAACGGCGCGCGGTACGGGGCGAAGCCGACGCCGCCGTGGATCACCAGCTCCAGCTGCGGGTACAGCTGCGCCAGTCGCGCGCCCGGCCGCAGCGCCGCCGCCATCTCGAAGAACAGCAGCATCCAGCTCGGCGTGCCGGATAGGCCGGTAATGCGCTGCGTCAGCGACAAGGGAGCGATCCGCGCCATCTTCTCGCGCCAGTCGGGCAGCAGCGCCAGGGCGGCGGGCGGCGCTGTGAACGGCTGCGCCCAGGGCGGCACCTCGGCGGCAGCGATGCCGGACAGGTCGCCGGCACGGATGCCTGGCGCCAGCCGCTCCAGCGCCGTGCTGCCGCCCAGGATCAGGTTGCGCCCGCGCAGCACCCGGCTGCCCGGATGGTTCGCCAGGTGCCAGGCCAGCACGTCGAGCGCCGCCCCGCGGTTGCCGGCCAGCATCGCCGGGCTGACCGGGATGCGCTTGGTCGGGCCGCCGGTGGTGCCGGAGCTGTTGGCGAAGTAGCGGATCGGCCCTGGCCAGGTGGCGCCGCCGACACGTGGGAAGCGGTCCCGCCACCACCGCGCGGCGAACTCCTCGTAGGTGCTCAGGGCAACCCGGCGCTGGTAGGCGGCGACATCGCCAATGCCGGCGAAATCGTGCGCGCGGCCGAAGGAAGTCAATCGCGCGCGATGCAATAACCTCGATAACTGGCGACGTTGAGTGGCTATCGGGTCTTGCCGCGCCAGTTCCGCCAGTCTGACACGACTCCAGGCGCGCAGGGCAGGCGTGGCGTCGATCACCGGGCGGGCTGCAAGATGGTGTGATGCGGCCACGACCGCGCGACCTCCGGCCGCAGCGGCAGCGTCACGGTGGCGCCGTCGCGCCACAACGGGGCTTGGTCGAGGAAGGTGCTGCTGCCGAGCCAGCCGTCCTGGCCGCCCAGCAACGCCACGCGGTTGGCGTCGGGATCGGCCATGTCGGCGAGGAAGCGGGCCGACGCGCCGTAGCTGACCGCGTGCCGGCCGCGCACCGGCCCGTGCCCGGTCTTGTTCAGCGTGTCGTTGCCTCCGGGCGACTCGTAGCCGCCGAAATCGTAGCGTCGGCCCAGCCCCGGCACCGCCGCCAGATGGTGCCGCAGCCGCATCCGATGCACCCGGCCCCAGCGCCGGTGCCGCCGCAGCAGGCGCTGGGCCACCCGCAGCGCGCGGTCGAGCATCGGCTGCAGCCGCGCGTCGGGCAGCGCCAACACGTCCTCGGCGAGCAACGCCCGGCCCATCCAGACCGCCGCCACCGGCTTGACCTGCTCCTGCTCCGGCAGTTGGCGCACCAACTCCGCCATCACCGCCTCATAGGCCAGCGCGCCGGGAGATTGCGTGTCGTAGCGGCCGTCCCACGCCGCCAACGCCGCCTGGACTGGATGCCGGCGCTGGCCGATGCGGGCCAGCAGGGCGACGACGAAGCCCGGCCCGGTCACGTCGCGCTGCGAGGCGGCGAGGGCGTCGAGGTCGAGCAGGCCTCCACCGCCGAACAGCGCCCGCATCCGCAGCACCCGGTCAGGCGGCGAGAAGAAGAACCCCGCCGGGACGCCGTCGGCCGGCGGCGCGTCGTTGGCCGATGCGACGAAGCCTTCCGGCGGATCGAATCGGCTGGGGAAATCGACGGCGGTCGCGAGGTCGTTCCAGGCCGCCGCCGCGGCTGGTTGCAGCACCAGGTCGTCCGGAAGCCCGTTGCGGCGCGGCGTGTGCAGCGCCAGCAGATGACCGACTTGGCCGTCGGCGGCGGCGTGCAGCATGTTCTGGCCGGGGATGGCGAAGCCTTCCATGGCCCGGCTGAACGCGATGCTGCCGTCGGCGCGCATGACGTCGAGCATCGCCCCGATCTCGTCGCTCGGCGTGTGGCCGACCCAGCGCATCGCCAGCGGCGTCGGGTTGGCGAACAGCATGCCGTCGCTCACCACCGGGCCGAGCGGGCTTTCGCGCAGCACGATGCGCCGGGGCGCCGCGCCGCGCACCCGCAGCGTTTCCGTGCGCTCGGCGAGCGGCAGCCCCGAGGCGTCGAACAGGTCGCTGGCGGCGGCGTGCAGGCTGGTGCCGCCCCAGGCCAGGTGGGCGTTGCGGCCGATCGCCACGATCGGGAATCCGGCCGGCATCAGGCCCACGCAGTGGATGCCGGGCGAGCGCATCGCCGCCGCCAGCCAGATGTTGGGCAGCGCCACCGACAGATGCGGGTCGGCGGCGAACAGCGCCCCGCCGCTGGCGCTGCGCCACCCGGCGACCGCCGCCGCGTTGCTGCCGGCGCGCGCCAACGGGCTGTCCGGGTTGTCGACCCCGGCGGCCAGCAGGCGCGGCCAGATCGCCCGCCACTGCGCCTCGGGCAGCGCCGCGCGGGCTTTCAGCAGCCGGCCGTAGACGAACCAGTTGACGTCCGCCGCCGCCAGCCGGGTGTTGGCCAGCAGGTGCTCGGGCGTCCACGCCTCGCGGCCGATGTCGAGCAGCCGCATCTCCTCCGGCAGTTCGGCCGCGTGCATGAGGACGTGGTTGACGCCGCGCACGAAGCCTTCGGCCCAGGCGCGCACGTCGGCGCGCATCGTCGCCGCCATCGCCGGCGCGGCGCGGCCGAAATCGAGCAGCCGCAAAGCGCGGTCGAGCGGCACGCCGAGCGGCCCGACCATCTCGGCGACCCGGCCCTGCGCCAACCGGCGCATGACCTCCATCTGACCCAGCCGCAGGTGCGCGTGGACGACGCCCAGCGCCACCGCGAGGTCGGCGTCGCTATCGGCCTCGATGAACGGGATCTGGTGCGCGTCCCAGTGGATCGTCACCGGCCCGGCGGACGGCAGCGTCGCCGGCAGCATCGCCAGCCGCTGCGCCAGCGTCATGCGGCGACGGCGCAGCGCCAGCCCCCTGACAACCAGGCCGGCGGCGATGGCGGCGCCGTGCAGGCGGTCGGCGTTGATCGTCATAGCTCGCCTTGCTGAAGTCAGTGTGCAACGTGCGACCAACGCTGCGGTCGCACGTTGCTCCCATACAGCGGAGGCGACCATGGCGCAGGACGGGGCGGAGGCGGCGAAGCAGGCGGCCGGCGAGGCGGCGGCGGCGCTGGTCGAGGACGGGATGCTGCTGGGCCTGGGCACCGGCACCACCGTGCGCTACCTGGTCGACGCCCTCGGGCGGCGGGTGCGCGAGGAGGGGCTGCGGATCACCGGCGTGCCGACCTCGGTCGCCACCGCGACGCAGGCGACGGCGCTCGGCATCCCGCTCGCCGACCCGGAGCACCCGATCGACCTCGCCATCGACGGGGCCGACGAGGTGGAGCGCGGCACGCTGCGGCTCATCAAGGGCCTGGGCGGCGCGCTGCTGCGCGAGAAGATCGTGGCCCAGCTGGCGCGGCGCTTCGTGGTGGTGGCCGATTCCGCCAAGGTGGTGACGCTGCTGGGCGAGCGCGCGCCGCTGCCGGTCGAGGTGACGCGGTTCGGCCTGGCGGCCACCACGCGGCGGGTGGCTGAGGCGGGCGGCCAGCCGGTGCTGCGGCCCGGCAAGGACGGCGAGCCGTTCGTGACCGACGGCGGCAACCTGATCCTCGACTGCGCCGGCTTCGCGCCGATCGCCGACCCGTTCACGCTCGGCCGCACGCTGCGCGCCATCGCCGGGGTGATCGAGACCGGGCTGTTCCTGGAGATCGCCACCGAGGCGCTGATCGCCCACCCGGACGGGCGCATCGAGACGTTGCGGGCGTCAGCGCAGCAGTGAGCCGCCGCATGCGCCGGCAAGCCCGAGCGCCGAGCAGGCGAGTGCCGCCAGTTCGACAGCGAAGGACCGCAGACTGTTGGATAATCTGGAGTACTGAGGTCCCTGGTCTCCCTGGCAAGAAAGACACAGCCGCCGTGGCTGCATACAAAATCGTTATCTAACCGATAAAATTGCTTACCTATATCGTTGCAGAGCAGGTATCTAAAAATCTGGACTCGCAACGTAACTGGTTAGGCACACAAATGAGCGCGCCCACGTCGGTTACCACGAGCAGCGACGCCGCTGGCAACATCGTGGCGGAGACGATCACTTTTGCCGACCACAGCCGGGTGCAGATCAACAACGTGTTCAGTTCGAGCGGTGTCGCGAGCAGCGTCGCCGTGACCGGCGCGAACGGGTCGACCACCACCCTGCACGTGACCGGCACCGCGGGACCCAGCGTGCTGCTGGCCGCCTCGGGCCAGAGCATCACCGGGGGCGGGGCGGGCAGCACCAGCATCTTGATCGGCGACGGCGGCTCCAAGCTCGTTGGCGGAGCCGGCACGGCGGTCATGATCGGGCTTGGCGCGAACGACGGCGTCACCGGCGGCACCGGTGCCGCCACGGTGCTGCTGGCGGGCGACAACGAGACGGTGTTCGACTCCGCCGGCCCGATCACCGCGTACCTGAAAGGGGCGAGCGACACCGCGACGCTCAACAACGGGGCTACGCTGGTCGTCGGCGGAACGTATGACACCGCGACCGCCGGGACCAACGTGACAGCTTACCTGCAGGGGACGGGCGACGTCGTGGCGTTCGGCACCGGGGCGACGGTGGTGGTGACCGGCAGCCAGGACTCGGCCTACACGCAAGGCGGTTCCAGCGCCTGGATCACTGGCGCCAACGCGACCGTGAGCATGGGCACCGGCTCATACGCCTCGGTTGGGGGAGCCAACGCCACGGTGACGAGTTCCGGTGGATCGATAAGCGTGGCAGCCGGGATCACTGCGACGTTGAACACCAGCTACGACACCGTCAACGTGGCCGCGAGCGCGAGCGTGACCCTGGTCGGCAGCGGCGACCAGGTCAACGGCTCAACCCTGGACACCATCACGGTCACCGGCACTGGGGACGGCGTGACCATGTCGGGCGACACGCTGAACGTCACCACGGGAAGCTTGGCGTACCTGAACGGCAACAATGACAGCGTCAGCGCGGCTGTAAATGTCACCGTCGGGGTCCTTGGCAACGACAACTACATCCAGGGCGGCGCGGGCGACGTGATCAACGTGGGCGGCAGCCGCGTCAGCGTCGTGATGTCGGGCGGCACGCTGAACGTTAACCCGACAAGCTTGGTTTACCTGACCGGCAACCGGAACATCGTCGGCGGAGGTCCGGGTACTGCCATCAGCGCTCTTGGTGACTTCAATGTCATCACGGCCGCACCTGCCGACGTGATCACGGTGGGAGGCAATGGTGACACTGTCGGGATGTCGAACGGCACGCTGAACGTCAACACGGGAAGCTCGGCGACCATCAATGGCAACCAGGACAACCTCGTCATAGGCTCCAATGTCACGCTCAGGGTCACGGGCAACTCGCAGACTGTCACCAGTGGCGGAACAGGCGATGTGGTCAACGTGGGCGGTCTTAATAGCAGCGCCACGGTTACGATGTCGGGCGGCGCACTTAACGTGGGCGCCAGCAGCAGCGCCAGCCTGGCGGGCAACCAAGACAACGTAACTGCAAACCAAGACGGCGCCACGATCGCGATCAGCGGCAATGGCGATGTGTTTTCGGGGGTGACAAGCGATATCGTGACCAGCACGGGCACCTATGACACTGTTGCCATTGCGGGTCACAATACGATTTCTGGCAACAGCGACTACCAGTCGAATTTTGTGGGTGCTGGTGGAGAGAATGCAATTGTAGAATACAATGTAAACGGGATAAGTAACCGTACTCTATCAGTTTTGCATGACAAAGCCGGTAGGAGTATTTACGCTGCCGTGTTGCAGGACAATAATCTTGTCGCGATAACTACGCCTGGACAGTACTTACCATTTCAAAATACAGTGTGGCTAAACACGATCACTGACAAGTGGGGAAACCAAGTTGTAGGGCCATTCAGTCAAGCGAGTTCAGTTAGTCACTGGGATGCGCAAGGAAATTCTGAAACTAAAGTGATAATGAGTAACAACTTCTTTGGAGGACTAAAAGACCACTATAGCGATGGGACCACAAATGTTACTATAATGTCTAACAAGGACAGCAACGAAAACGCACAGTTTAGCAGCGTAACATCTACTTTCGACTCAAACGATAATCTTAAGAATATTATTGAGACTACCTCGCAGGGAGAAATCCGAAATATCATTTTAATTACACCAGATATGATTTTAAAATTTGCTAATACACCTGGAACTACGAGCTTTATAGAAAACAATTTAGCAGTGTTTCTTATAAACGCTGGAAGCTCGAATGGGTTCATTACTTCAGATGCTTATTGACAACAAATCTCTACATCTGCCAGGGCTGTTCAACGCTGCTGGATAGGCGGCACTGAGGCCGCCCTGCCGCCTACAAGGGGCAAAGTAGGCGGCTGATCGCAAGGGGGTTCCCGAGCCGGTCAATATCTGACTTCTGCGGCGGCAA
>JAABUY010001584.1_pt1 | contig 29834 bp, 38 predicted proteins | sample 5560271 | NCBI WGS metagenome assembly JAABUY01 (sample SAMN10711886, study PRJNA513374) | rock metagenome | isolation source: Antarctica rocks | place: Antarctica: Victoria Land, University Valley | reverse complement strand
CAGCGATTGACTCAGACGATGGTTGGCTTTGTCCACCAACTACGTGAAACCCTGGCCTAGAGGAAGAGTCCTGAGCTTCGAGCGAAAGTGACCTCGAAAGCAACTACAGGGTGCAAACTGGGTGAAGGACCTGAAGAGCAGGATTTCGACCTTCTAGATCAATCGTTGGCTGCTTGGGGTGGTCATGGATAGGGAACTCCGCTACAGAAGCCACATGGCCCTAGCAGCCACTAAGGGGCTAAAGGTAGCAATGGCTCTCAAGAGACTACAGATGACCTCCCCGTCGATGGCGAGGCAGCTGTTCACCTGCATGGTAGCACCGGTAGTGGATTACGCTATGGTAGTCTGGAAACATGCCTGTAATGTCAGAGCAATGACCGCCTTCAATAGAGTGCAGAAGGTAGGGGCTCAGGCGGTAACAGGCGCACAGCCATAGCAGAGGCAGAGGCTTGCTTGAAGCCCATGCGACTTCGACAGGCTGAGAAGGCAGCGGCAACATGGATTAGACTACGAACGCTGCCCGCCTCAAATCCACTGGCTAAGCTCGGCACAAAACCGACCCAACGGTTCAATTCTCCGCTCAGCAAGTTAGGTATTGAACACGCAGAGACACCCTCCAACGGAATGGAAATGATAGAGCCCTATAGCATCCAACCGTGGGCCCCTCGCCTGCAAGCAGACACGACGAGGGAGGAGAAAGACAAGCAGGCTTTTATCGACGCCCTTCAAGGCATCATAGTTGCAACGAGCGCATCCGTCAGAAACGGCAAGGTTGGGGCCGGGGGAGCCATTATAGACAGGGAAAATGGTGCCACAACGGGTCGACATGTAACATACTCAAGGATGCTAGGGCCAAGGAAGGAGCAAAATCCCTACACGGCCGAATTGTCAGCAATAAGTCAAGCCCTAAGGTGCCTCCCTGGCCAAATCCAGGGGCGGAACTTATACATCATCACCCGGGGTCTTCCAGCGGTCCAGGTACTGATGCAACCCAAGCAACAGTCAGGCCAAAGAGACATAAAGGTCATATATCAAGCTGCTGAAAAGCTTCTGCAACGAGGGAACCGAATACAGGTCATTTGGCTGCCAGCAAAGGTAACGTCACAACAACAGGCAGCGGCGAAGAAGGCGGCGCGGGAGCCTACGGGACAGGAAGCTCCCTTGGAGCCCGCCCCCTACCGAGCGCGATCCACCACCACGAGGAGGGCTATAGAGGCCATGAAACAGTCACACATCCTACCAAGGAAAGTAGGAAACTTCACGACGAAGCTGGACAGAGCGCTGCCAGGTAAACACCAAGAAGCTCTACGATAGCCTAAAGAAGACAGAAGCGAAGATACTCGTTCAACTACGCACGGCCACGGGCAAAATCAACGAATGCCTGCACAGAATAGGCGCCGCCGAATCATCGAACTGTGCCTGTGGCGTAGAGAAAGAAGACGTGAAGCACTTTCTGTTCTGCTGCTCCAGATGGACTACGGAAAGAGCGCCTCTGCGGCAGTATCTTACGGCAAGAGAAAACGCTCTCTCCCTATGCCTGGGGGGTAAAGCGTCATCAGATCCGGAAGACTGGTCACCAGACATGACAGTTGTCAGAGCCACCATCAAATTCGCCCTGGACACTGGCAGGCTTGACCACCAACCAGCCCTAACGATAGGGCCTACCGCCTCTCACTAATCACCTCCCCTCCCATTAACATGCACCCCGTAGCCTCATGGCGCCTGCTTCGGCTGCTGACCATAGGACGCCGAACATTCGTAGAATCACCTCCAAAATGCGCCTATAACCTCACCTACGGCTACCTAAGCACATCAGGAGTAAATGAGCATAGAAGATAGCAAGAAAAGACGTTTCAGCAAGGGCTACCGTGGGACATGGACATAGCAATAGATATGATAAGTTGATAGCGCTAGAGCCCTTTAGGCGTAGTGCCTCCGGGCGGAATAAATTACCTACCTACCTAGGGGTGGCCGACCTTGTGGCGGTTAAAGGGATACTGAGTCCAAGTGTATCACGCTCAAAGCATGAAGTGTTTCATTACCTTTCAACATCTCGGCTATACTACGAAGCTGTTTTAACTAAAGCTCATTAACGCTTTAAAGTTGAAAAGCCCATGCCTGCTTCTCTTGTTCAAACGGCGGAGGGATCGACTCAAGAGTGAATGCCTGCTCCGGCGTACCGTAACGATCGTCGGGGAGTTGGAAGCCTGGACTCAAATTTACCAACTTGACTTGTTCCACCAATTTCTGGTGCCTTCGTCCATCAATGTGCCGAAGCAGTGTCAGCTTGACCGGTTGCCTTCTATCAAAATATACCGCCAAGAGGATGTGAACGTCATCATCAGATATGAGCCTCCTCCCAATGGTCATGACAAGCTGCCAGACACAGCGGTCATGCTCATCGTAGCCTGGCAAGAAGCAGGGATCATGGCTGGAGAATGCTGAAAGCCGGTCCCATCCTTGGTAATAGAGCCGAGTGAAGGCGGAGCTTACCGTCACCCAGAGGATGGAGTAGGCATTCTTCAACTCCTGCAAGTAGGATCTGTTCGACTCGTGTAGATCAGGATCATCCCATGGCACACGTTGACCCAACCCAAAGAGCAAGTTGCACGTCCAAAGCAAGGAGTAAGATGAATGACAAAGGCGGAGGGCGTTGAACCATTCACCCTCCTCAGGAAACCGAACCTTTGGCGGGTCTCCAAGTTTGTCATAAACGACCTCAAACGTCCAGTCGAACTTTGATTGCAGACCCTCGACTGGCTCTGATTTGTCGATTGTCAAGCCTGGCGTGAGTGTCGTTTCAGATTGCTCACTCCTGGCATACTCCGACCCAAGTAGGTCTGACGCACAGGCCAGCCCAGTTGCAGAGCTCTCGGAAGACTCTAGGTTGCCGGTCTCAACGTTCGCCTCAGGTGTAGCCTCGGATTTCCCACCCATATCAAATTCCGCGCCAGTAAGCTGTACCCGGTTGGATTCAGCTGTGGGGTTTTCAGCACTTTCAAGCACCAACATTATTGGAGAAGAATTGCGTAAGCGTGGCTTGATGGCAGTGTCAGCTGTTGTTCTCCCAGAGGGTTCTTCACACTGACCTCTGGCGACTTCGTAAACAATTTTTGAGGACTTCTGTGTGCTAGCGATGGCAACGCTTGAACTGGCTAGCTGCTTTATCTCGGTCTTCTGGCTCTGTTGTCTTCTATTTTTTTCCCAAGGATGTGTTGGTTGTGTTTTTTTTGAGACGATATGTGGGGACCCAGATCAGGTTTTAAAACCTACAGGTGCCCTGGCCTTATCAAGCTAATCACAAGCCATGTTGCCCAATGAAGCCTAAATTGCATTGTGGATGCCTGCTCCAAAGATGAGCGGCTGGATCGCCTTCCGCCTTGCACGGACCTGGGTCTCGTGTTTGCATCCGGTCAAACTCAATACTCAAGGTGGGAAGAAATCGATTGCCAAAAGTGAGGCTGCATTTTCATTTGCTTGCAAGGCCGAAGTGTCGAGATGAACTACTTCATCATCCTAATCAGGCATACATCCCTCAAAACCGGGGGTGGAGATGCAGGGTTAATCTTTGCGTACCTCCAGGTGTCACAATTATAATCGTAATGCATTGACCCCCTGCAATGCAGACTTTGAATGCTAGGCCAACGGAGAAAGATAACCTGTCAGTGGCATGATTATGCCAAGACGAACCAGATCCCAAGTTCCTTGTCAATTCAGTGAAGCTTGTGCTATCGGTGCCAATCAATTTATGAAACATGATCTAGAGCATGGATTGAAGTGTGTCGAGGTTGGGGGTCAAGAGGACTTCGCTATTACAAATCCACCGGCCGCCTTGTCGTGCTTGATTAGCTCTTTCGCCTCTGCTCTGTTGAGCGTATCAGAGACTTATCCAGGTCTCCGAGAAGCGCTATGCTTGTCTACGAGACTAAAGCTGCACGGTCTTTGGCAGGAAGGCAACACAGGCGAAGTGAAGTTCGGGGCCCTGAACCGTCCTTAACGCTCTGTGCAATCTCACACCCCTGATGTAATGCCACTAGGGAAACGACTTTGGCCCAGACTGTGATTTGACTTTCATCGACGCACCTGAGAAGGCAGCAAATCAACGCAGCCGAATTATATGACAGGTGTACAGAAATCCTTTGGTGGGATCGACAAAGTACGAACTTGTGGACCGGCAACCGGATTTGCACAGCCTTGCAGTCTGCAGGTGAGAGGGGGTGTTGCGGGCTTGAATACTGGAAGACGGCACAATATTTATCTATAGTAAGATACTGTCACTGCTATTAAACGTGTAGAATTATTCATATTCTGCGGAAAATCTGTAACAGTTTACTGGTAAGGAAACTGTCCACCATCTATCACCATATTCATTACATACATCACATACATCAATGTCTAATTTAAAAGAAGACATCAAGTTGTCAACCGCAGAGATCGAGGACGCCTTGTATCTTCGAAAACCTGAGTCTCATAAGATTACCGCTGATACTTTGTCATTTGAGGTAGACAGTATATCTCATCTCTGCTGACATTATTTAACTGTTCACAGAACACCAAAAATTCTGATCCAGAATTTGCTCAAGATGATAGCTTAAACGGGACCACAGCAACAGCCGTGTTGTACCATGGTCACACACTCGCAGAGCTTTTCGATGGCCTTAGTCTCACTTTCCCGACACAAAGTAGTCACAGTATCAAGAGCAAAATCGTCTGGCGAGGCGAAGTGATTCCAGATGATCGCGCACAGACGATTTTGCTTGAGGAATTGAAGCCTAAGAGTGATGGCTCGACGCTTCTTATCTCGGAGGAATACTTTTTCAAAGGCCGAGTAAAGCATCATTATAGCTTAAGTATTATCATCGTGTTAACAAGATTATACAGAAATACATGATTCTGGTGATAGGCGCCGTGGACCGTAAATGGGCCTAGGATCTGGAGCAATCCTCCAAAGAATACGTTCTGTCCACTGTACCAACGTCAGAAGGCATGTCAGCTTCGGAGAGAATTTATATGGTGAATCACTTTCGAACCGCATGTTCCGAGTCACGGGACGAATCTATTCGTCATTTCGAAGTCTTGAGCGATAGTGTGCTTGAGCTTCTGTTAGAGTATGTGCTTAGGCATCTTAAGTCAGTATTGACATACAAGTACGACGAAAACGGTAATGTTAAAGTCGTCAAGGTATACAACAGTGCATCTAATAATCTTATTTTAGCATTGCAAAAGGAGAAGAAAGACGACGAGAACGATGAAGAGGACGAGGAGGAGGACGACGACGAAGATGATTAAAGCTTGACCTTTTGAGAATCGAGATGGTATTAAGCCTTGTTGATGTTGTCCTGAAGAGAGCATTCCACCATTTGTTTCAGCGAGAATGTTACACTACGGAATTCTTCTGCAAGGTCATTGCTGGATAGTTCAATATTCACAGATCATTTCTTCAATAGAATAGTCCGGCCGTCGACTAACTCCGTTGATCAACTCCTCAAACCCTTTCCCATCCCACACGTCTCTCAATAACTCTTAACCCCATCTTAACCAAATCCCACAACCCAACCCCATCTCTACTCTTTACACCCCCCCACCACGCTCATCTCACTTCTGTCTCAGTCTTCACTCGTTAATCTTGCTTCAAAGATTCGATATTCACGCTACCGGCAATTTCGAGCCACTGTGTCTTCAACAAGAGCGAGGACGTTAGCGGCGAGCGAAGCGAAGGTTGGGGAATTCTGCAGTTTGCGCCCGGCGCTTGACGTCCCTAAGTTAAATGTTAAAGCATCGACTTTTAAGACTTGCAAGAAAGTCTGTTTCTTCGTTGAGAGCAGGAGCAAAGATGTGAAAGATTGCCTACAGACGGGAGAAAAGCGAATGCTACTATTCGGTAATAAAGCCGCCGCTCTAGCCCCTCGAGCACAGTAAACTTTGCAAGGAAGTTGTAGTATGACTATCTACAGCATCCATTAGGATAACTATTGACACCAATATGGACTGACGGTCAACCCAGATGATACTATGCAGACAAATCTCTCAACACAATACAGACCACATCCCAACCTCTGAAGACCACCACACGCCCCAACACCCTCTTTTCTTCCTGCCTTTTCTCTTCCATCCTTCGCAGTAGATCTCGTGAAGATTCACTCCCTTCAGTCTGTGTAAAACGATCACTTGCAGCCTCGGATTTGGTGTGTGTACTTGTCTCTTCCTCCGCTGGCAGGGCTGACGTGGCCGTTATTCCGAGCTTTTCCAGGATTTCAGGAATGGTTGAAAGCGCCTCATCCTTACTACTGAGGGGATTGAATCTGCGATTCCAACAAATAACCGAATATTCGTCACCACACTCCGACACAAATTCAGGTGGATCGACGACATGGGCTAGGATCTGAAAGACCTTTTGACCTTCAGTGGCATTAACCCGAGGTGATATTGCCGCCCAAACGGACCAGACCATATATTCCAGGGTCGCTCGTATATTGTTGCAGGGGAAGCCTTTCAATAGCGAAAGGAAGTCCCAGAGATAATTTGCTTCGGCTGGAGGTTTATCGGATCCGTAGGACAGAAGTCGTAAAAGGAACACAAAGGCGACTAAGCTTAACATAATCTGAGCAGGCGCTTTCTCAGAACGAAGGTCGTGGACCAGCCTTCAATACAGCCGCTTGCCATCTTCTGATATCGCCCACGCGTGAAGTGCCCGAAGGGCTCGACCGTGACATTCAGAACTTCATACAAGAAGTAAAAGAACGTCGTTCTCAGAATGACTCAGAGACGGAAGCTCGTGGTAAGTATGCGCACTGCGTTCGTTAGCATTGGTATTGTGAGCCTCTGAGAGCTGATCACTGACCGAAACACTTGAATGTCTCCCACTTGTCGACACCCAAATTCGTTCAGCACTTGTGATGGCAGACCCTTCGTTGCTTGTCAGCGTCATTCCACTGGACAGGATTGCAACTCCGTACCAAGTCTGGAAAAGCAATTGGCAAGGATCTATTGAGGTTTGAGCTCCATTCCTGAACACCTTTGAGAGTTGCCGAGCGAATTTGGTTGAGATCTGTGACCTTGACAAAAATCCGCGATCTTGAGAGGGCTTTTTGTAGTCCATAGGGATCGCATGTACCGAATTGCTGCGCGGTAGGCGTTTGAACTCCACAGGCGAGACCATAAAGGATCAAGTTGTCCAACGGTGTAAGGTCTGTCAAGCCTGGGTTGGATTTGCTCCGATCGCGTGCCAAATCGCCGCCAGAGACGCAATACAGTTCGCGAAGCAAGGAAAGTATTTGCAGTTCTATTTCTTCTCGATCCTTCCGATTGGTGACCTGGAGGTGGGAGGGCAAGGAAAGCTCATGCAGATGTTTTACACCATCCATGATCTGTTGACACCAATTATCCAGGTCTCGTTGGATAAGCTCATGAGCGATAGGAGACTCGAAATCTCCCAGCATGTTCAAACAGATGACAAGAGCGTTTCGTGCATAGGCTTCTTGAAGCGTAGGAGAAGAGGTCTGGGGATCGTCAGCAGGTTGCGCTTCGAATAGAGGATGTCGACGATGTTGCCTTGAAGAGGAAATAGAATTTCAACATCTCAAGCCGAGCTATGATCTCAAGCCGAGCTATGAGGCCATTCTTTCTCGCAATTTGACAATAGCACGACGCAGCGCCGCGATCCTCTGTAGAAGAGTCTGCGTGCAGCGCGTTTTTTAAGAAGCGATCCAAGGCCTTCTTTCTCGCGACGAAGGTACCGTATACTTCTCTCTCGCGACAGGTTGGTTGTGTTGGGTCAACGTCCTCGATCGTAAACTGATCGGTCTTCAAAGGGATTTTATGTGGTAAAGGCGCGTCGTAGACAACAAGATCCCAAAAATCGTGGTATTTGCGTCCGATATGGAGAACAGCGATCCCGAATGTCCGAAGCCATGGTTTGATGTCAAGATCATCTGTCATGGTTTGAGTGGTTGAGAAGCGAACAATCTTCCTAGATAAAGGGGGAAGCTGTATGACCTCCTAAGAAGATGATTAGGACGTGAGCCATCATAACAGAAAGAAAAAGCGCTCTCACCTCTACAGTCTCACTACTGTTCCCGCCATGCAGTACTCCCAGTTTATATGTATCCTCAGCGTACAGTACATCTGAAGACTCAAAGTCGACGGTCTCTTGAGAAGTACTCAGTTGGAGCCCTCCCAAGGTTTCAGTATGAACGGCGTTGTGCGGCTGAGAAGGCTCAGGCATCGCCAATGATCGAAACAAGGAGATTCTCGATTTACAAGTGACTTTGCCTGAAACAAGGCGTGCACCGCACTGAAAAAAAGGCAGAAAAAATCCGGAGTAATCTTTACAAGCTGCATGAGAAAGGCGGACATACGCATTGATAATCCCTCCCGATCTGATTTGACCAGAGTCGCCGATCAGCGATTCACACAAGCACACCCAACAGCGAAAAGGAAGCGAAAAATGCTCGACCAATGATACTGAATATACGGATGCGGCATCTCAGTCGGGCGTGCTGAGGCGCAGCCAAGAGAGGGTATCGTAATGTAAGATAGCATGGAGACGTGAAAGAGGGTCCGGGGAACTTGGTTAGTTTAACAACTTAGGCCGAAGAGTACCTTTCTTGATTCCAATGAGATCTGCCAAAATGACACATCCTCCTGTACATGTTTTTGCAGCATCGCGTGGCTTCAAGCATTGGTGCCGTTATTGGCACAACATCCTAGCATGGCGATAAGGGAAACTGAGAGGTGGCGGCTCGTGCGGGTGCTAGGAAGGGCGCCCGGTGGGAGGCGGCATCTCGGGCTCCTGCAAGGATCTTTGCACGAAACGGTTTCGTGCAAAGATCCTTGCGAAGTGGCTAGATCCTATCAAATATGGGCGAGCAGCGTTCTACTGATCTTACCGGTATCATAAATATGGACAGCCCAGAGCAACCGACTCTCTTCATCATACCAGATCACCAGCGAAAGATCAATTCCGCCAAACAAAAAGTGGAATCCACACGGCATGCAGTATCACGATCCCACCCAACTCATGCGTTTTTGCGTGTGCGTCTTTCCAGCCATTATGCTGCTGTCCATCTAACCATCCATCCATTTCATGTCCAACAACATCAAGGGCAGATCTTTTTCTCATCTTTCTATGATTATTTCCTATGTTGCACACATTCGGAGTCTGTCATCACGCCGTCACTGATTGCCGAATACGTTCAGACCATCTACGACACCTATTATCAACCTGGGCAATGGGACTTCTCGCCTAAGATCTCGTACGTACCAAAGGAGCATGAAGATTGTATCCCTCTCTCTAACCGGCATGGGACAGGGAAGCCATATGTCGCTCTCCGGGAATGTCTTGTGAGCAGGCCATAGAAGCGAGGCTTGATGAGTCAAAACGTTCAACATTACCAAGCCATCAGCGGAAGTCATCATCGTTCGCTTCTAACCTCGTCTCTACTACGACGCAAGACCACGTCGGAGCAAGGTCGATTGGCCCTGTCGACGTACGTCAAGGAGAACGTCGTCGGCGGACTGCATCCGAGAGCGAAGAGAATAATGGACACAAGAGATGTCGAAGACCATTTCATGATGTGAGTGGCGAACAAATGAATGCCGGCGTGGATCAAAAAGAAGACACGGACAAAATAGTAACGGAAAACATCACCAAGAAAATCCGTAAGGGTTTGAAAGATCTGGCAGTGGAAGATGGAATATCTTTTCCACCAATACCAAACATCAACGAGACTCAAAAAGAATTGAGCTTGCCCGATGGAATAATTGATCAGCTCTGCGCTCAAATCTGTATTTCTGTTGAATGGGAACGGGCTTTATGGCGGCAATCTGCTTTCACCAAAGTCGAATCAAATCGATCGATCTGGTATCTTCGTCTTCTCGCGTCTTACTTCTTCTTGCTACGTACTTCCGTGGTTGAGAAGCACATTAGCTGGACGGACTCCGTCCCCATACCGGCTACCAGTATCGAGAATCGGGTTCTTTGGCGTACCGCAGCTTCGATGATCAGTGCAATTATTCTTGAGTTATCGTCTGAGTGGGGTTCCAAGGCATACTTGGTGATTCAAGCTCTCGCTGGTAAGTGAACGCTATGTTCCCTCAAGCGACACAAGATATTGACAATAACAGGTACGAAATCCGGGATAACCAGAGCTGGAAGATTGTCCGCAGAACGAAGATCCTTCATGGTGAAAAATATTGCGAGGGAGCTTTGTAGAGATGGCCCGCCAGCCTCAGTTGAAAGACCAATTTGGCGTCCAGCGGCTTTGATCAGTACTGCCATGAAGATGGAGTAAGTAGAAACTTCACTCCAAGGAAAGGAGAGAAGGGGGATACTTTGTTGATAGCTAACAACAAAGCGAAGTCACCAATCGGTTTGCCAGGTGCTCAAACTCCCATACATGACCGGTGATCGTTCAGCAGCAGCAGCTGGAGGTATGTAAGTCGCTAGTCTTGCTAAAACTCTAGCTCATATTGCTAGGAACGCCATACAAACAGCTAGCTCCGTTGCAGCAATCGCCGGACTTGACATCGCCGGTTGCCAATACGTCGTTAGCATCGTTCATGAACACAGTTACTGTTCCTTCGGACCACTCAACAACCACATCAGATGAAGCCAACCCAGTACAAGCGCAATCTCATCATTCACCTGTCGCAGCAGAAGAGCCTTTTCACCCAGCAATTGCTCCTCCCAGCAAATGCAATCCAGGACTTTACGACCCCTTGTTTGGCGATGACTGGTCAATGCTAGAAAAAGATCCGAACCTCTATGATCCAGTATTTGCCGATGACTGGGCATCTTAGGCTCTTCGAGTCCACGAAAGAACAAGTGCCCAACCAATTGAACGACCCTTAAAATGTTGGGGCGCATCTGCCAACGCATGTAGAGCCTGCCCACTTTTGAGACTGGAATATTCAGGTGGATCACCAAATCCGGGCAAGCCACTATCAGAGTCGAGGTCGCCGAGCGCAATGATAGTTATTGCCCTTCCTTTCTGTGCTGCAGACACCCAGGGTTTCGGTGAATCGAGTTTGTAGTATCTCATGGCAATGTGGTTAGTGAAAAAGACCTGATCTGTTGAACAGCCTAAGATCTCTGCAGCGTGCGTTCTGGCTTGCGGCTGATCTCCCATGTCATTAAGTAGATTTCTATCCAATGCGTGCTCGTTACGTACTTGGAATTTCTCCGATATTGAAGTGCTCTGCGCCCTGATTGGAATAGGCTCAAAAGGCCGAGTAGATACTTCATCTTTCAAGTCTGGCCGATGAATATTTACCCACTCCTCTAATTCCATCTTCGCATTATCCGCGTCGATAGGGTTGACTCCAGAAGATTGGATGTGGGAGACCGGCATGTTGTCCGTCCGTTCAACGTCCCAAAACGGCGTGGAGGTGGTTATCGGAGAAAGATTTCGTCAACCCGCACTAACGTGAGGCTTAGCGCGATCTTCCCTGTCTTGTACGTATGAGACGTTCGCGATTTAAAGTATTCGCTACCAAACCTTAAAATCACTCCAGATTTCCACTGTTCTGTGATATCTACCAATAAATTACAACCATCCTTCCCCCATCTCACCCCTCACTTTCGAATTCCAAAAGATGGTTTGTTGGCGAAGAAGTAGTAGGGTACACTCAGGCGGATGACTCGATAACGCCGACTCGTCCTCCGCCCCCTAAGAAGCGCACATTGGACCAGAGTGAGAACTACGTTGCAGACCCAAGGATACAGAGCGATAAGAATCTCGCTAGAACGGTTCCCAATCGATCATATCATCATCTCATGATCATTGATCAGGCTGGAACTGCGGTCATCGGAGCTGACGATACCCCTCGAAGGGATCCACTTTTGGATCCCCTCGAAGAGATCCGCTTTTGACTTCCTCGAAGGGACCCACTTTTGACCCCCTCTTCGGACATCCGGTTTTAATCCCTCTTCGAGCATTCAGAAATAACCCACCATCTTTAAGTACCTAATTTTGAATTCGAGAACGCCAGTGATTCATTCAAACCATAGCTATATTAAGGCATCAGACTTCCTCCACCTCCATGGAACCACTCAGCATCTGCTTCCCTGAAAATCACAACATGTATTCCCCGAAAGCATTGCTTTATATCGTCCTGATTGTTCAAGTGTACACAGTCTTCAAGGCCAAGAACAGCTCGACATTTCCAAAGAGGATCCTAGTAACGGTTATCAATGCGGCGAATTCATATATAGTTATACCAAAGGCACCACCACTTCTTGTAATAATTGGGGAAATATTGACTGCTTCAAACTCTGGAATAACCCCGGCCTTCCGGTTTGAGTGAAGAACGTTGTTGTGCTTTTCTCATGATTCTTGAGAGTCGCGCATTCGGTTTTGTGAGCGTTTAGTAGCTAGATCTTCGTTCGAAAATAGTGTTCAGCGGTTTCGATCACTTAATAGGTTAACAAGTAAACTCATGCCCAAATGTTACTCATTTCAAAGGCCAACGAATCAAATTCTCAACGCCTATTGCTCCGTCGTCCTGGGCATCTTTTTGCATTAGATCCATTGCAATAAAACTTACCGCTTTGACGTCCAGAGCTTTCTCCTCGCTTGATGGGCTGATCGCAATGCAGCAGTCTTGGGTCCCTAGACCATTGTGTTAATGTATGTTCTTAAGCATAATTTGTGTCGTACCAATTTTGACAACGCCTTCAGCGTTTAGAAGTACATTTGAGCAGGTCAAGGAGCCGTGCCTCAGCCCCTTTGAGGCAATGTACTTCAGACCTTCAACAACCTGGTCCATCTAGTCCTTACTGCGAGAGGGAAAATCCTCTCTCAGAAACTGATCCCTCTCAGGAACTATCTCCCAGGAACCGACCTCTTCCAAGACGCAAGGTAAGCTTCGATCACGGTTGGCAAAGGGAAAAGGATCACATAGGCATCCTGTCTTCACTTCCTATACTATTTACATCAAGCATCAACATTAAAACCTTCCTTCTCCCTTATTCACAAAAACGCTGTTCTGTACCTTGGTAGGTAAAGGCTACTCGGGCTGCTCTAGAACAAGGTCGGCGATATGCACAAAAGGGACGGTGTTGGTGAGGCTTCAATTTTGAGAGGGAATTTGCGTCTTTTGTTTTACTGGAGCGCACATGACGTGAAAAATAAGGCAAGTCAACGGTCTGTGTAGACGGCGCCGAATGGGGCTGCAAGAAAGATAAGGTTGCAGCCATTCGGTGCCCAATGACAAAAATTTGAGGTAATTAGGGCTAACGTCACGTGCATGGTGCGAGCATTAAACCTAAACATCGCTAGTTTGCATTTGCGTGATCCTGGCGCTTCCTCGGCACATTCAAGTTCATGTATCCAAACGCATAGGTTACATTGTCGTCAGCCAGTTAAGAGAAACTTCTCACGGATCCAGGTAGGGGCAACGCATAACTCTTCAACCTAGCTAATTCAAGACAGTCGGAAAAGCTCTGTTACTCCCAGCTGCATCGGCTCTTCCCTTCAAAGATGGATTGGGACCTCTTAACGGTGAAGTAGCTCTATTACAATCTGGTCTCTCCCCAAGTCAAACCGACATCAAGTCCACCGCTGCGCTGCTACATGCTGTCATTGCTCAAGAGGATGATTAGAAGATATGTACCAAACTAAACGAGGTTATTGCGCGAACAAGACCGATACCGCAACCAACAACCCTTCCCCCATCTCGCTCCTCATTTACATCATCATCTCAGCAGACCATAAGCTCCTCAAGAGTGGTTTTGCTCACCGCCAGCTCTTCGACGATGGTAAGGCTATTTCGATATAATAGGTCCATTCTCCATGTTTTATGTTTTCGTCCAGCCTTACCTAAACTCACTCGTGATCCAGCGTCCTGAACGCCTTGTAGGCACGCAGCATTGCAAAACCTCGTCCTCGGGCATTCGTCAGCACCGAAGGTTGAGTTGTTCGACAAGGGAGGAGCCGGGCGCTTCGTAGATTCTATCCGAGACTAAGCCTAAGGCGCTGGCCTGTGCATTTTCGTAGGATCGACAGCGATACGTCGTGTTAGACTGAGTACTTTCCCCAAGGGATCTTGTCAATATTACCTGGAATCGCTACGCTAGCGCCCTAAAATTTCCGTAATAAAGTAATATCGTCCAGCCATCTCCATTGCTACATCACCTTATTGCTTTGGTGGACAGATTTCCCAATTCCTTCAACCTGCGTTGTTGTTAGAAAGCCACATACGATTCCACTTTGTATCTTTGTCCTACATCAGGAAGACGGAGGTGTTGGATAATTGCATGCTGGGCAATTTCCATTCGCTGCGCCAAAATACAGCGTCCTGATTCCAGTACAGCCAGTTCTGTTGACAACACCTGGGCAACGAACAATCTCTCCCGTGGCCCTATGTTCGTAGTCATAGTCGTACTGGCGATGATCGCACATCTTGTACAATGTGTGGCACTGGTACATGTTATTAGTAATAAGGTTGAGAAGCGTATGTGAACTGACGATAATGGGGTATGTAGTGGTGGGAGCCTTCGGTCGCTGAGACGAGAGGTAATACGAGGCGGATAGATCGTTGAGTGGCCGGCTGGAGTAGATATTTATGCAGTCAATAGAGAGTAGATGAGAAGTGACTCATGATTATAGGTAACAGCACGGCTCAGTTGCACGTTACGGTCTTTCACCGCCTGTGGTGCTGGGAGATAACTGACCCTAATTCCCATCGTTGTGTGAACATCAAAGAGTCGTTTGCTAAGATACAACAAAGCAAAATCCTGACCTATCCCGGTCTCCCTTCTGTAATGGCTATGCCGGCTATAGCGTCATCAAACGCCTTAATGATGGGATCGTATAAAGTTTCCGAATTTGGCGGGGTTCCGATATACAGCCCCCCATTTTTAAGAAGGGAAAATAGAATGCCCCGTATCTTTCTACACAAAGGTTTGACCGAATCGAATACCGGTGGAAATTCCTCCAAAATGTCCTCAAACCCGTCAATATGCATGTCACCTTGCTTACTTCGAGCGATCTCCTTGAAACTGCCAGAGTACCACTTCGTTAAGATGCTTTCTGTAGGTCGATCGTTTGACCTGCACCGGAATCCCCTATCCCATACACGACGACCGCAGATCCACAAGAGCACGTAGAAGAATGATTCGAGGTCATGTCGATAGGTGTGAGAAACATTGCGTAGCACTTGAATCGCCATAAACTCCATGGTGCCTGTCTGATGCCGTGCGCCGCTTCGTCCGCTACCGATCTCCTTGGCAAGGTCCAGATCGATCAGCATGCCCGTAAAGCCATTAGCTTTCTTTGGATCTGTTATTATGATGTTATTCTCTGAGATATCCCTATGCAGGATATTGCCCACGAGGTATAGGGATCTATGCGCCTTAATTGCGTCGCGAAGTGCCTCCAGGAGCTCTTTGATCGACTGGAAATCACGGATTCCCCGGCCCGCCGGTGAGATTACCAAGCAACGAAAAACGCGATTGTCGAATGAACTCTCATTGGGGGCATAGAGACTCGTCGTTTGGGTATCTTCCACAGAGTTTGTTACCTCCCTTTCCTGCTTGGCCTTATCAGATCTCTGGCTGTTCGACCTTGATCTTTTGGACGGCCTCCCTCCAACGTCTACAGACTTTCGTTTTTTTGAAGAACCACCGGCGGTGCTCAGTCCATGAAGCTGGCTAAACGATCGGTGAAGGAGGGCCTGTGGTTGAGACTGTGAAAAGGAGGACGCCGTACTTAGCGTAACGCCTCGAAAGGTGTGCGGCTTCATGAAAGTGGATCCTTCACGCATTTCCGCGATGCTGGTGATGCAATGGTGACCGAACAGTTTAGCGACTCCTCTTACCCCCCTCTCGCGTGCTAATCTGAGAAGGTCTGCTTCTGGTGGCCGTTTATCGGAGGTCCACGAGAATTTAACGACATACTGCGGATCCTTGAGACCTGAAGCCCCGGCAAGAAAGCAAGAAGTGCCGCGACAGACAATCGCCCGTTGATAGGCAATAAGATCTGGCTCCAGCCGAAGTCTTTTTTCCTCTCCAGTGGCATCTTCGGTAATAGTGATAGACCGATTTTCCATCTTCCGCTCTATAAATGTATCCAGGCCAAGCTCTTTGTCATTCATCATCATATACCCTGCAATAGCTCTAATAAATTTCTCAGGTTCCTCGTGAATATCGAAGAGCCCTGAGCTGTAAGGACCGGAGCGGTCGAATATCCAGAGTTCCATAGTAGTTCCGAGGAGAGTAAATCCGTGAACAAACCGGCGAGTTGGCTGGGTGGCAAAGACATCACGCATGTACCTTCCAAGTTGGAGCAGTTTCGCTTTCCATTCTTTGTCGGACTCCCTAAGTTCGCCAATCACTTCAACATCCTTCCAATTATGTACTGTCTTCGAAATATTTTTGCCATTAGGCTTGACAAAAATATCAAGTTGACGTTGAGCTTCAGCGCCAGTGAGGTCTTTGCTACTCTCGCTTGTGCAGTAGACACCTGGAGCGTCGGCCAGAAACTCCTCTTGGAACCGGAACAGCCATTCGAGAACAGCGTTCTGCACCGGTGGGTCAGGGAAATCGGTCCATCTACCGTCCACATGTCGATCTTGCACGGCTCGATAAATCTCCTTGGTACTCTCAGTCCAGTCTTTTCCTTCAAAATATTTCGAGAAGAATCCTTCAACACCCCGATATGTACAGTCCTTGATTTCCTCAAAAATCCTTTCTTCCACCGCTCGACGAGTTTGTTCGCCACCCTGTTGTGAGGCGGATGAATGCGTTGTAGGCGTGCCGTCGAACGAAACAGGAATGCTAGTAGGAGGAGTTATCCGGGAAATGGATCTTATGAGATCGAAAACAGCGTTCCAGATATCAAAATCCGATGCCTTCTTAATGACGAGTCGTGATAGCGCACGGTAGGGTTCGTAGTTGAAGTCGCCGCTCCTGACACGTCTGAAAACCGTGTATAGCTCAGAAGCTAGATCTTCAATTCCGGTCTTTGAACGAAGATCAAGGGCCACCTCGTGGCCCTGCAGTGTAGTGAGAAGTTTCGATATTGCCTTTGGAGGGCCCTGGTCGGTACTATCGACAGCTCCATCGTGAGAGATGGAGCCCGGCTTACAAGGCTGCTCTACCTTTCGAAGTAAATCTCGTAAATGCTCTAGGGAGTTGTCCAGAGGATGCTTTGCAATGGTAGTGCGCTCCTCTTGCGAAAGGTTGGCCATCTCAAGGCACAAGGCCTGAGGCTTGGTCCTGTCGTGAATCTAGTGTCTTGGTGTGGGAATGTGAACCGAGGCTGATTGGAAATAAGAGGTTTCACCCAATTCGTGGCAGTCGTGGCGAGACGCTTGGTACAAGAGACAAAAACAGATTGGCCAGGTTGACTAGAACAAGATGGGCTTAGCGCCCAACTTTGGTCACGTGGAATCTCACTATAGCCGACCTTTTCGTGCGCTGTGCGCTTTTACTCTACGCTACTCCACTCATCCTAGCCTCTCAAAGGCGCAGAAGACGAATTCTCGATAATGGTTTTTGCGTCTACATTGCAGGGAAGAGAAAACAAGGAAAAACCGTAACCGTCTCAAGGTGTCCCCCGCTTCACCACAATCTGATACATAGCTCCTAAAGGCGTCTGCCTGTCCCCTTTCCTGCGCCGAAACTCCCAATCCGTCTTCCCCGCTCTTGCACCTCCCCACTTCTCACCTATTCCCTTGTTCTTCCCATTACCCTTGCCCTCTTCTCCTGCACGCCCATCACCCCTAACACCACTCTCCGCCTCCCTCTCAAAAGCTTTACGGCAGATGGGACAAGTATGAACGGTGGCACTCGTCCTTTGGTGATCAGGTACCTCGCGACATAGATGTCCTTGTGATCTTCATCCTTTGAGTACTGTAAGTGGACACGTAGGCAGTCCTTAGCTCGTTCGGTCTTGAACTGTCTTGTACAATGAGGGACCGGACAATTCAAGGAGATCAAATGACTACTCGCCATTTCAGCTGGTGTTACTATGGGTAGCAGAAGTTGGACATCCCAAACTGACCCTGACTTGGTTAGGATAGCGTGGGATCGACTTCGAACCTAGCTTGGGAGACTGAGCAACCATGTATGACTGAAACGTCCTAGGATCGTAGATACGACGGTCTTCCAGCCAGCAATGCCAAGGCGCTAGTGACGGCACAGTAAATAGCCTTGTCGATCGCGAAAGAGTAATTTTCGACCGGCTCACGGCTCGGGGCGGCTTGACCCCTACCACATAAAAGCTGGCAGCTCACTACGGCTCACAATCCATCTGCTTACCCTGTACGCTGTTCGATGATTAATACGATAACCCAATACGTACCCTCGGGTGCAAGAGAGCTTCTTCAAAATGGATCTACTGCGAATATTTGGCGACATCCAACGCGTACTGGCGTCGTGATGAAGTCCCCAAGGGGAGAGCCACAAGACCAGTCACATATGCACAAGTTTCGTACGGAAGTGGGCATTCTCAAAGCTCTGGATGAACATCCAAGGATCGTGCAGTAAGCATTGCCACTTGTTGTACTTTTAGTACCTCACTGCTCACCAATGGGCTACTCGTAGATACCTTGGACCGCTGGATCCATCAGAGCCAGCCAAAGACCTTCTTTTTACCGAGGCAGTCAACGGTGATATGCAGCAGTACTTGGATGCCCAGGGAGAATCCATAAACCTTCGGCTACGACTCAAGTGGTGCGTAGAGGCTTCGGCAGCTCTCGCCTACTGTCATGCGCGGCGGGTCTTTCATTGCGACCTACGGCCCGATAACATGCTCCTCGACGCCGAGTTGGATCTCTCCTTGTGTGACTTTGGTGGCTCGAAGAATGACGACTATGATGGAGAAGGCCTTCCTGACTTTGGCTTCTTCGATCCTCGCATTGACTCTCTCGACGTCACCTCAGACACAGAGATATTCGGGCTAGGCTCAAGCATGTACACCATTCTGGTCGGGCACCTTCCTCATGGACCTTCGATCCTCAAGACGGCTAAGGAGCGGTTGGATTATGCCCACACCTTTAAGCTTCTCGCACTCGAGGGTAAATTTCCAGATACATCTGAAATCATTGGTGGCGATATAATTAAGGACTGCTGGGACCAGAAGATAAGATCTGCCGAGGAAGCTCATAGACGTCTGGTGGAACTCGACCGTCAACTTGAGCTTTAGACGGACAAAGAATTGAGTAGATGCTCTGACTGTTTGTGAAGATAAATGCAGTGAGGCCTCAAGTGAGATTATCCAGCTGAATGAAGAGACATAGGAAGTCATTATTTCTATGTACTTCTATCTCCCAACAAGTGCCGCAAAGTAGGCTCAGCTCTTTATGAGAAGGTCCCATAGACGAACCATGAGTCCTCTCTTAAGTACACGACAAGTACCAGGGTAGAAGCACGAATCTCAAAGAAGATCCCCATCAACGTATATCAAGCACCAGTACAGAAGTCCATGTCTGAACACTTAGCTAAGCTCACAGCATGAGGAACTGGAAGCTTCTACCTTCACCCAAGCTTCACTTGCAACTTGGCGAACACTTCTGCTTTACTCTATTGGAGCCCATAGAGATAGGGTTGCGGGCTTTTTGAGCTTTACACTCGGCTGACCCGGGTTGCTCACAACCCTCGTTGGTTTTCTGCGTCTTGGAGTGTCCACATGAATAGATCACGAGGCTTTCCGTTTCCTTACACATCCCTTTTCACATGTCAGCAAGCAGTAGGGATAGCAAACAGTATGGGGATGCTCACGTCGAGGCTGGCAGTCAGCAACGTGGAATTTTTGCTCGGCTTTATTGAAAGGGGTTCTGTAAGTTTGCAGATGTTGTAGACATTAATGTGATAAAGAGGTGTGAGTTTTCTTTATTTTGCGGGTGAGAAGAGGCCTTTTCATGCAACGCAATAGGCAGCAACTCCTTATCGGAGCAAAGACAACATAACTTGGTCACACCGTTTTTGTACTGATAATCCTTTTCAGCTGGCCAGTAAGAGACCGTTCTACAAATCTGAAATGTGGTGCCCCCAACATTGTGACTCATGCGGTCAGATGGGGCGCGGATTCAAGTGACCTGCATTAGACCGCCTTTTCAGACAGCAGTAACGCAGCCAGAGCTTCCCCCCTTCCGCTCATGCAGCTACAGTACTTCAGCCACTTCTATGCCGGACGAGCAAAGGTGGGTGGGTGGGCTGATTCACAAGCATGACCGCCGACAGCCGACGTGAACGAATCATGACACAAGTCCTGTGAGTGGATTTGGAAAGTTGCGTCGCACACACATTTGGAATTAATCAAGGTTCCCACTAAACGTACATACCTTTTCACTACATGTACATACCCTCTTTTACTACATGTACATACCCTCTTTCACTACATGTACATACCCCCCAATAGGTCTAGCGGCTACCCAACTAGGGTTAGCGGCTCAATAATCATAACAACGCGCACACGTTCTTCTTCATCAACCAACCACTTTACCTACCCACCACCCACCCTACCTCATCGCCGCCATGGATCTTGCACCCCCTCCAGTGGGTGAGCTCTATGTGAGCGACGAGAAGTTCATCGTCGCCGCCAATACGTGGGCTGGAGCTCATCAAAGCCGTGCAAGAATCACGCCCAGGCAAATGCTCACTACTTTACGACTAGATAACGATCCGGATAATCCGATGTTCAAAGCAGCTGATATCTACAATGTCAAGGCCGCTCTTCGTCGCGATGCATTGGGACCTCTTACACCCATACAAGCGCTACTTCAGAACCTTCATCGCGATGATTGGCACTGCGAGTATCTGAAGGACCGATTGGATCGAGTAACTCATTTGTTCGTCATAAAAAAGACCTCGAAGGAGCTTCTGAAAGTCAATCCGGAGGTTCTTATTATGGACTGCACCGTTGCTTGTCATTTCCGGGGTAACTGCTTTAAACACCAGTTTTTACATTGCCTTCGCCTTCATGCTTCATGAGATCGCTGAAGACTATATTTGGGTGCTGGAACAGTTGAAAGCTGTCTATCGAAGACTCAACATAAATGATCCTGAAGCCAGTATAACAGATAGAGATTCCGGGTTGATCTTGGCCTCGCATCGAGTATTTTCAACTACCAGACATACATTATGCATCTGGCACATTGATAAGAATGTCTTAGTCAACTGTAAAGGTCTATTTGCTACCGAGCAGGACTGGATCAACTTTCAGCAGGTATAATTACATGGTTCTTGCTATACGAGACTTTACTAACATCGAATTCAGGCCTGGCATCGAGTCATGTATGCCTCTACCGAAGCTACCTACGAAACAGCCTGGAACTCACTACAAGAGACCTATGAAAGTCATCCGGCTGCGGTTCAATATCTACTTGAGACCTGGATTAGACCGTACAAACGAAAATTCATCAAATGTTACACGGATCAAATTCTGCACTTCAATAACAACGCTACCTCACGTAGCGAAGGTGGTCATGCAGTGCTGAAGCGTAATTTGGGGTTCAGCATCGGCGATCTGAAGGAGGTTGTTGACTGCATCGACTTGATGCTATTGAATCAACGGAACGACTACATTATAGCCTTCGAAGAGGCTAAAATGCGTCTGGCTCACGATCTTCGACTACCAATCTTTCGCGATTTACACGCGAAGGTGACTCCATTTGCTCTACGCAGAATATTACCTCAGTGGAGACTACTGACTTCGAATGCTACTGTTTTACCTCGTTGCACCAACGCCTTCACTACATCTATGGGACTTCCGTGCGCTCATCGAATTCAAGCTCGGATTTATAGCGAGCCGCCCTACATTTTGAAGCTGGAGGACGTGCATCCTCACTGGCGTTTCACTAAACCAGCCAGGATAGTGAGTGACCCGGAGGTAAATATACCTATTGATCCACTACTACTAGTGCAAAATCCACCTATTGCAAGGGCTCGAGGTAGACCAGTTGGTGCAACTGCAGCTGCAGCTCGTACGCGCACTGAGCAAGAGCTAGACGACTCTACCCAACGTGAACCTAGTCAATTTGAACGCGTGGAAGCGAATCTGCAGCAACGAGCTGAGCAAGAGCTAGGGCAGACACATAGGGGGGGTAGGGGCCGGGGCAGAGGTAGACCGCGGGCCGAAGGTAGAGGTAGAGGTAGAGGGCGGGGGCGAGGTAGAGGGGGTGGACTTTCGGAGCAACAACAGGCTCCAAACGGTGAAGGCTTCTTTGGGGTGTTTCAAATTTGATCATATGTAAATTTGTTTCTAAAAAACATTCGCTCTCAGCGGTACTTAATTATTGGTGACCAGCTCAAAGAAACATAAGTACCTTTGAGATTTGCAGCTGTTCGCATGCAGCTGTTCGATGGCTGAACCCTATTTTGTTGGCCGCTAGACCTATTGAGGGGTATGTACATGTAGTGAAAGAGGGGGTGTACATGTAGTGAAAGTGGGGGTGTACAGTACATGTAGTGAAAAGGGGTGTACGTTTAGTGAAACCCTTTTTAAACGGGAAGATATTTGGACTGAATTTGGCTAAAAGTCATGTGATTTACTTGGCTTTAACATGCATACAGCGCCACAGTGCTACTATTTAGGTAGATAGCACCGTGCTTCTTAGCCCTAGGCTGCATAAGCACGTAAAATGGAAGTAAAATGTCACGCAGAAGCTTCTTGCTCAGCTCTGAGATTTTTATTTTCGTGTCGGAGGTTTTCCATTTCTTCGCTCTTGATATGAGTCAGTGTCTTCATAGTCTTGTTCAATTTTTTGATTTTATTCTCCTTCTCCATCTCAGTTCCATAAGCCCCCTCAACCACATTGATGTCGCATGTAAATGAGGATTCGAATTACTGCGCAAGGTCTGCAAGGCGTTGTAGGGCCCCATTAGAGGAAGCTAGTACAGCGGCTGAGGTTTGAGGCCCTTCGGTATTGTCGCGCCTGGGGTCAAGACTGTTGAAAGAGCCGAGTTCCTGATCCTTCTTTTGATCTGATGTTACATCTTTACGCTTAGATGACCCGCCACGGACACCGTTCGTGGGGTTGGGCATCGTGTTTTGACCCTAGAAATTTGTCCACTTCTTTAGCTATTTTCAATTTGAAGATTGGAACTTCAACAGAATCCGTCACGTCGAAGGGTTTCGCTTACTTCTGCTTGAGCTTGGGCACCACCGAAGAAAGAAGAGTCCGCACAGGTAGAGAGACGACCGAGGAGACCGTTGAAGGTAGAGTGACTCTTTGAAACGGTGCGTCTGCTCTCGGTTGGGAATTTACGATCGGGGATCCGTGGACGCATAGAACCTCTCATTATGCCTAGGATATTTGATCAGAGGCATTTCGGGTAGCAAGACTCGATATAATGTACGCAGAAACGCCAGGCGACTTTGGATTTCTGGGGAAAACAAAACACGGCGTCATACCAGGTTGCATTGAGGTGTGGATGAAGGTTCAATCATGCTGGTCCATGTGGCATATTGGTGGACATGATGCTAGGACAGAGTCAACTGTGTGCCATCGTAGCCCATGTAGAAAATGTCACAAAAGGCTGAGTTCGTACAGGTTCACTGCTGCGTTGGCGCACTTCTACTGGTGAACATGCATTGACCGTGCAGGCGTTATCACTGCGGGGTAGAAACGCGATAACTTGGTGCACTCCCCATTTTGGCCAATTTTACCTGGCATGCACATTGCGTTGGTCTTAAAGGTGTCATTGGGCGTAGCTTGGGAGGCATTTAAATGTCGAATGCGTAAAGAGCTTCTGAATCGCTCGGGCGAAGTCTTCCTTGTGCGACGACATCCTAAGAGAATGACGATCTTGGTAAAATTATGGACTGAAGAGCAGTGAGGCCAGTCCGAAGATATACACAGGACAATTGATCTGGTGTGGAAAGCGGGGCGTTAGCACGTTTCTTCGACACGAGTGTTGGCCTAGCTCAGAAGTCATGTTTGCCGCGATTGTTCTGCAGGTAACAACTTAGCATCGAGCAGGAGGAGTTCCTGCCGAGCGGGGGATCATCACCCGCACCCAGTGGCCGGCTAGAGCTGTATCAGTGTAGCGTGTCATTCGTCTTCCAAATTGGAACCCTATCCAATCAGGCGCGCGGCATTCGCTAATGCGCGAATGCCAAACGTGGCCCAGTAGTTATCGCGGCCACCACACCCCTTCCACCATCCGACCTCGCTTGAGAAAACGATCATGACTCAGGCAAACTTGATTTTGAAGGAGAACGCACCGCTCAATCAAGTCGACACGCAAGCCTCTCTGCTCTTATGCCGAAATTGAGGCGCTCTAGAGGCAGAAAGCAACTTGACCCTTCACGAGACCGTGGGCTTTGGTGATGTAGAATATACACTAGGATCGTGAATCGCTATCAAGCAGACCTTCCCGCCCTCGAATAAGAGCTTGGATAAACGGGAGCAGCAAAAGGAAACAACCGAGGCACACCGCCCACAAGCCTCTCGATTTTCTTAGCGTTGGGGGCAACTCGAAATTCTAGTTTTCTTTCGCTAAGGATTTCCCGCCTTCATCTCTCATCAGGGTGTAAGGAAGCAATCGCGCTGGAGTCGAAGCAGAAGTCTAAGCACCATTGCCTTAGCTTTATTAGTTCGCTTTGACCAATTCTGCGTATGCAGTGGCCCCACCCACACATCCTGCGCGTCTCCTACCCGCCTATCACTACTAGAGATACGACTCCATGACCCATTCCTTCCTGCTGCGTCTACAACGCATACTGCTCGGTGCCGTCGCTATCGCACCTCCAGAATCTTTATAAAAATCTTCCCTCCTGACATTTGAGGAAGTGTCAGATTGTATCCATCCGTGCACATCGAAATATCATTCTTTTTGCGGTTTGACTAAGGTTCACCTAAAGCTTTGACTATCACGAAATCCTTTACAAATGTCAACTCCCTCGCTCTTCACCGGAACGCCTGTGTGTTCAGGATGCAGACAGGAAACATCACACGCGTCAACCAAACCAGAAAGTAACATTGGAAACGCTGGTCGTCCTTATTACAAGTGCGAGACCCCAGGATGTAAGGCGTTCTTCTGTTTCGACGACCATCGCGGTATCCTTGATGACAACCCCCCATGCCGCTGTGGGAGACCCTCTCGACGTAGGATTGCAGGAAAAGCTCCTTGGGACTCTTCATTCCTACAAATTCAATGTGCAACAGGCGCATGTAACTACAGTGTCCTGGAACTTGATCAAAACGGCCAGCGTAAGACGGTCCCACGGGTAGAGATTCCAGAGTGGATCCGGTTGGGTAAATTGTAGGTATTCGGCTCCGGGCTTTGTCGGAATAGTGCTTTTCTGGTGCCTGTCATAAGCATTTCCGAACGTTGGCACAGGCCGAAGCCTTTATAGCGGATTGGGTAGAGATGTACGCTTGTATAGTCAAAGCCAAGATCAAACAAGAGCTGGTAGATGGTTATCGACCGGCAACAATGAAAGGCCTGCTAGTTGAACTTACTTTGAAGACCGGGGGCAGCAACGACGAAAACGAGCTTGCAGACGGCTTGAGCAGGCTCAGCATATAGTAGTTCCGAATACTATCTTATATCTAGAAATTACGCATCCTCCGAGCATCTCTCGCTTATTGTAGGCAGGCATGAGTTAGAATTAGGAGGAAATCGCGAAGCGGGACTTAGCGGGAAAAAACCCGACATCTTCGCTCGCTTTCGGCGCCGCCTTTCTTCGTCGCAGTACCGTTGAGCAATGACGTCTAACAGGCAGATACGATCTGCGACATACTTGTCGAGCTCGATGAAACCGTTTCAACGTCGTCAGATTCATTTCGATCCAACGCCATCTAATTCAGCTGTCGCGATCATCAGCAGTTCAGTTTTCACCGTCTCGGGTTCTTGAATTAGACGAAGAGGGTCGTCTTAGGCAGATGGTAGACTTAGGTCTGTTGGAATACTAGGTCATATGGGGCATTTGGTAGATGGGTATGTTGTTATTTCTGGGAGGCTATCTAGGGGGTGAAAACTCTGTAGGCAAATTCAGCCCTATGAGGCGGAGATTGCCAACCACCTCAATTTCCAACAAGGTCTTGCGCCAACATTGCCCAAAGAATTGTTTGAAGCGACAAAGATCACCTGCAAAAGTGTGACCAAAATGGAATGCGCTCATCATGTATCACATCACGAAAACTTCAGAACTCAGAGCACAGCAAGATAACACCCTCTTATACGCATTGAGGCGGAATCAAGTCTCTTTTGATCCTTTTCAGCCCCTCGTACCACGTGACAGTAGTATTCTGCGCGAAACTTATCGCCATCGACTTCAAAACCATTAAGCCTGCCTTCTCGTGCCAATCTAGCGATCATGTTTGCCAGGAATTCCACGAAGCCTTCTCTTTCTAGTTTGGCGAACCGCAATAAGGCATAAGATTCGCGTACAGACCAAACCTGTCGCCTCCTACTCCGACATGGCCAACCTCTCGCCAGACGAACGCATCATCATCACAAAGTATCCTTTACACAACTCTCTAGATCTATTGGGAGAGCCACTTCAAAAATTAGAGCGGACTTATAAGCCGGGTTCTCTCTCTTACGATGGTGCTGTCGATAGCTATGACCGAGGACCTCAAAAGGTTACTTTAAGACTACTCACAACATTGATGGGCCACGAGGTTGCTTTCAGCCTTCGCTCAAAGACCGGGAGTGAAAATATAGCTTCTGAGCTATCCACGCTTTTTAGGCGCGTCTAAAATAGCAACTTCAACTAGGAACACTACCGTGCGCTATCATCACGACTTGTCATCAAACAAGCCCCCAATGTCGACATCTGGAACGCCGTCCTCAACCTCATCATCACAGTCTCGGGGTCGCTAATATAGAATCATGCATCTTGCCAAGACTTTCTCGCCTGGCAAAAACACCGTCTTCATCATTCCTATCTCTCCTACTCCAAAAAGCGCCGCTGGGGATTATCCCAGCTGCATCATAGGCCTTTATTTTGGTGGGACAATTCGGGGACGCCACCCCACGCACAGATATATTTAGTCGCATTTTTCCAGGCAGCAGTCATTCCATCAATTGGCTGTCAACCCCGCAATCCGAAATGGCTCACAAACACTAGCGTGGTTTTTGCAGACGCGCGCTATACCTACCTTTGCATCTGGTAGTTCCCCATCATTTATTTAACTTATGTCGTTCACAAAGATTGAGGTCCAATGCCTTTCAACTTGTGTCGTTCACAAAGATTGAGGTCCAATGCCTTCAGAGATGTTTTTACAGCGCAGACTCGGAGGTCAACTACCACTGCTACATGGTATGACCCGTAACCCTGCACGAGGTTTGGGTAGTGCTAAGATCATTTGAGCCCACGACTGACGGTAACCAGCGCATGGGATTGGAATCGTGGATGGCTGAAAGCAGGACTTCGTGAACACGAACCCGGCCGTGATTCTTCAATTTGGACCAAGAATAGTAATAACGTCTCAGCTCTCCCTACATATTCTCGCGTCCTTATGTGCTAACCTCTTTGCACCCCCCTGGCGCTCTCGCGCGTACATTGCAGTATCAACGAATGTCTGAGGGCGTGTTTCAATGAAGTTCCGTTCTGCATTACCTTATCGGGCCACCGTTGCCTCATGATACCGGCACTCTGGACACTGGAGCGAGTATCTATCATTCCAGTTTGCCACCCAACCTTCCCAATAATTCAATCCAGACGCTCGCTTTTTCTTCCAGTAGCTCCTTTTCGTCGGTCGATATTGCAAGCAGTCGACGCAGATATGCCAGGCTTTCTTCGGACGTCCAGCCGTGTTCAGGGGTTTGACAAGTCTGAGCAGGTCTTCCATCGTGGACCTGTGGCATGACACTCTCCCTCCAACGAGGGAGGATGTCTTCAAGTAGACAAATGTAGAGACTTGGAGGAGGTGTTTGCAAACAAGCGCGAACGCAAGTTGATCTACCGGGCCAGCATGGTCAAATATTTCAACAAGAACCTCCGTAGGCAAGCGCAAGATGAGTGAAGACCTGATCCATGCAGAATCGAGGAACTATGATTAGATTAATGACGAAGGAATCTGAAGGTTTATGAATTCAAATCACCTGTTGAGGGATGATGAAGGGTTTCCAAAGACGATCTGTAGGCATGGCGACGTGTCTTAAGCTGTGAGCGTGTGAAGTGAATTCTAGGTGATGCTTGAACTTGCTTGCTGGTTGTCAGAGGAACATATGTTGCCTCAGCAACGCCACCGCGAAACCTAAGTCAGTTATGAATTCGTATCATCGCAACAAAGCCTTAGTCGAATCCATTAAGAATCTGCAACCCTACCCATTAGAGGGTAAGGTTGTACCGAACTGATTGAAGAAGACCTGTAATGACCTTCAGGACAATATTTGGTCTTGAGACCAATAATGTCTTGGTTTAGCGCTTGTCAATGCACCGATAGACCGTGTTGGCGTAGCTGCCATCTTCTTTCAAGGAAGAGGAGAAAGACACATTGAAGTTCAATTCGTAGCTTTTTCGGAGTACGCTCAAGGGGAGTGCTCGTCGGAGGAGTACTACCACCCATCTTTTGGAGCTACCGTGGGGAGTACGCGCAGAGGGAGTGCTCGTCAGAGGAGTACTCTCCACCATCATTTTCGGAGCTACTGGGGGGAGTACGCTCAAGGAGAGTGCTCGCCAGGGAAATGCTCCCACCATTATTTTTGGAGCTAACGGGGACGAGGGTCGGAAAAAAAAGTCGTGGAACACCAAAATACGCGATCCTCACCAAAACCCTTACAAAGCAGTCAAGAAGAGTTCTAAATTTCACTAATTTACACTTATGAATGCAGTTCAAAATTCAACTGTTCTTCATGTTAGATACTCAAGAGTTTTTCATGCAAATATAATGAGTTCATTGAGGCAGGGAGTTATGAATTAAGGTACAATTTGGTGAGAATACATTTCGCTGTTCCACGACTTTCTTTTCCGACCCTCGGGAGTACGCGCAGGGGAGTACTCCCCACTGTCGTTTTTAGAGCTACTGTTGGGGAGTATGCGCAGAGGGAACACTTGCCAGAGGAGTACTCCCCCGTCCCATTATGTTTTGGAGCTGCCGTGCTCCTTACCATCCTCTCACTTTTTGGCCATGGGGAGCTCGCCGGAGGAGTACTCTCCACTGATAGAGCTCCCAAAATTGAGGCTAGGTGAAAATTGACAAACCTAGAAAATCACCTGCAGAAATGACGAGCATCACTAATGTTACCATCCTATGGCAAAAATCAACAGGAACCTGTGTTACGATCCTAGCTACGCACCTATGTTGGTAGCTATGTTGATGACTATGTTGATGACTATGTTCATGGCTATCGCCGACCGCTCGTCACTAGGCTATCGAATTGTTCCGAAGCCAACCCTATTCAGGGTTAGCTTATGTTCTTCTGAGCCATATAGATAGCCGGTCCTTCCCTTCTAGATACTTTCCCTCCTTAGCATTTATATACTCGTTACATTACACCCATATGACTCGCTCTATGCTGGCCCCTAACATTATATAAATGGCCAGCATAGAGCGAGTCATATGGGTGTAATGTAACGAGTGTACAAGATTCTTCAATATAAGCATTAATGAATAAACTCATGAATAGAATTATGCTTCTTGAAGAATGAAAGATTTAACATAAGATTCTCTAAAACATAGTTAACAATGATAAAGATTTTCACAATGCATAAATTGCTTTCATTAAAATTCTCAATGATTAAATTAAGCACTATTGTTTTATGCAATTGCATTGATTTATCATTGAAGAAAATTCTTATAAATTTACTGTTATGAGCCTGCATAGAGCGGATCATATGGGTGTATTCTAACTAGGAGTTCAAAGCTAAGGAAGAAAGAAAGATGTTACACGGTCGTGTGTTGTACCCACGAAGGCACGCTAGGCGGCAGGTTCG
>JAABUY010001583.1_pt1 | contig 29854 bp, 26 predicted proteins | sample 5560271 | NCBI WGS metagenome assembly JAABUY01 (sample SAMN10711886, study PRJNA513374) | rock metagenome | isolation source: Antarctica rocks | place: Antarctica: Victoria Land, University Valley | reverse complement strand
CACTGGTGACAAAGCGACAGCGGTATCAGTCGAATCATCGAATTGTCGATCCCGCACTGGCTGCTGCTTGACAACCAATACCGTATCTCTGGGCAGATTCGTGGTTCAATACTCCCAGTCATTCTACAGGTTTTGCGGTGGCGCGGGGCAGAAAAGGAAGATGCATCCCACCTGTTTCCTGTTTTCCGCGATGTGCGCGCTCGTGCCGGGTGCGGTACAATCTGCCCCTGGGTCGTGGTGCGGCGCATGCTGCGAAAGGTCGGGAGGCGATGGGGATGAGCGGAGAACGCATCCTCGTTGTGGAAGATGAGCGCGCTATCGCCAATGTCTTGCGGCGCGGGCTGGCGTTGGAGGGCTATACTGTGGAGGTAGCCGATGGCGGCCGTGCCGCCCTCGACGCCGTACGCGACCGCCCGCCGGAACTCGTCATCCTCGATGTGATGTTGCCGGATATTGATGGGCTGGAAGTCGCGCGTCGCATGCGTGAGGCGGGCGAGCGCGCTCCCGTGCTAATGCTCACCGCGCGGGATGGCGTCGCTGACCGCGTACGCGGCCTTGATGCTGGCGCGGACGATTACCTCGCGAAGCCCTTTGCCTTTGAGGAACTGCTCGCCCGCGTGCGCGCCTTACTCCGCCGCGCCGCCGCGCCAACCGAGGGCGCGAACCATATCGAGACGCTGAAGTTTGCCGATCTTGCCGTGGATCTCGGTACGCGAGATGTCCGGCGTGGTGGCCATGCAATTGAACTGACGGCGCGCGAGTTCGATCTGCTCGTTCTTTTCCTGCGCAACCCCCGGCAGGTGCTCCCGCGTGATCTGATTATGGATCGCGTCTGGGGCGACGACTTTTACGGCGAATCGAATGTCCTCGAAGTCTATGTCCGCGCCCTGCGCACAAAACTGGAGGAGCAGGGCGAAAGTCGGCTCATTCACACAGTGCGCGGCGTCGGCTACACCCTGCGCGAGCGCGAGATCGCCTAGCGCGAGGGGGAACATGTCCCGATGTCCATCCGTCTCCGTCTCACCCTTTGGTACACCGCAATTCTCTTTATCGCACTGAGCGCATTCGCGGTCGTCATTTACAAGGGGCTCGATCGCTCATGGCGTAGTGACCTCGATAACACGATCAGCGCGCGCGCGCGCGAGGCGGCAGGGCAAATCGCTATCAGTCGGGTAAGCGCGGCCGCGATTGCGCCGCCGCCGTCCGCACTCGATCCCTATACATTCGATGGCGTCTACATCCAGTACGTCAGTGATGATGGTACTGAGGTTCGTCGTTCGACGAACCTCAAGTCTTCGATCATCCTCACTCCGGCGGATATCCAATCTATCAAGGATCACCAGTTCACCTATCCGACGTTGAGAACGGCGGATGGTGAGAAAGTTCGTGCATTCCTCTATCCCGTCTCATATCCGCTCGATAAACCCCCATTCGGGGCAGTGATCGCCGCGAAACCGACGGCGCCACTCGCGACGACGCTTCGCAAGGCGCAAATTCTGCTTGCGGGTGGCATGCTGGTTGCCACGCTGATGCTCGCTGTGATCGTCTATGCGGTGGCGAAGACGGCGCTGCGGCCCATCGGGCGGATGGCGCGGGACGCGGCGGGTATTCAGGAGGCGCAGGATCTCTCCCGCCGCGTCGCGGTGCCACGGACGGGCGACGAGGTCGCAGACCTCGGCCAGACCTTCAATGGCATGCTCGGGCGGCTGGAAGTGGTCTTTGACGTGCAACGCCGCTTCATCGCGGACGCCTCGCACGAACTACGCACGCCGCTGACCGCTATCCGGGGCAACGCCGATCTCCTGCGGCAGCATGGCGAGCGGATGGAGGATAGCGAGCGCGCCGAGGTGCTCGACGATATGGCGACCGAGGCGGAACGGATGAGCCGACTGATCAGCGATCTCCTCGCCCTTGCCCGCGCGCGGACCGGTGAGCAACTGCCGCCTGCTCCCGTCCGTTTCGATGAAGCGGTAGACGGTGCAGTGCGCGCGGCACGCGGACTGGCGCGCGGTCATGACATCATCTATTCCGGGGCCGACAACCAACTTCTCGTGATGGGCGATCCTGACCGCCTAAAGCAACTGGCGCTTATCCTGCTCGACAATGCGATCAAATATACACCACCGGACGGACATATCTGGGTGATCGTCCAGCAGGATCGCGCAGCGGTCGAGCTGCGGGTGATGGACGACGGCCCAGGTATCCCCGCTGAACGGCTGCCGCATCTCTTCGAGCGCTTCTACCGGGGCGGCACCCTCGCTCGTGGCCGCGATGACGGCGGCGCGGGCCTCGGCCTCGCTATCGCGCGGGAGATCGCTCAAGGCTATGGCGGCACAATTACCGTCGAAAGCACCGTCGGGCGCGGCACCGCCTTCACCGTCCAGTTCCCTCTCCTCACCCCCACAACCCCCTACCACCCCGCCGATATCCCTGCCATCTCCCTTCCTACCCCCATCGTTAGCGCGTCTCGGACTGAAAGCGATTGAACTGCAAAGACGCAAAGCGTCCTTTGCGCCTTTGCGGTTCTCCCCGGTTTCCGTTGACGCACCGATAGGGGCGCGTTACGCTCTGGCGGCGATTGGTTCGATATGTGTTGGAAGGGAAGCAAGATGGCGCTCGATGAGGAGTTGTTCAAGCAGTTAGTGGAGACGCCCGGCGTGCCGGGGCGTGAGGAGCAGCAGCGGGTGATCGCCCGCGAGCAACTCGGCGCTCTGACAGATGAGGTACGTACTGATGCCCTCGGCAATGTGATCGGTACGAAAAAGGGGCGGGACGATGTGCGCGTGATGCTCGCCGCGCACATGGACGAGATCGGCTTCCTCGTCAAATATATTGACGACAAGGGATTTCTCCGCCTGCAAACGCTCGGTGGCCACGATCCGGCGAACATGGTCGCCCAGCGCGTGCTCGTCACGACCGCGAATGGGGAGGTGTTGCGTGGGGCGTTGCAGCCTGCCCGCAAGCCGCCGCACCTGACGCGCGGTGAAGAGCGGAAGATGCCGCAACATGATGAGTTCTTCGTGGACCTCGGCATGTCCGCCGACGCGGTCAAGGAAGCCGTGCGGGTCGGCGATTACGTGACGATGGATCGCACCTTCGAGCGTGTCGGCGACACCTACATCTGCAAGGCGATGGACGACCGCGCCAGTCTCTTCGTGATGTTCGAGGCGCTGCGGGCGATGCGCTCCCACGAAGCGACGATCTATGCCGTCGCGACATCACAGGAGGAAGTCGGCTTGCGCGGCGCGGCGGCGAGCGGGTCCGCGCTCAAGCCGACGATTGTTGTGGCGCTCGATGTGACGCTGGCGATGGACATCCCCGGTGGCGGCGCGGAGAACACGGTGACGACGCTTGGTGGCGGCGCGGCGATCAAGATCATGGATGGCTCGCTGATCTGCCACCCGAAACTGGTCGAACACTTCCGCGCGATCGCCGAGCGCGAGGGCATCCCGCACCAGATGGAAATTTTGCCCGCCGGTGGCACGGACGCGGGCAGTATTCAGCGGCTGAACGGTGGCGTCCCGGCGATCACACTCTCCATCCCAACACGCTATGTTCACACGGTCAACGAGATGGTCAATGCGGCGGACGTACAGGCGTGCATCGATCTTCTCGCCCGCTATCTGGAAGAGTCGCACAAAGGGGAGTACGCGCTGTAATGTTTTTCACGAAGGTGATGGCGTGATAGACGCGTAGGGGCGCGGATGCCCTCTAGGCAGTATGAATCGCCCTCTCACCGTGGCTTGGTGCAGGTGGGGAAGGTAGCAGCGCTCCAGGCAGGGCGATTCAAGCATCGCCCTACGGGATATGAGCAAAGCCGGATGTCACGTCATCGCTCCCGTGAAAGAGTATAAAGGGTCAGGAGGTGAGGTTTTTCAGGCGATATAGGCCCCGTCCGCAGTGCTGGCAGCCATTTTAGCGTAGAGGGCGAGAATGCCGCCCGTATGACGCGGTGGCGGCGGTACCCACGCGGCGCGGCGGGTGGCGAGCAGGGTGTCCACCTCCGTTGGTGTCAGAGCGCCATCCCGCGTGCCGACGATGGCGAGGCGGCGTTCGGAGACATTAATTTCGATCAAATCACCCTCCTCGACGAGAGCGAGCGGACCACCGTCCATTGCTTCGGGCGTGACGTGCCCAACCGCCGGGCCTTTTGCCGCGCCGGAATATCGCCCGTCCGTCACAACGGCGCAAGTCGCCGTCAACTCGATGCTCGCGGCGATAATCGCCGTCGCGTAGTACATCTCCGGCATGCCATTCGCCTTTGGGCCTTCGTAGCGGATCACGACAACATCACCGGGCTGCACGACGCGCTCGATCAAGGCGGCGACAGCGCTGTCCTCATTATCGAAGACGCGCGCCGGGCCGGTATGGACGTGCATTGCCTTTGGCACGGAGAAGTGCTTGATTACTGCGCCACCTGGTGCGAGGTTGCCGCGCAGGATGCCGACACCGCCCTCCGGCCCGAAGGCGTGTTCGCGCGGGCGGATAATCTCCTCCACCGGCACCTTGACGTTCGTGAGGTAGCCGCGCGTCTCCTGGAAGAAGCGGCTCTGTTCGATTTCCGCCAGATTCTCGCCAATCGTCTTGCCTGTCACGGTCAGGCAGTCGAGATGGAGCAGGTCGCGCAGTTGCAACATCACTGCCGGGACGCCGCCCGCGTACCAGAGGTATTCGACGGGGTACTTGCCCGTCGTCTTGGCGTTCGCCAGTACGGGGACGTGGCGATGGATGTAGTCGAAGTCGTCAATCGTTACCGTAATGCCCACCTCGCGGGCGATCACCGGTAGATGCAGGAGGCTGTTTGTCGAGCCGCCGACCGCCGCGTGGAGCATGATCGCATTCTCGAACGCCGCGCGGGTGAGAATCTGGCGTGGCCGCAAATCCATCTCCACCAGTTTGACAATCTGCTTGCCGACCGCCCGCGCGACGCGCATATGGCGGGTGAGCGACGCGGGAATCAGGCCGCTCCCCGGTAGCGCGAGACCGAGCGCTTCACTGAGCACCTGCCCGGTGCTCGCGCTCCCCATGAACTGGCACGCACCGCAACTTGGGCAGGCGTCGTGCTGATGCATTTCGAGGTCTTCGCGAGACATCTCACCGCGATCCACCGCCGCACCCATCCCCCACATGTAGTCGGAGGTGATGGAGTTCGGCGCGTTCATTTGCGTACCGCCGGGTAGATGGATCGCTGGGAGGTTGCAGCGCGCCATTGCAATCAAATGCGCGGGCACGGACTTATCGTTGCCAGAGATCAGCGCCATACCGTCGTGCGGGTGGCCGAGGGCATGGATCTCGATCATCGCCGCCTGAATATCCCGCGAGACGAGCGAGTAGGACATCCCGGCATGCGCTTGCGCAACGCCATCGCAGATGTCCGAGGTATAGAAAACACCCGGCTTGCCGCCCGTCTCGAAGACGCCGTTAGAGACCTCCTCGATCAGTGGCCGGAAATGGAACGTGCCGGGATGCCCCATTCCATACGCGCTTTCGACAAGAATCTGCGGCTTACCGAGGTCTTCCTCTGTCCAGTTCATGCCGAGGCGTAACGCGTCACCCTGATGGTTCACCCGTCGTAATCGCTGACTCTTCAGTTCAGGAATCTCAGGCATCTTCTTTCCTCCAATCGTAGGTACGGTAGCGTACGCGTAGAGAACAGGCAAGGGGAATAACGGAAACGCGCGCCCCGGAGTGGGACGCGCGGTGTTCGATGCAAAGTCACGGAAAGCGAGAAGAGTTGTTGCTGCGCAGATTTATCCCCGGTGATTGTCCGGTTCGGTCGCGCCAGCCGATGAAGAGCCCGCAGGCGCCGTCGTCTGCGCCTTGGTCACTACCGGCGCCGCCTGCTGCTGCGTCGGTGCATTCGTTACCGTTACCACTTTCGCTGCTGGGGCCGCTACCGCCGGAGCAGTCACCGGGGCCTTTGGCGCCACGGCTGCCTGCACAACCGGAGCCGCTGCCTGCACAACCGGGGCTGCTGCCTTCGGAGCTGCCGGGGCCGCATATGCGGTTACCGGGGTCGCCTGCTGCGGCGTGGTGGTGTTCACCTCAAAGCCACGGAAGTTCGGGAAACCGAAGCCCCCGTTGCCATTGAAGCCCCCGTTGCCATTCGCGAACCCGCCGCTATTCTGGCAGAAGGAGCCACGACCGACAACGAAGAAGCGCTTGCCATCGCCGCAGAAGCGGTTGTCATTGTAGGTGAAGACGCCACCGCCAACGTTGGTCGCGCCTGCCGGGAACACGCCGTTGTTGTTGAAGAAGCCACCGTTGTTAAAGTTCCCGTTGAAGCCGTTGAACCCGTTCACGAAGTTCGCGTTGATACCGTTGAACCCGTTATTGAAGTTCCCGTTACCGATGAAACCGCCGCCGAATGGGCAGCCATACAGCCCATTGCAGGTGATACCGTTGGCCGTGCCCGGCGCGATAAACCCGCCGTTCACAAAGTTCGCGCCGATGAAGCCATTCCCGATCACGCCACCGATCCCGAAATCAGGGAAGACGGGATAGATGCGCTGCCCAGTCGTGGAATTGACATCAATCAGATTGCCGCTACCGTCCGTCACGACCGAGACGAACCCATAGCGCGGGTCGAAGGAGCTGCTGAGCACCGTGTTAGGCGGATAGCCGGAATTCGAGGTGGCCGTGGTCGCGGTACCACCAAGGCCGTACGTCGTAACGGCCGGCGCGGCTGCACCGACCGATGCGCTCTGCATCAATGCGAGAACGAAAAGGATCGCACTCGCCGCGCCGACCGCAACCCAGCGCAGGAGCGAGCGTGACGCATCGCGCGCCATTGCGACCGATACGGTGCCTGCCGTCATCGGACAGGCGAGCGAAGAAACGTCATTCATGTGAGACCTCCGATGAAACCGAAAATAAGCCCCGTGGCCTTTGCGTGACGATTATGCCAGCCCGCAACAGCGAAATCCACAGTGTTCAAAAAGTGCAAAACCATAAGGCGTTTTCCCCGTACATCATCGGCGTGGTACGTGCGAATCAGCCAACTCGGGCGCGGAAGTGATGGCCCGTTCCCGGTTCTGTTGCTCAAGTCCGATATCCATCCGAGGCGAAGGCGAGGACGAGCCAGAGGAACAAGACAAAGACAATGATCGAGGCAAGAATATTGAGGTAGCCGATAAGCAGCCCGGAGAGCGCCAGGCCATTGCCTCGCTTCCAGCCTTGCGTCCGACGGATTTCCCGGCGCGCGAGATGCCCGAGAACGACTGCGAGGATGCCGCCGATAAAGAAAAAGAGGAACCCAACTCGCGATACCACAAATGAGACTCGCGATCGCGAACCCGGACATCTGCGGGGCGACAGTCGGTTGCCCATACATCGGCGTATAGGCGCCGTACGACGGGGCGGCGCTCCCGTATGCGTGCGCGGCGGGTTGCTCCGGAAACGGCTGGGCGCTGTAGCCCGGATAGCCGGAGCCAGGGAATGCCGGTTGACCGGGCGGTGGTTGATCGGGTACTTGCATCGCTCACTCCGTACGAATCTGCAATGACGACCGCCGCTCGGCCCAATCATCGGGCATCTGAAGAACCGTGTAATCTATTCGGCGGCGTCACTTCGTCTGATCGCGCTGCTCCCACAATTGTTTCGTCAGTTCGGCGTGGCCGAGATGTTCCTGACCGTGGTCGGCGGTATGGATGACGTAGTGCGCGCGCATGGTCGGCCCACGCCCACCGGGAAGCATCTCACTCATATCCATATTATCGAGGCGCGCGAGTTGATCATCCTTCTTCGTCTTTGCGTCCGTGAGGAGGCCGTGCAGTTCCTCTTTCGTCGCGGGGTCATTACGCAACGAATACTCGTGGTCGTGTTTCAGGGCTTCACCGAGGGCTAGGCCGAGCAGCAGATGTTGTACCGCCGTGACATGCCGAACGAGTTGCGCGACGGAGTTTGTCTCCTCGTTGCCGGGTCGCCAGTTCAATGCTTCTTCGGGTAACTCGTCCACGACTTTCCCGTACCGCTCCGCCTGCCCATCCAGCATTCGCTGCACCACTTCGACTATCGGTTTCATCTGTTTCCCCTTTTTACTTTCATACACGCTATCAGGCCAACACCGCCCTATGCATTGGCATAACGCCATCGCTATCGTGAAACGGTATGATACAGGAGTGAATCCGATCTATCACGGCAAAGCCATGATACAGAATACGTCATTCGGCTCTGCTTTGCGGAATTGCCCCTACCTCCTTAGCCCTCCGCCCGCCATGCGGGGAAGGAGGGCGCGACCGTTCGATGCCGAGGACGAGCGCCATCAGCAGCGTCGCCCATGCCGCGCCGAGCAGAAAGCCGCCGAGCACATCGGTCGGGTAATGCACGCCGAGGACGACCCGGCTCGCGCCCACACAGGCCGCATAGACGACGAGAGTAAGCGTCCAGGCGATCTTCACGGCGCGGTGCCAGGGCAGCCGCCAAAGGATGAATCCTAACGCCAGTGCGAGGCAGGTGACATTCAGTGCGTGGCCGCTGGGAAAACTGTAGCCGGTGGCGGACGTGCGGAAAAACGTGGTCGGGCGTGCCCGGCTGACGAGGTGTTTCGTCAGCGGCGAGAGGAGCACCGCGCCAACAACCGCCACGATCAGCAGCACAATGTCTGACCAGCGCCGCTCCCGCGCGAGGGAAGCGCCGACAACCGCCGTGATGACGGCGACGAGGGGAGCCGTGCCGAACAAGGAGGCCGTTTCCGACAGGACAAGCGGCCACGGTCGTGTCATCTCGGCAACGCGGCGGAGCAGATGCTGATCGGTGCGAGTCATTGCCGGTTCGCGCACTTCTGTACCGAGGTATGTAAACCCGATCACGAAGCAGAGGCTGATCGCAAGCAGCAGCAGAAGCGCCCGCGCGACGCCTGGGTCGGCCCGATGTTGAACCGGTATCGGTTGATGGGACATCGCGGCGTTTCCTCCGCTACCAACAATTACGAATGCGCGGTCGGTTCGTCCCATGCATAGGGGAGGGTAAAGAAGAACGTGCTTCCCTCACCGGGCGCTGATTCGACGCCGATCCGCCCGCCGTGCGCCTCGACCAGCGCCTTGCTAATGTACAAACCAAGACCGAGGCCCTTTTTATCCGCTGCGACGCCGCTCTCGGCCCGATAGAAGCGATCGAATAATCGCGCGCGCGCTTCGGGCGGCACACCGATGCCGCGATCATGGATCGAGACATATGCCTCCACACCGCGATCCTCGATGCACACTCGAATCTCCCCGCCGTTCGGCGTATACTTGATCGCGTTCATCAGCAGGTTGTCCACCACCTGATCCAGCCGGTCAGTATCCCATTCGCCGACGACCGAACTCTCCGGCGCCTGCACGGAGAGATCGTGGGTTTGCGTGAGCGTCTGTACTTCGTCCGCGCGGCGTCGGACGAGCGCTACAAGATCTACGGGCGTGCGATCAAGCGCGATCATCTGCGCGTCGAGGCGCGCCACATCTCGCAGGTCGTCAATCAAACGTTCCAGGCGATTCGCTTGCGCCACAATCGTTGCCACCCCCCGCTCGCTGAAACTGTTGCGTCGTTGCATCAGTTGCGCATTCCCCTTCAGCGTTGTCAGAGGATTTTTGAGATCGTGGGCGACCATCGCGATGAAATCCTGCTGCATTCGCTCCGCTGCCCGGCGCTCGGAAATATCCCGCACGACGGAGAGATAGACCGTTTCCGTCGGCAACACGATAGCCGTCGCCTGCACCTCGGTTGGGACAACGGCGCCGTCCTTCCGCAGCACCTCGCGCTCGCCGCGCCACGCGCCCGTCTGCCGCATCTGGTCGAATGCCTCCTCACTTGCTTGCGCATCCGCCGCGATGTCCATGACCGTACGCCGCAGGAGTTCGTCGCGCGTGTAGCCGAGTAGTGTGGTCGCAGCGGGGTTGATATCGAAATAGTGGCCGGTGGCATCCGCAACGAAGATCGCATCGGGAACGTGCTCGAACAGGCTGCGAAAGCGCGTCTCCGCCGCCTGCGCATCGCGGATCAGGGCGACATTGTCCATCGCGATTGCCGCCTGCATGGCGATCCCCGCGATAATCCGTTCCGCGCGCTCGGTGAAGATGCCCGGCGCATCATGTCCGAAGAAGAGGCCACCCATCACCTCACCCGTGCGAGAAATAACCGGCACGGCGAGGTAGCTGCGCACCGGCAGATGACCCGTTGGTATGCCGAAGTGGGGGGCGCTCTGCCCGTAGCGTGAGTCCTGAGTGACATCGGCTAACCGAACGATGCCCTCGCCGACGAAGGTAGGATTGGAGATCGCGGTGTTGCGCGGCATCGGAAAATCCGCGAATGCCTCGCGCGGCACGCCGGAGATCGTGTGGAGCATATACGACTCGCCACGATCATCGCGGGTGTTGTAGAAAAAGGCGCCGATCTGTGCGTCGGCGATCTTGGTCGCCGCATCGGTGACGGTCTGGACGAGCGATGGCAGATCGCGTTCTGAGGCAATTGCCATCCCAACCCGATAGAGTGTCTCGCTAATTTGAGTATCTTCTCGCTGCCGCTCGTCCGCCTGCTTGCGCGCAATCCCCGTCGCGATCATCTGCGCGACTGAGGAGAGCATCGTGAGCGTCTCCTCTCCAAGCGGGCGCCGCGCGAACATCGCCAGGACGCCAATCAGCCGATCCTCGACGGTCAGTGGATAGCCCGCGAACGCGACCATTCCCTCGCGCTTCGCCCATTCCGGGTCGCTGACGCGGGGATCATTAGGCACGTCGTTCGTCAGGTGCGGGCGGCGCTCCTGTGCAATCAGCCCAATCTTTAGCGTACCGACCGGCACGCGACTATGCGCGCCATCGAGGTGTGTGTAGCACCCCGCGCTGGCGCGCAACTCTAATACGTCGGTGGCTGCATTCAGCACCCAGATGCGCGCGAACGCCGCGTCGAGATGACGGACGACTGCCTCCGCACATGTTTGCAGCATGACCGGGAAGGGATCGGTCGCATTGAGGGCAATACCGATGTCCGCAATCAATGCTGTCTGCTGTGTGCTCATCCCTCTCCTCATACCACAGGGCGATACTCTCATCGCGTGGTCGCTGCCCAGTATACCATCGCCACGACTCGGTGATCCGCGATTAACCGTCGTGGCGCATGCGGTACACTCGGTTTGGGCGATACGAGGTGTCACCGGTGGAATGACCACTCGAGGCAGGGGAAACGATGAAGATCACCGATGTCGAGGCAATGGTGCTGGATACGGGGAAGGATTACCCGGACCCGTCGGTCGCCAGTGAGGCGCACGGGACGCGATTCATCGCCCTCGTCAAGGTGAGTACAGACGAGGGGATCACCGGGTGGGCCGACATCGAAACACAGCCGCATGTCGGCAAAGCGATTGTGGACGCGCCATCCGGCGGGCAGATCGGCCTCGAATCCCTGAAGGCGGCGCTGATCGGCGAAGACCCGCTGGAGCGCGAGCGGCTTTGGCAGAAGATGTACCGCTTCCTTGCCTATTATGGGCGGCAGGGCGCCGGTATGCAGATGATCTCGGGTGTGGACATCGCCCTTTGGGACATTGCGGGCAAAGCCTTCGGGCAGCCGATCCACACACTGCTTGGCGCGAAGTATCGTGACAAGGTCAAAGGATATGCCTCGACGCTCTTCCGTCCCACGCCCGACGCAATGAAGGCGGCGGTCGCTGAGTATCAGGAGCGCGGCTTCCGCGCGATCAAGTTTGGCTGGGGCGCGTTCGGGTATGACCTCGCGCGCGACATCGCCCTCGTCCGGGCGGCGCGCGAGGAGGCCGGACCAGCAATTGATCTGCTGGTGGACGGCGGCTGGTATGGCGTCGCCTACGATAATCCGTACCGGCCGCGTGCGCTACGCGATTGGATCACGATCATTGGCGAACTGGAAGACCTCGGCGTCGTCTGGCTCGAAGACTGCCTCCATCCCGAGAATATCGCCGGTTATCGCACCCTTTCCGAGCACACGACGCGGCTGCAGCTCGCGGCAGGGGAGCAATACGCCGGGTTCGACGAGTTCGAGCGGCTGGCAACTGAGGGGCGCGTGGATGTCTTGCAGCCCGATCTGTCGCGCTGCGGTGGCTTGACCGTTGGCAAGCAGATTGCCGACTTCGCGACGCGCCGCCAGATCGAGTGCGTACCGCACGCCTGGTTGACGGACCTCTTGAAAGCGGCATCGCTCCACCTGAATGCCTACCTGATGCACTCCCTGTATCTGGAGTACAACGTCTCGTCCGCGTCGCTACTCAACAATCTCTGCACAGCGCATCTCGCGATGGAGGATGGCTACATCGCCGTTCCTGACGGGCCGGGCCTCGGCGTCGAGGTGAACGAAGCAATGGTCCAACGATTCCGCGTCCTTTGAGTGGCCGGGGTGGGGGCGAATACGAGAAGGACACGAAAATGCCATCAGCATCCATCGAACAAGATTTCAGGGACTTCCTCGCCCGTCGGCAGGAGGCGACAACCGCCTTCTTCAACGGCGATGCCGGGCCATGGAAGGCCCAGGCCATGCAGACCGACGCGATCACGATGTTTGGCGGCTACGGCGGCTCCGAGCAGGGCTGGGCGGCGGTCCGAGACCGCTATACCTGGGCCGCCGCGCGGAATGCGGAAGGCGCGATACGATCTGAACTGATTGCCTGCCACGTTACGCGAGAGATGGCCTACACCGTCGCCATCGAGCGCGGCGATGTTCGCCCGAGCGGCGGAGATACATTCGCTCCGAAGGCGCTCCGCGTCACCGAAATCTTCCACCGCGAAGGCGCGGACTGGAAACTGATCCACCGCCATGCCGACCCGCTCGTCACGGTACAAAAGTAACGATTGCACAAGGTAAGTATCCCCTCCCCTCTCCATCGCCAGCCGAACCTCATGTGTACTGTAGCCTGAGCGCGATGGAGAGGGGCCAGGGGTGAGGAAAATCCCCGCTACGCCAGCCGAATCTGACCGGGGAAACCGCTGAACCGCCCATCCAGCACCGAGACCCCGTCCTGATTGACGAAGGTGGCGATACCGATGATCCGCCGCTTTGCTTCGTCTTTTTCGGCGACGGTCACGGTGCAGGTGATCGTCTCCCCGACGAATACCGGCGCGCGGAACTGGAAGGTCATGTCCGTCGCCAGGAAGCCGAGCATGCCGCCGATGTGCGTCAGCATGCTCGCGGTGAGCAGGCCGGGGATAGTGCGCCGCCCGTACCAACTCCCCTGCGCGAAGGCCTCGTCAATGTGGTACGGATTGTAATCGCCCGTCACGCCGCAGAAGAACGCGACATCGCCGTCCGTGAAGGTGCGCCGGAAGGTGAACGTCTGTCCCACGTCCAGCGCGGCGAACGCCTCGCGCAGTTGCTGCTTAAACTCCGGTGTCGCATCGGGCATTAGTACGCCTTCCTTAGCAAAAGCAGAAACCGCCTCGCGGCGGCTTCGCGCCCTGCCGCCGAAGCAACCGGGGGAATAGACCGTTCAGTATAGCAGCAGCGGCACGTTCCCGCGATCAGTCTGCGTAGAGCATTTCGCGGATGGTGAGGACTTCCTGACGGAGTTGGCCGTTGCCCCGCTCGATCTCTTTCTCGATCTTATCGGTGCCGTGGATGACGGTCGTGTGGTCGCGGCCGCCGAGTTCCGTCCCGATGTCCGCGAGCGAGCGATCCGTCTCATGCCGGATGATGTACATCGCCACCTGCCGCGGCACGACGATGTCCTTGGAGCGGCCCCGGCCCCGCATCTCCTTCTCCGCGCAGTTGTAGAACTTCGCCACCACTTCGACGATCCGCGCGGGCGTAATCAGGCGGCGGCGGTTGTTCAGCGCCACATCATTGAGCGCCTGCGTTGCCACGTCCATCGTCACCGCGACGCCGTTCATCCGCGCCGTCATAACGATCCGGTTCAGCGCGCCCTCCAACTCGCGAACGTTCGACTGCACCTTATGCGCAATGTAGTCCACGACCTCAGTCGGCACATGCACGCCGGCTTCCTCGCCCCGTTGCCGGAGGATCGCCATGCGCGATTCGAGGTCCGGCGTCTGCACATCCGTCGTCAGACCACCCTCGAAGCGGGAGCGCAGCCGGTCATCGAGCGTGACGATCACCTTCGGGTGACGATCGCTCGTCATCACGATCTGCTTGCCCGCCAGCACCAGCGCGTTGAAGGTGTGGAAGAATTCTTCCTGCGTGCTCTCCTTGCCGGCGATGAACTGAATATCGTCAATCAGGAGGATGTCAATTGTCCGGTAGCGGGTGCGAAATTCCTCGTTGCGGTTCTCGCGAATTGCATTGATCATTTCATTCGTGAAGGTCTCGGAGGAGACGTAGAGGACACGGCAACCGGGGGTATGCTCCATTGCATAGTGGCCAATGGCATGAAGGATGTGCGTCTTGCCAAGTCCTACACCGCCGTAGATGAAGAGCGGGTTATAGGAGTGACCGGGAGTATCGGCAACAGATTTTGCGCCCGCCGCCGCCATGCGGTTGAATCCGCTCACGATCAGATGATCGAAGGTATAGCGGGGGTTGAGACCATGCGCGGGTGTTGGCGTGAGTTCCGGTTGCTGATATTCATGGAACATCGGCGCTTTCGGCGATGGCGCGATAGTCGGGATGTCGCTGCCCCGGTCGTCCGCACGCGTCTTACGGCCCGGCGTCGTATCCTCGTTTGCCGGGCGACCAAGGACAGTGAAGTCTACTTCCACCTCGTAACCGAGAATGCCGCGCAGCGAGCGGACAATCGGCCCGTGAAACCGCTTTTCCAGATGCTCGCGGACAAATGTATTCGGCGCCGCGACGGTCAGGCGGGCGGTGTCGGCATTGAAGTCCGCGATTTCCGTGCTGCGGAGGAACGTCTCATAGGAGCCGCGCGGTGTGCGCCCCTGCAAGTCTTCGAGCACCGCCTGCCACACTCTGCTCCCTTGCATGGGCTGCATCGTCGCCATCTCTGTTCACTCCCCGCCATAGTAGTGCCGAACCCGGTTCCCTCCACCGGATGTGCGGATTATACACAGTGAACGTACACATGTCGAGTGGGAGCGCGAAGTAGCGAGTAGCGAGTAACGAGAGATACGCTGCCGAAAACTCCTCGTTACTCGCTCCTTGTTACTTCCCCGAAGGGATATGCACCTTGACTTTGCGTGTCCCACTCCCTATATTCAGAACACTTGTTCCAGTCTTCGGGGCGTTCCACGCCTTTCCGGCACGACGCTGCATGCCGACGCCACGCCGGCCTCGGCTGCTCGCTGTTCGCACGCATGAGGAGGAAACCCCTATGACCGTACTCGCTCTCGCCTTTCGTGGCCCACTCCCGCAGATCATAGACGACGACGGTCAGCCGCCAAAAGCGCCCCTGCCGAAGTCCGATTCCGCATGGCCGCGTGCCATCCTGCATGCCGACCTCGATGCCTTCTTCGCCACTGCCGAGATCGCGCGCCGCCCTGAATTGGCGGGATTGCCAGTGATCGTCGGGGGGCGGAAGGGCGGCCGTGGTGTCGTTTGCGCCGCGTCATATCCAGCGCGGGTTTACGGCGTCCGCTCCGGCATGTCCATCGCCGAGGCGGAGCGGCGCACCCCGCACGCCGTTTTCCTGCCAGTAGATGGCGTGTATTACGGCGATCTCGCCCGCCGCTTCCGTGCCATCCTGATGACCTACACCCCGCTCGTCCAGATGACCGGGCCGGACGAGGCGGCGATTGATGTTACGGGGATGGAGCGCGTCAGCGGCCTCCCTGAACTGATCGCGCTCGACATTCGCCGTCGCGTGCGAGAGGAACTATCGCTGATCGTCTCTATCGGCCTCGCCACTGGACGGACGACGGCGAAAATCGCCGCGAAATCCGCCAAGCCGGACGGCTTCCGCGCCATCCCACCTGGCAGGGAAGCGGCCTTTCTCGCGCCGCTGCCCATCGCCGCCATGCCCGGTATTGGCCCGGCGACCGAACGCGCACTGCATGGGATCGCCGTCAAGACGCTTGGTGAACTGGCGCGGACACCGGAGATGCAATTGCGTGCCCTGCTTGGCGACCTTGGCCCTTCGCTCGCTCGTCACGCGCGCGGCGAGGACACCACGCCACTCGTCGTCGGCCATGTAATGAAGTCCGTCGGCCACGAACACACGCTCTGCGAGAACACCCAGGACCAAACGCTCTTACGGGCGACGCTTGCCATCCTTTGCGACGAGACGGCGACGGAACTCCGCGCGCATGGCCGCGCTGCGCGCGTCGTCGCATTGCGGCTGCGAGATGGCAGTTTCCGCTCGGTGGGGATGCAAACGACGATCTACCCCGCGACGGACGCCCAGCAGGTGCTGCTGGACGCAGCGTGGGGGTTGTTCGAGCCATGCCTTGTACGCCTCGGCTATCGCCCGGTGCGGCTGATCGGCGTGCGCGCTGCCGGACTGGGCATGGGCGGCGCGCAATTGACACTTCTGAGTGACCGCCCCGAACGGCTCTATCGCATCAATGCCGCGCTCGATGCCGTACGCGCCCGGTATGGTACCCACGCGATCCGCCCCGCACTCGCATTGCTAGCCGGGGGCTGGCGCGACTCCTCCCAACCGGGTACCAGATGACGGAACGTGCACCGCACGCGGCCCAACCCTGGCATATGCGCGCGGATGAGGATGTCTGGGTGGGTCGGCTGGCGTGGGCGGCGCAGTCGGGCGACCGAGGCGCACGCGACGCTCTCTGGCTGACCGTTGGGCCGCGACTGGCGCGGATGGCCGACCGGACGGCGTGGGCCTTCCCGATGCTGGAACGCGATGACGCGGTGCAGGAGACGTTCCCGATCTTCGCCGCGCTTGCTGCAACCTGGCCGGGACCGGAGGAGGCGGGGACGGGCTTCGCGACCTACCTGTTCGGCATGTTCCGCTGGCGGTTGCACTCGCTCCTCCGCGCGTACGAAAGACGACTACCCGCCACGACTGCCGACTTCGGTATCCAAACAGAACGGTTGGTCGCCGCGCCACGCGTGTACACGCCCGTCGCCTGGCACGAATACGGCGTGGATTTCCCGGCTTTCGTGGCGCGCCTCCCCAGCCACGAGCGCGAGATTTTCCTACTCCGCGTCCGTGAGGGGCTGGAAACCCGCGAGATCGCCGCCCGTCTCGGCCTGACGCCGCGCACCGTCTCGCGCCACTGGAACGTCACCCTGCGCCGCTTGCGCGCGCTCGTGCAGCGGGGAGAGAACACGTAAAACGCGTCGAAAGTCAAAAGGAACAAGAGAATCGCAGCACGCCTCTTGGTACTTTGACCTGCTTCGTACACAGTTGCATTGGCAATCGGATGGTAGGACGAACAGGAAAGGTTATGGTAGCGTAGGCTTCAGTCTGTGGCCTTGTGGAAAGGCGCAGGCTGAAGCCTACGCTACTACGATGGTGAGGAGGGGAAAGCATGCGCGTGCTGGTAATGGGTTCCGGCGGGTTGGGCGGGTACTTCGGCGGCATGTTGGCGCATACGGGCCACGATGTGACGTTTGTCGCGCGCGGGGCGCATCTGGCGGCGATGCGCGAGCGCGGGTTGGAAGTGCGTACCGATGAGGAGACATACCGATTTTCCTCCGTCAATGCAGTCGGCGCGCCGGAGGAGACGACGGGCGAATTCGATCTCATCCTCTTCACCGTCAAGGGATACGATGCTGAGACCGCCGCGACCGCCTTGCGTCCTGTCATCGGCCCTGAGACAGCGGTGCTGACGGTACTCAATGGCGTGGACAGCGCGGAGCAACTGGCCGCCATCCTTGGCCCGGAGCATGTGCTGGCCGGGACAACCTTTATTCGCTCGACGCTCGCCGAACCGGGCGTGATCGAGCAGATGGGTACGCTGCGCCGCGTCGTCTTCGGGGAGTTCTCTGGCGGCGTGACGCCACGCGTGGCGCGGGTCGCGGATGCTTTGCGCGCGGCGGGTGTGGAGACGGAGATCGCCGAGGATGCGCGCGTCGCTGTCTGGCAGAAGTTTGTCATGCAAGCGCCGCACGCGACGATGACAAGCGTTTGCCAGATGCCGTGCGGACCAATCCGCGAGACGCCGGAGGGCGACGCGCTCTATCGGGCGCTGATTGCGGAGTGCGTCACTGTTGGGCGGGCGAGTGGTGTCGCGTTGCCGGATAATGCCGAGGAGACGGCGCTGGGCGTCATCTGGAAATTCCTCTACGAGCAAAAGACCTCGATGTCCATTGACTACGAGCGTGGCAACCGCGTCGAGTTGGAGCAACTGACGGGCGCCGTCGTCCGGCGCGGCGCGGCGCTCGGCGTCCCGACTCCGACCTTCACGATCCTCTACGGCGTCCTGAAAGTCCGCGCGATTGTCAGCGGTGGTCTCGCATAGGCCCAAGTGCTGATGACGGTATACTGAACGCGGCAGACTGGTAGGAAGGAGTACGCGATGGCAACACGCACCGAAGCGACAATCGAAGACCTCTACAATGCGCCACGGGACAACGGCACCTATGAACTCGTCAACGGAGAGTTGGTGCATATGTCACCTACGGGTTTCGAGCCTGGTCGCATCTCGTTCCGGATTTGTGTCGCCCTTTCGGATTACGAGGAAGAAACCGACTCCGGATATGCGCTTCCTCGTAACGTCGCGTTCCTTGTCGATTTGCCCCGACGAAAATCATTCAGCCCTGATGCGGCCTACACCTTTCACGCCCCCGATAATCTGATGCGTTTCGTCGAGGGTGCACCGGCGTTCGCCGCCGAACCCGCTCTGAAGGCGATTACGGTCCCACCGCCGATCGTGCGTATACCGCGAAACGGCGCGATTACTTCGCGGCGGGCACGCTCGCCGTCTGGGACGTGGACCCGGTGAACAAAACGATTGCTTCCTACCGCGCAGACCAACTGGATACCCCGATGTACTTCAGCATCGGCGAAACGGCGGACGCGGAACCGGCATTGCCCGGTTGGCGCGTCATGGTGAGTGCGATCTTTCGGGCCTAACTGTCTCGGGCGCCTACCACGGCACGATTGTCAGCCATTATGGCGACGCCGACCGGTTCCAGGCGATCCGCCGGGAGCGTTCCCTCCTCATAGAGGCGACGGAGCGTCGGGCGGAGGGCGCTGATCAGCAGCACGAGAAAGACGAAGAGCACGGCGGGCAAGCCCAGCACGGGCGACGCGCCGAAGCGGCCAGCGAGGTAGCCGTTAGCAAGGTTGCCGAAGGACATGATGCCGCCCGCGCTCATGATGAAAATGCCCGTCACGCGGCCCCGCAGTGCATCCGGCACCGTTTCCTGTACGAGCGTGATGGCGAGTGTCATGAAAAGCGCCTGCGACGCGCCGACCGCGACCATCGTTAGCATTGCCAGCGCCCATACCCCCGTGATGGACATCAGCATCGTTGCGATCCCGCTTGCCACCGCGCTGATGAAGAGCAACATGCCACGTATTGTCGGCGACCGGATGCCCGCAAGAAAGAGGGTTGCGGCGATCGCACCCAGGCCAATTGCCGCGACGAGCGAGGAATAAATCGCCCCTTCGCCGCGCAGGTTCTGCTTCGCGAAGAGCGGCAGCGTCGAGTCGAATGCCATCGTCAGCGAGCAATGGAGGACGACGACGCCGAGCAGGAGTGCGACGATTCCCCGCTGTCGGACATACCGCCCGCCTTCGCGGATCTGCTCGCCGACACTGACGATCACCAGATTTGCCCTCGGCATGCGTGGCACCCGCAGGATAAAGAAGAGCGCGGGCAGATACAGGATGGCAATGATGAGAAAAGCGAGGCCCGCGCCGCGCGTCGCGAGTACCGGCGCCATCAGGGCGGGGCCGACGAAGCGCGAGCCGAGCGTGCCGAGGCCATTCAGTGAATAGGTGTTCAAGAGTTCTTCCGGCGGGACGAGATTCGGCAGCACGGTCTGCACCGTCGGCAGTTCGACTGCCCGCGCGATGCCGGAAAGGAAGACGAGCGGCACGAGTTCCACGAATGGCATCGTCCCGGCTATCGTCTGTACGCCGAGGACGAGCGCGACGATCCCCTGGACGATCTGCGCGCCAATGACGAGCGTCCGCCGATCCATCCGATCCGCCAGCAGCCCACCGACAGGCGTCACGAGCAGCAGCGGGAGCATCGTCGCGAAGGTGACAAGCCCGACCGCACCGCTGCCGTGCAACTGGAAGGCAAGCCAGCCCGCCGAAACGAGGAACGCCGCCTGCGCAATGCTTGCAATCGTCGCGCCGAACCAGAAGGTCCGGCTTTCCCGGTATTTCAGCGACGAGAGCAGATTGAGACGCCCTCGCTCCCGTTGTCTACGAACCCCCACGCGCCGACCACCCTTCATTTGTTCTGCCGCAACCCCGCGTGCGATCCATCCAGGGATTGTACTGCATCGCGCCCTGTCCGCCGTGCGATGTGCAATGGCCGTCGCGCGCTTGCATCTTCCACCGTGGGCGACTATCGTTCGATCAATGAACGACAGATCGCGTTGAGAGTAGGAAGAGGGGGTACCGATGGCCACGCACGTAGAAACGACACCTGCGGACTTGGATGAACTTTGGCGCCCGTTTACGCAGCACGCGCTCCGGCAGCAGCCGCTCGTGATGGTCGAGGGGCACGGAAGCACCGTTGTGGACGAATACGGCAAGGAATATATTGACGCAATGGCCGGCCTCTGGTGCGTCAACGTCGGATTCGGGCAAGAGCGACTCGTCGAGGCGGCGGCGCGGCAGATGCGGCAACTGCCGTACACGCCCCTTTCCCGCCCCGCGCGTCCCTCGCTCGAACTGGCGCATCGCCTCGCCGGAGTGCTGCCCGGTACGGTCAATCATATTGTCTTCGTTAACAGCGGCTCGGAGGCGGTTGAGACGGCGCTGAAGATCGCCCGCCAGTACGTGCAGCAAAAATATCCGCACCAGAACCGGACAAAGATCATTGCCCGCTATCGCGGCTACCATGGCTGGACGATGGGCGCCCTCAGTGCGACCGGCCAGTACGCGCGCAAGACACGCTTCGAGCCGCTGCTCCCCGGCTTCATCCATGTCCGCCCGCCGGACACTTTCCGCCTCTTCGCTGGGATGACGCCGAGCGCGGCGGCGCATCTGCTGGCGGAAGAATTGGAGCAAGTGATCGAGTTCGAGGGGCCGGAGAGCATCGCCGCTTTTATCGGCGAGCCGGTGATCGGTGGTGGCGGCGTGATTGTCCCACCGGATGAATACTGGCCGCTCATCCGGCAGATCTGCGACAAACATGGCATCCTGCTCATCCAGGACGAAGTGATCACCGGTTTCGGCCGCACCGGCACGATGTTCGGCTGCCAGAACTGGGACATCGTGCCGGACATCATAACGATGGCGAAGGGAATTTCGAGCGCGTACATCCCCCTCGGCGCCACCGCCGTCACTGACGAAGTCTTCGAGGCATTCCTCGGCGACGCGAAGGATAACGTGCAGTTCAACCAGTTGAGCACTTATGGCGGCCATCCGGTCGCCTGCGCGGTGGGTCTGGAGAATCTGGCGATCATCGAGGAAGACGGGCTGGTCGCGAACGCGGCGGCGATGGGCGATCGGTTGCGCGCCGGGCTGCGCGCCGTGCAAGGGCGGCGCGACATCGTCGGGGAAGTGCGCGGCAAGGGCCTGCTCGTCGGTGTCGAACTCGCCATGCCGGGCACGACCGATCCGCTCCCCGCCGAGCAAGTCAACCGGGTGATCGCCGCGGCGCAGAAGCGCGGTGTGCTCGTCGGCAAGAACAGTGCGACAGTGCCGCGCCTCGAATGCGTCATTACCCTCTCGCCACCGCTCGTCATCACCGCGCCGGAGATTGACCGCATTATCGAAACCCTCGACGCCGCTCTGGGCGAGATCGGCTAAAACCTCACCCTGTCCTCTCTCCATTGCTGCAAAGCAATGGAGAGAGGACAGGGTGAGGTTTTCATGCTTCCCCGTATTGACCGAGGAGGTACGCAGTTCGCGAGAGAAAGCCTGCTACTACCACGAAAAACGTCCCAACTGTGTAACCCCTATGACTGTTGGGTGGCCCCTCGCCACTCTCGTATATATCGCACGACGTTCAAGGGACGCAATACAACGGGATATAAGGAGAAGATGATCGAGGCGACGCTTACGGCGGGCTTTTCTCTGTCGTCCCTGCCCTCCTGACGCGGTGTAACCGCACGCATGTTCGCGAAGAAACTCCCCGATGAGGCAAAAAACTAGGGAATTCCCTAGGGTTTTTCCACACAGAACGTGCTACTGTCGAGAGAAGGACGGGAGGCATCGCGGAGCGTACCGCATGCCGTGCCTGTATGGACAGCGCCAAGCAGATTGGGGAAGCATTCATGGCGAGCCGATTGCACCGTCACACCCGTTTGGTTACCGGGATCGCGCGCGCTCCTGTTGCTTCTACTCGCGCTCCCCGCCGGGTCGGTGCGCGCCGCGCCTCCCTGGTCATCAACTGCAACGACAGCGGGCTCGGGTCGCTGCGCGCCGCGATCACCGCCGCCATGCCCGGCGACACGATCCGCTTCCAGGCGGGGCTGAACTGCCCGAGCGCGTCGCCGATCCTGCTCACGGCTGGGACGCTTACCCTCGACAAGAACCTGACGATTGATGGCACAGGCGCGACGATCGCGGTGGACGGCAACAACGCATCATCTGTCTTCACCGTGACCACCGGGATGACGGTCGCGATCAATGCCCTGACGATCCAGCACGGCTTTGCATCCACCAACGTTGATGGCGGCGGCAGTATCATTAGCAACGGCGCACTGACGGTGACGAACAGCACCTTCTCAGGCAACCCCGCAGGCAGCAACGGCGGCATCTACAACGGCAGCATCAGCGCCCTGACAGTGGCGAACAGCACCTTCTCCGACAATAACGGAGGCACCATTACTGGCGGTGGCGGCGGCATCGGCAACGGCGGCACGCTGACGGTGACGACCAGCACCTTCTTGGGCAACATCAGGAATACACCCGCCCTGCTCGGCTCGCTCGGCAACTACGGCGGCCCAACCCAGACGATCCCCTTGCTGCCCGGCTCCCCGCCATCAACGCGGGCGCGGTGGTCGGCAGCGGCCCACCTACCAACCCCGTCCCCGCTACCGATCAGCGTGGCTTGCCCCGTGTCGGCGCACCTGACATCGGCACCTTCGAGGTGCAGAGCGGCGGTGCGCCGACGATCACGCTCAGCCCTTCCACATTGCCCACAGGCACGGTGGGCACTGCCTATAGCCAGACAATCGCTGCCAGTGGCGGCACAGCGCCCTACACCTTTACCGTCACGGCGGGCACGCTGCCGAATGGCTTGACGCTCAACCCGACGACCGGCATCCTCTCCGGCACGCCAACCACGGCGGCAACGTACACCTTCACCGTGACGGCGAAGGACGCGAACACCGTCACGGGCAGCCAGTCTTACTCGGTGACAATCAGCCCGGCGGCTGCGCCGACGTTGGTGAGCATCACGCTCACCGGCCCGAACAGCACGCCGCCCCCCGCGACCCTCAAGGTCGGGCAGATGGCGCCGATCACTGCCACCGGCGCCTACTCCAGCGGCCCGCCCCAGAACCTCACCACCCAGGTGCAGTGGTCCTCCACCAACCCGAACATCGCCAAAGTGGACGCGATGGGCACGGTGACGGGGGAATCACCGGGGACGGCGACGATCACCGCGACGCTCAATGGGGTGACGCAATCCTTCACGGTGACGGTGGTTGCGCCGACACCGATCGGCATCACGGTGCAGCCCGCGCCGACAAGCAGAGCGAGTGGGGCGAGCGTCGCGCCAGGATCGTCCGCACCGGCAGCGGTTCCTGCGGGTCGGTGACGCGCAACGCTTGGCGACCGTGTTCGTTGTATGGAGGGGCACGACGTGTGTCGGTGCGCTGTGATGAAGGGAGTAGCGGGTGAAGAACCAGGAACACGGTTACGGGCTGTCGCGACGGGGGATGATCAAGGGGACGCTGGCGGCGGGGGTCTACGCCACGCCGGTCATCCTTTCGTCCGCTCGCGTCGCCGCCGCTGCCTCCCTGCCGAGCGGCGCCGCCGTCCTCCCCTCTCCCACGCCGCTGCCGCTACCGACGGAGACCCCCGTGCTCCCCTTCCCGGTCACGCTGACCTTTGGGCAGGATGCCCTGCTCACCGATGCGGGTGCGGGCGCCTCCTTTGATGTCTACTACACCCTCTCCACCCAGCCGGCGGGCATGCTGACCTTGCTCGGCACGATCACCACTGATCGCTTCGGCTTTGGAGCAAACGTTGGCAACAACACCTTTCCCCTGACGGTGGACGCGCGGGTGGTGACGTCGGTGCGACTGACCTACATTCTCAGTGGCAACCCGCCGACCTCGCCACCGGCCGCCACCTTCACGAGTACGCTGGTGGCGGCGCTCAGCCCGGTGAACGGGATGCGCCAGGCGGTGCGGTTCGTGGGGCTGGTGGTGCAGGAGCCGACGGTGGCAGCGTGCCAGGTGGGGCCGCTGACGCAGTTCACGGAGTATGTGGATGTGGCGATCCTGAACGCGATGCCGGGGGTGCTGTACACGATCAGCGTGCAACCGAACACGCATGTGGCGCCGATGATGGTGACGACGGCGACGACGAACGCGGACGGCAACGTGACGGTGGTGGCGGCGACACCGACAGCGGTGACGAGCGGGACGACACCGACGGCGGTGGTGGTCACGGCGGTACCGGCCAACGGCGGGGCGACGTTGACGCTGACGGCGAGCGGGGGGAACGGGAATCTAACGACGATAGGGTGCACATCGCTGCAGAGCGTGGGGGCAGCCCGCCCGATCGGCATCACCGTATCGTAGCAATTGCATTGAGTCGTCTCTCATCACGCGTAAAGCGATCAGGCTGTGGCAAGGGATTGTCAGAGCCAACATCTCTCACGCGCATTCCCTGTCTCACGCTCCACGGGTAGTGGAGATTGTTTTGCCGTACATGGTATCCTCTGTGTGAGCGTGTGAGCGAAATTGAGCCCTTGCTGTGAAAGCGAGCCTTCCGAATGACAACGGACAAACCGGCAGGCGACGTACAGTGGCAGGAGTGGGGTGTGGAGGCGTTCGACCGCGCGCGGGAGGAAGGGAAGCCGATCCTCCTTTCGATCAGCGCCGTCTGGTGCCACTGGTGCCATGTGATGGACCGCGCGACCTACGGCAACCCGGAGATCGCCGCGCTTGTCAACGCGCGGTCTATCCCGATCCGCGTGGACACCGACCTGCGCCCGGACATCAACGACCGCTATAACCAGGGTGGCTGGCCCTCGACGGTCTTCCTGACGCCCGCCGGGCACGTTATCTATGGCGGGACGTATCTGCCGCCGGAGCAGATGCTGGCGCTGATCCCACAACTGAGTGACTACTACGCGGCCAATCGCGACGACATCGAAGGCAAAGTACGGACCGCGCTTGCACAGGAGCGGGTGAAACGTGACGGACCGGGCGGTACGGCGTTGCCGGAGAATGCCGCGAACATCGTGCTGGAGCAGATGGAGCGGCAGTATGACAGCCGGTTCGGTGGCTTCGGCTTTGGCACGAAATTTCCCCACCCCGAGGCGCTCGACCTCGTGATTGCCTCATTCTGGCAGACGCGCGATCCCTTCTGGTGGGAAATGACAACCCGCACGCTCGACGGCATGGCGGAGCGCGGCATGTATGACCAGATCGAGGGCGGTTTCTTCCGCTACAGTACTGACCGCGCCTGGCAAACGCCGCACTTCGAGAAGATGAGCGACGTAAACGCCGCGCTCATTCGCACCTATCTCCACGCCGCGATCGTCTTCGGCATCCCGAAATACGCCGCCATCGCGCACCGGACACTCGGCTACGTGATGGAGAACCTGGTGGACCCGAACGGCGGCATCCGGGGCAGCCAGGATGCGGACGAAACCTATTCCCGCCGTGATGCTGCCGGGCGCGCCACGATGATTGCACCCGCCGTGGACCCACGCATCTACACAAACGGATCTGCGCGGATGGCGTCGTCGCTGCTCCTTGCCCATGTGATGCTCGTGGACGATCCACGGCGGGCGGAATACCGCGCGGTCGCGCTCCAAACGGTGGATCGCCTGCTCGCGGAAGCACAGGACGACGATGGCGGCATGTTCCACATGCTCGCGCCGGACGGCACGCGGGGTGAGAAAGGGCTACTCTCGGATCAAATTTGGATGGCACAGGCCGCCCTCGATGCCTATGCGCATACGGGCGACGCGAATTATCACACGCAGGCGCGACGCATCGCAGCGTTTATGCTCCGCACGTTGCTCGCACCGACCGCCTGCCGCGACCGACCGCTCGATGCGTCGGACCTCGGCCTCCTCACTGAGCCGGTCTACAGCCTGCCGGATAATGCCATCGCGGCGGATCTCTTTTTCCGCCTCGCGTGGCAGACGGGTGAGGAGACCTATCAGCAGATCGCGACGCGCATCCTCGCCGGGTTCGGAGAAGCGTACGCAACGCAGGGCGTCTTCGCGGCGGGGTATGCACTCGCCTGGGCACGCGCGCACAGCGAGCCGCGCCATGTTGTGATCGTCGGGCCGCACGACGATCCGCATATCGTGGCCATGCGCGCAGTCGCCTGCGCCTCGTATCATCCGTGGAGCATCGTCGAACCGCTCGACCCGGCGCACGACGCGGAGCGTATCGCCGCACTGGGCTACCCGGCCGAACCGCCCCGCGCCTATCCCTGCGTCGGCAACGTCTGCCAACTCCCCGTCACTGACGCTCCCGCCCTCACCGCCGCGCTGGGACGAATGCGACCGTGAGTAGCGAGTACTGAGTACTGAGTGCTGAGTGCTGAGAAGGAATGATCTCGATGGACGACGAAGCATCGGCACACGATACTCAGCACTCAGCACTCAGTACTTCCGTAGAGCGCTACGCCTGCGCTGCCCGGTCTGCGCGGAGGGGCAGATGTTTGACGGGTTGACGATGTGGGAAACGTGCCCGGCATGCGGCTTCCCGTTCGAGCGGGAGCCGGGGTACTGGACGAGCGCCGTGACACTGAACTTCATGACGACGGGCGGCTTCGCTCTCCTGCTCGTTGGGCCACTCGCCTATTCTGGTTTGCCGGTACTGCTGGTCCTTACGCTCGGCATCGTTCTCGCCGCGCTCCTGCCGCTCCTCTGCTTCCGACATAGCAAGGCGATCTGGCTGGCGATAGACCTCCATATCCGCCCGCCGACGACCTTCGAGCGTCTCGCCGGTTTCCTTCATGTCAGCGGACAGCACCCCCCCGCAGGCAGCAGGCGGCACGATTCGTGAAGACATCTCTGCACCGGCGGGCGCTTCTTATCGGTGCTGCTGCCACTGCGGCGGACGCACTCCTCGCCGCGTGTGGGGGAGAGCGGGCAGTCAGCAGGCGGCAGGCGGCAGTCGGCAGCGATGGCGATGGCGATGGCGAAACGCTCATTGTCTCCGCGAGACCGACGTATGATCCGCCAATCCATACGGATCTGTTCGGCATGGTCGGCATCTTCGATGTGGACTGGCTGGCCGATCCATCGTTCGCGCCGCTCCTCGACAACCTTACCGCCTCACCAGGCGCATTCACAGCGGTCCGCTTCTTCGGCGCGCTCAACAGCGGCACGAAAGAGAAAACGACGCCGTTAGAGAGTTCGGCGTTCGGCGTTCGGAGGGCGGACCAAATCATCGAACTTCGAACATCAAACTCCGAACTCTCTGCCACCTTCGCGGGATTGGAAGCGCTGACGTCGCGCGGGCTGATTCCGTTCGTGCAGTTGAGTTTCTTCCCGCTGTCCATCTCGGCATCGCCGACGCTACCGCCTACGTCGTTCGATGACTGGCAGGCGCTTGTCCGTAATTTCCTCGACGCGCTGGTTGCCGATCCGCGCTTCGGATTGGATGCGATCAAAACATGGTGGTTCGAGGTCTGGAATGAGCCGAATATCCCGGTCTTCTGGCAGGGCACATTCGATCAGTACCTCGATCTCTACCGCGCCACTGCAGATGCTGTACGCGCCACCGGCTACCCGATTCGGCTCGGTGGCCCGGCGCTCGCGTACCTGCCCGCCACGGACGATGCGGCGGGCGCGCCCCTGATGCGCCGCTTTCTCCAGTTCCTCCACGACGAGCCTGACGTTCAGTGCGACTTCCTCTCCTTCCACGAGAAAGGAACGTGGGTAAATCCCACACAAGAGGGGGTGGAGCCTGCCCTCAGCGACCTCGTCACTGCTGCCGAGGAGACAGCGCGTATGGTTCTCGCCATTGTGCCGAAGCGATCCACGAACTTGCCCATCATCAATAACGAGGCCGATATGAAAGTTGGCTTCGACATCCCCTACGAGCCGCGCATGACCGAGCAGTTTTCGGCATGGCTCGTGAGCCTCTTCGTCGCATATGACGATCTCACAGTGCGTTATCGCGATGTCGGAATCCATTTTCATGCCGCAGCGGACGACGCGAATCTGCAACTCGTGCAGGCGCCGTTCGATGGTCGCCGCTCGGTGATGACGCGCGCCTCCCCGACCGCGACGAGCGACCTCGTCAAACTACCGGTCTACCACTTCTACGAACTGCTGCGCCTGCTGGGAAATGCACACGGCACGGTCGTTCGCGGGGCGGACTGCTGCTATCCAGGCACCGACCTCTTCCACCTGCTGACCGTCAGTGAACAGCAAATCAGCGCGCTCTTTGCACGCTATCCGACCAATGCCGCGACCGCGCAACCACGTACGGTAGACGTGACGATCACCGACCTCCCGTGGCAGCGCGTGAATATCGCCCGTTTCCAGATTGACGCGACCCACTCGAATGCCTACACGGCGGCGGGCACACGGCTTTCCTCCTCTACCCCCGATGCGGTAACGGCACGGACGATCCGGCAGGCACAGGAACTGGCGCTCTTTACCCCGATTCAGCACGACATGACGCGTGTTGACGGCACATTCCGCGACCGCTTCACCATTGCACCGTTCGTGACATTGCTCTATTGGCTTACCCCTTTTCTACCTCAGACGCCCGCCGCACCACGCTGGGTCACGACAGCGGTGGAAGAGGGTAATGTCATCCTCCGTTGGGAGCCGAGCCGGGAAGTCTCCTTTTTCTCCTATCAGGTTTTCCTCACACGAGACGACCGGCCCGATGCCCTGCTTTCACCCATGCCACTCCGCGCCGCGTACTGGATAGATACCGCCCCACCAGCCGGGATACGTCGCTACCGTATTCACACGGTGAGCGCGTCCGGGATCAGCAGTCCAGCAGCTCTGAGCGATCCGGTTGTCATCGCCTATGGGTGAAGGAACGGCAAGTCGCTAACCGAAGGACGTCTTGTAATCGTCGGCGCTATCCTGGCATCCGACATGCGGTCGCTCGGTCACGTCGGTTGGACGAATTACCTACCCGAGGAGGCGAACAATGCAGGATACGACAGCGCGAGAACCAAGCGAGAAGCGTAGCGGCGTGCGACAGATCGCGCCGGATGTTGCCTGCGTGATGCTACCAATTGTCAATGTTTACTTCGTTGGCACGCCGGGCAGCGGTGATCGCTCGTGGGTGCTCGTGGACGCCGGGTTGCCCGGTACGGCAGGATGGATCGCGGCGACGGCGGAAGAACGCTTCGGTCCCGGCGCACGACCGGCGGCGATTATCATGACGCACGGACATTTCGACCACGTTGGCGCGCTACAAGCGCTTGCGACGCGATGGGACGTCCCGATCTACGCGCACGAATTAGAGTTGCCGTATCTGACGGGTCGCTCCGACTATCCACCGGCCGATCCAACCGTCGGCGGCGGGGCGATGGCATGGCTCTCATGGATGTACCCGAAAGGTCCGGTTGATCTCGGTGCGCGGGTACGAGCATTGCCGACGGATGGGGTTGTGCCGGAGATGCCCGGTTGGCGCGCGATCCATACGCCCGGCCACAGCCCCGGTCACGTTTCGCTCTATCGCGAGGCGGATCGCCTCTTGATTGCGGGCGATGCCTTCGTAACGACGAAGCAGGAATCAG
>JAABUY010001579.1_pt1 | contig 29964 bp, 26 predicted proteins | sample 5560271 | NCBI WGS metagenome assembly JAABUY01 (sample SAMN10711886, study PRJNA513374) | rock metagenome | isolation source: Antarctica rocks | place: Antarctica: Victoria Land, University Valley | reverse complement strand
GCTCGACAGGTTGGTCAATTGCTTGTCGAGATAGGCCCGCAGCCGCTCCAGTTCCTCGGCGTCGCACAATTGCTCGGCCGGGATGACCTCGTCGAACTTCGTGACGAAGGCCTTGTAGTCGGGGCCGTGGGCGTCGGCCGCCGACGTCTGCGGCCGCCGACTCTCGGAGGCCTCTTCGGCTTCGCCGTCGTCCGAGTCCTCGAGCGATTCGCCGGCCGGCGCGTTGGGGCTCTCCATGGCGCCCTCTTCCATGTCCTCGGCGCTGGAGTCGGCCGTGTCCATCTCAAGCGTCTGGCCGCTCTCGGACTCCTGGCCTTCTCCGTCCGACTGGTCGGCATCGTCCTGGGCCTGATCCTGGGACTCGTCGTCGTCCTCGTCCCGATCGAGGGACGACGGATCCGCCATGTCGAGCGCCTGAAGCAGCTTGTGCACCGAACGGCCGAAGGCGCGCTGGTCCTCCAGAGCGCGGTCGAGCTTGTCGAGGTCGGCGCCGGCCCGGTCCTCGATCCAGGGCCGCCAGAGATCCACGATAGTCTGAGCCGCGGCCGGCGGGGCGCGCCCGGTCAGGCGCTCACGCACCATGAGCGCCACCGCATCCTCGATCGGGGCATCGGCCCGATCGGTGATCTCGGCGAAGTTGCCGCGGTGATAGCGGTCCTCCAGCATGGCCGCGAGATTGGTCGCGACCCCCTCCATGCGGCGCGCCCCGATGGCCTCGACCCGGACCTGCTCGACCGCATCGAACACGGTGCGGGCGCCTTGCGCTTCCGGCGCCAGCCGGCGGTGGGTCGCAGTATCGTGGCACGCGAGCTTCAGCGCCATGGAATCGGCGTGGCCGCGCACGATGGCGGCCTCGCGCGCCGTCAGCTTTCGGGCAGGTTCGGGCAGTCGTGCCTTCGCGCTGTCGCCGGAGCCGACGACGCTCGGCTTGTCGGGCGCGAACGAGACCTCGAGTTCCGGCGTCCGTGCCATGGCCCGCATGCAGCCCGCGACGGCACGCTTGAAGGGCTCCTGCGGGGCCTCGGCGGGGGAAGCGGGCTTGCGGTTGCTGGGAGTGCTCATAGGGCCTTGATCGGGTGATGGCGTCGGTGCCCGACCGAAAAGCCGTCGAACTGGCCCAACTTACGATACCCGAGCTTGCGATCGAAGCCCGGCGCCTTACGAAGAACGTGTCGAGCACGCAATCGGTGGCATCGTGGGGGCGCGCCCTGTCCCCGGCGCGTCTCATAGGGCTGGCGCATGGCCGCGCTTGGGATGCTCCTTCGCCACCTGCTGCCCATCGGCGCTGAGCCAGCCATGTAGGTTTCCCCCACGAGACCGCCGAAGAGTTCGCTCCCCCCGAGCGTGTGGGCAAACGAGTGTCGTCCGCTATCGCCAATCACGGCGCGATTGTCGGCCCGAAGCGCCGCCATGATGGACTTCAGGGCACAGGCCTGGAGGGTGTCGGGCACGAGACGGAGCGCGGCGTTCACGGCTCAGGCCAACTGACAGGGCGCGTCATGATTTCGTCCCAGGAGTACGGATTAGCCTCGGGAATAATGTAGTCTGGGAGATTCGACTCGTTGAGCGCGGCGACACGGCCCTGTGTGTAAGCCTCTTTGAGGAGGTCATCGACACGGTTTGTCAGACTCGGCGAGTCCTTCAAAAGCCTGCTCACCCGCCTTCGCTGCTCGCGAATGGAGCGCGCCCAACTCGCGCCGCGCCTCTCCTTCTGATAATCCCACTTAAGAAGATGCTGAAGCACTCGGCTCAGCCTACTTTCAAGCTGATGGACTTCACGACGCGCCCGGTCCGCGACCTCGTCGGCAAGATTTACGACGTCCAACTCGGAAAAGCGCCCGGCCTCTATAAGGGCTGCTTGCTCCAGCGCCCAGGCATACAGATCTTCATCATAGAGCGCGCGAGATCGGGAGCGGGTGCTCTCGGGTTGGTTATTCAGGAGCGTGAACGTTGCATATCCCATGTTCCCACTCCTTCCGCGGCCGAAGCGTCCCCGGCCTCACGCTTCAGCTCAGCGCGACGTTGACGGCGCTCTCGGGCAGTTCCTTGCCGAAGCTGCGCTGGTAGAACTCCGCCACGAGCGAGCGCTCGAGTTCGTCGCATTTGTTGAGGAAGGTGAGGCGGAACGCGAAGCCGATATCGCCGAAGATGTCGGCATTCTCGGCCCAGGTGATCACGGTCCTCGGGCTCATCACGGTCGACAGGTCGCCCGCCGTAAAGGCGTTGCGGGTGAGGTCCGCGACCCGGACCATCTTGTTGACCACGTCGCGTCCTTCCTTGGTGCCGCGATAGTGCGGCGCCTTGGCCAGCACGATGTCGACCTCGCGGTCGTGCGGCAGGTAGTTCAGGGTGGCGACGATGGACCACCGGTCCATCTGCCCCTGATTGATCTGCTGGGTGCCGTGATAGAGGCCGGACGTGTCGCCGAGGCCCACCGTATTGGCGGTGGCGAAAAGCCGGAACGCGGGATGGGGTTTGATCACGCGCTTCTGGTCGAGCAGCGTCAGGCGGCCCGAAAGTTCGAGCACGCGCTGGATGACGAACATCACGTCGGGCCGGCCGGCATCGTATTCGTCGAAGCACAGCGCGACGTTGTTCTGCAACGCCCAGGGCAGCATGCCGTCGCGGAATTCCGTGACCTGCTTGCCGTCCTGCAGCACGATCGCATCCTTGCCCACGAGGTCGACGCGCGACACGTGGCTGTCGAGGTTGATGCGGACGCAGGGCCAGTTCAGGCGGGCCGCAACCTGCTCGACATGGGTCGACTTGCCGGTGCCGTGATAGCCCGTGATCATCACTCGGCGGTTCCGCGAGAACCCGGCCAGGATGGCCAGCGTGGTGTCCCGGTCGAAGATGTAATCCGGATCGGTGTCGGGCACGTGGTCCTCGACAGCCGAATAGGCCGGGACCTGCATGTCGGAATCGATGCCGAAGACCTGGCGCACCGAGACTTTCATGTCGGGCAGGGACGGAATGGCTTCAATGGCGTGCTGCATCGGTCCTCCGAGCCCGCCACGGAAATCAAGGCGGTGCCCGCTTCGGGGCGTCAGGGTTGCGCCGCCTTGGCGGTCGCGGGTGAGAGCTTGATGGTCTTCAGGAAGTTATAGGCCCGGATGATCTCGCGCAATTTGTCCTCGTTCGAGCGGTCTCCGCCGTTCGCGTCCGGATGCAATTGCTTGACCAGCTGCTTGTATCGGCTCTTGACGACCGCGGCATCGGCTGCTTCGTCGAGGTTCAACGCCGCGAGGGCCCGAGTTGTGGCCTGCGAATAGCGCGGGCGCGGCTCTTCGGCGCGGGCCTGGCGCGCCCGGGCCCGAAAGATGCCGAGGCTATCGGGGTGGAGGTCGTCGGGCGAGGCCGGCTCCCCGGCCGCGCGGTTGACGCCCATGTTCCAGGTCGGCCGATGGCCGACGATAGCCTCCTTTTGATATTTCGCGACGGCTGCATCGCTCATGCCGCTGAAATAATCGTAGGTGGCATTGTACTCCCGCACGTGGTCGATGCAGAAGCAGAAATATTGGCCTTCCCGATCGCGGCCACGCGGCGCACGGAAGTCGCCGGTCTTCTCGCATCCCGGATGATCGCACGGCGTCGTCGAGGGAACCGCCGCCGCCTTGGCATGCCGGCCGACGGATTTGCTGCGGATACGGTCGAAATGGTGCGAGTTGAGGTTCATCACCGGCCTATTATGGGGGAGATCGCGAACGCCGCAAGGTCACGACGCATCCCTGCCCCGCCGCTCCCGAGACATGCCGAGGACTCCGTATCATGACCGTTAAGGACAGAATCGAGGCGACCCTGACCGAGGCGCTAAACCCGACCACTCTTGCGGTGCTCGACGAATCCCACCAACACGCCGGCCATATGGGCTCGCGGGCCGGCGGGGAGACGCACTTCCGCGTCCAGGTGACGTCCGAGGCTTTCGCGGGAAAAAGCCGCATCGACCGGCACCGCATGGTCAACGGCCTCTTGGCCGGAGAACTGCATCCCGACGGCGTGCACGCCCTCGCCATCGAGGCACGGGCGCCGGGCGAAGCTGGACAGTAGGGTCGTTCGTTCCCAGAAATTCAAGACACCGCTCATCCCGCCAAGATGGGGATCGAGGCGCGCTAAGCCCTAGCCGGTACAGCCAGTTGCGACGGCCTCCGGGGAGAATTCGTGACCGGACCTACATCCTTTGTCGCTTGTGGGAGATGAAATTGGACAGCAAGCTCGTTCTGGTGATCATGGATGGCGTGGGCTACGATACCGCCGTTGCCGAATGCGGCTTTCTGGAAGGCATGGTGGGAACAGGAAGGGCGCGCCGCTGGCGTATGCGGGCCTCACTGCCCACGATCTCTGCAGCTCTGTACGAGACACTGCATACCGGCCTGCCGCCGACCACGCACGGCATCATCGGCAACGAGGCCTTACGACCGACCCGCCATCCCAACATCTTCGGAGCCGTGCGGTCGAACGGCGGTCGAACGGCGGCGGTCGCCCATTCCTACTTCTTCACGCTCTACAACGGTCGCCCTTACGACGTGCTCGCCGACGTCGAAGTGGACGACGAAACGCAAACGATCCAGCACGCCCGCTTCTACTCGATGGAAGGCTACGGCCGCCAAAACGCCTGTGCATCGGCGGAGATCGACCTGTGCGCCCAGATCACGGGGCTGATCCGCCGCCATGATCCTCATTACGCCCTACTCCACACCTGCTCGGCCGATACTTTGGGCCACACTTTTGGAGGTGCCTCCGCTGAGTACCGACAGCAGGCGTGGCGGATCGACAACGCATTGTCCCGCACGTTGCCGCTCTGGCTCGATGCCGGATATCAGGTGTTTGTAACGGCTGACCACGGTATGAATGCCGACGGACATCACGGCGGTACAGAGCCCATGGTGCGGAACGTGCCGTTCTACTATTTCGGATCTGCGGAAGGTCCCGAACCTGACGCCGAGCTGGACCAGTTGTCGGTTGCTCCTTCCGCGCTGGCGCTGATCGGCGCGCCCGTACCCGAAGGCATGAGCGCGCCAGTGCTGTTTCGCTAAGCCTGGAGCTCAGGCGGCATCGCGGCCGAACCGGAAAACGGGCCCCCGATTTGCCAGCTCCGCAACGGTCGGCAACGGACGTTGGCTCGGCACGTTGGGCTCGGTACGCTTCCGCAAGCCGATCAGACCCTTGCTGTCCCGCCTGGGGCGTTTTCAAAAGCCGCAAACACCGATAGAAGGCGCGTGGCGACGCACGACACCGCATGGTCGGGGTCGAAGCGACTCGATGGAGATTCAGCCATGTCCGATATGCGGCTCGTCGTCACCGGCGCCGCGGGGCGGATGGGCCGGATGCTCGTGGCCGCCGTGCAGGCCACCGATGGCGTGACGCTGTCGGCCGCGCTGGAGCGTCCGGGCTCGCCCGCCCTCGGCCAGGATGCCGGTACCCTGGCGGGCCTCGGCCCGATCGGCCTCCCGGTGACGGAAGACGCCCTCGAAGCCGTCGTAGGGGCGGAAGGGGTGCTCGATTTCACGGCGCCATCAGCTACGGTCGGCTTCTCGGCCCTCGCCGCTCAGGCCCGCATCGCCCATGTGATCGGCACGACCGGTCTGCAACCGGCCGACATGGCCCGCCTGGAGGCCGCGAGCCGCCACGCCCCGCTGGTCCGGTCGGGCAACATGAGTCTCGGCATCAACCTTCTCGCCGCGCTGGTGCGCCGCACGGCTCGGACGCTCGGAGTCGACTGGGACATCGAGGTGTTGGAGATGCACCATCGCATGAAGGTCGACGCGCCGTCGGGCACGGCGCTGCTGCTCGGCGAGGCCGCCGCCGAAGGGCGCGACGTGGCGCTCGCCAGCCATGCCGTGCGGGCCCGCGACGGGGTGACGGGCGCCCGCCCGCCCGCGACGATCGGCTTCGCGTCGCTGCGCGGCGGCACCGTCGTGGGCGACCATTCCGTGATCTTCGCCGGAGACGGTGAGCGGATCACGCTCAGCCACCGGGCCGAGGACCGCGGGCTCTTCGCGCGCGGCGCCCTCAAGGCGGCGCTCTGGGCGCGCGGCCGCAAGCCCGGGCTTTACAGCATGGCCGACGTGCTCGACCTTGCCGACTTCTGACACTCAGCGATGGACATCTGCATGGAACGGCTGCTCGTTCTTATCCGCCACGGTCAGTCCGACTGGAACCTCAAGAACCTGTTCACCGGCTGGAAGGACCCGGACCTCTCGCCGAAGGGGATCGAAGAGGCCAGGGCAGCCGGCCGGGCGCTGAAGAACGTCGGGCCGTTCGACATCGCGTTCACATCGTCGCTGACCCGCGCTCGACACACGCTGGATCTCGTGCTGAGCGAGATCGGTCAGCAGGGGCTGCAGACTTTGGCAGACCAGGCCCTCAACGAACGCGACTACGGCGACCTCTCGGGACTCAACAAGGACGAGGCGCGGGAGAAGTGGGGCGCCGACCAGGTCCACGTCTGGCGTCGCTCATACGCGGTCAGTCCGCCGGGCGGCGAGAGCCTGCGCGACACCGTGGCCCGCGCGCTGCCCTACTACAACCAGCGCATTCTGCCTCGCGTGCTCGCCGGCCAGCGTGTGCTCGTGGCGGCGCACGGCAATTCGCTGCGCTCGCTCATCATGGTGCTCGACGGCCTCTCCCCCGAGACTATCCCGGGCGTGGAACTCGAAACCGGCGTGCCGATCGTCTACCGGCTCAAGCCCGACTCCACGGTCGAGAGCAAGCTGGTTCTGACACCCTGACCTTATCCATCCGGGTGGCGGACCTGCTTGGCGCAGAGCTGCCCCTTGGGCTCGATCGTAGTCAGTTCCCCCGCACCCCACCATCACCGGCCGCTCCACGACCGACCTCACGGCCTAGAGGCCGCAAATGGCTTACGAGGACAATGCCATGCTCGATGCCCCCGCGGCCTATCAGGCGACGGAAGGTTCCGCGCTCGGGCTCGACAGGACGTTCTACGCCCGCATCGCCTCCGGCAGCGACGCCCGCAGCCTCATCGAGACGATCGAGGTGCCGATCCGCTCGGGGCGGGCCTGGACGGTGCCGGCCGGCCACGTCTTCCGGATCGTCGCGCCCGAGGGACCACAGGTCGGCGACCTCAACATCTGGAACCGGCACAACCCGCGCGAGCGGCTCTGGGCTTCGCGGACCCGGCAGCTCCAGGCCGCCCATGTCACGACCTTCGACCGGCTCTGGTCGACGCTGCCCTATCTGCGCCCGCTGGTCACGATCACGGCCGACAGTTTGTCGGATTACGGCGTCGACCGCTATGGCGGACGCATCCACGACCTGCTCGGGACCCGCTGCGATCCTTACGTCAACCGCATGCTGACCGGGCAGGACTTCGATTTCTGCTGCCACTCCAACCTGACCCGCGCCATCATGGGTTACGGGCTGACCGAGGCCGACGTGCATGACGTGCTGAACGTGTTCCAGTGCACGGGACTGAACCGCCAGGACCAGTATTTCATGCGCGACTGTCCGGCGAAGCCCGGCGACTTCCTGGAATTCTTCGCCGAGACCGACCTGCTTTGCGCCCTCTCGACCTGCCCCGGCGGCGACCTGTCGATGCCGCTCTGGGGTCCGAAGGCCGGCGACCCGCTCGATCTCTGCCGACCGCTCCGCGCCGAGGTCTATCGGATCGACCCCGGCCTCCTCGCGGGCTGGTCTGAACCGGAGTTCGCTCATGTGGCCTACCGGGGCAACCACGGCCTGCGGCCCATTCGGCCAGCCTGGGACGGCACCGTGCCCTGACCCATTCTTCCGGCCAGCGCCCGGAGAGTGCTGATGACACGGATGCCGGCCTGCAAGGATGGGTGTACGGAACGGCCCTGCGCCAGTTTCGATCGACGATCCCCAACGACGTCATGACCGCGACACATCAGGGTCAGGTTGAGCCAGAATGCCTGACCTCTCAACCTCAAATATACGTGCATTGAACAAAATGCGACCGTTCGCCAGGTCTCGATCGGGCTATTGATGGGCGAGCTTCATACCAAACGCATTCTCCGGCACGATGAAGGCCGCCTTGGTCGAGGCGGCCTTCATCCGGTCTGAAGGCGCCGGTCTTCGTGCCGGTAACGGCTACTTCGGCATCAGGACGGTGTCGATGACATGGGCTACGCCGTTCGACTGATACACGTCGGCGATCTCGACGGTCGCGCCGCCGCCCTTTTCGTCGGTCAGCACCAATTTGTCTCCGTCCATCTTGGCCGTCAGTGTTCCGCCCTCGACGGTCTTGAGGCTCGCCATGCCGCCGCCGGCTTTGATGGCAGCCGCGATGGCGGTCGCATCCATCTTGCCCGCCACGACATGGTAGGTGAGGATCTTGGTGAGTGTGGGCTTCATGTCGGGTTGGACCAGCTTGTCGACCGTGCCGGCAGGAAGCTTGTCGAAGGCCGCGTTGGTCGGCGCGAAGACCGTGAACGGGCCCGGACCGGACAGCGTTTCGACAAGACCGGCTGCCTTGACGGCCGCGACCAGCGTCGTGAGGTTCTTGGCCGCCGAGGCATTCTCGACAACCGTCTTGCTCGCCGACATGGGAGCTCCGCCAACCATCGGGTCGGCCGCATAGCTGGCGGAAGCGGTTCCGGCCATGAGAGCCGCAAGCGCCATGGAGCGCAGACCGTGGGTCAAGAATTTCATGTATGTCTCCCGTTCGACGCTGCTCGAGCGGGTGTCCGAGGCGGCGTCGGGAGGAGCTACGGTGATCGAGGGCCGAAGTTTCGGGGCGCCCTGGTTCAAGTCCCGCGACAAAATCGGCCGCCCATGTTGCCGCGAGCGGGCCGACGTCTCGGCAGCAAACTCGTAACAGGCATACACCCGAAATGGAGTCCCGCCGGCGTCGAGGTGGCTCGACGACCCACGATACGCTGGGTCGGGAAGGCTCGCTCCTATCCAGCGCATGTCGGCAACAGCCCGACATGCGCTAGAACGTCGGTGCACAGCACCGGCCGGATCATCTCATGTCGCATCCCTTCGTCATCTGGACCCTGCAACGCACAGGCGGCACAGCGCTGGCCGACAGGCTGATGGCGCTGTCGGAACATCCGCGTGCCGAACACGAGCCCTTCAACTGGTCGCGCGACCGGCCGCGGCCGTTCTGGCCCGTGGTGGCGCGCTGGACCGAGAGCCGCGACGATGCCGCCCTGGCGCGCGACCTCGACGGCATCATGGGGCGGGGCACACTCGTCAAGCACTGCTACGAACTGTTCCCGATGGCGTTCAGCCTGGCCCTGCTCGACGCGGCGGCGCGGGCCGGGTACCGTCACCTGCTGCTGCTGCGCCAAGACGAGGGCGCCCGGCTGATCTCGAAATTCATCGCCGAAGCCCAGGGCACCTGGTTCGAGGGTTACGCCCGAGAGGTCTATGCCGAGGTCGGGGCGGAGCGGCGCCAACTCCGGCCGGTGCCGGTCGATCAGGCGGTGGCGCAGTTCGAACACGCCCGCAACGCGACGGCGGCCCTGCGCCGCGCCTTCACGGAACGGGGCATCGTGCCCGTCGACATCACCTTCGAGGCGCTGTATCTCGCCGAGCGCCCGGCACGAGCTTACAGCTTCGCGGCCATTCTCGAACACCTCGGCTTTCCGTCCGAGGACAGGGCGGTCGAGACCGAGGCCTTTCTCGACGCCACGAAGCGCGGTGGCCAGCGCACCGCTGCGGTGCTCCACCGTGTGCCCAACATCGCGGCCCTGGTGCAGGGTTTGACGGCGGCCGGCTGCCCGGTGCCGGCCGATCTCGCCCGCCGCGATCTGATCGGCACCCTGGTGGCCCAGCTGTCGAGGCTGGCGACCGAGCGCCGCTGGATCTTAGAGGAGAACGTCGACGGCCAATGGCCCGGGCTGGCGCTCCGTTTCAGCGGGGAGTCGGGCCTGCCGTTCCGCATCGAGTCGGCCGACAACAGCTTCAACAACGTCTATTTCGGCATTCGGAGCCGCGACGCGACGCCCAACAAGAGCCTCGACGAGGCCCTGACCCTGGCGCTGGGCCAGGCCACGACTTCCGACACTTGGCCCTGGTGCCGCCACCCCGACCTCGACGACGACATCCTGCCCGTCGCGGCGAACTGGGCGACAGGCGAGGCGTTGTCGCGCGGCGTGCCGGACGGGAGCCTGGCGGCCCGCATCGTCGCGGCGGCCGAGCGCTTCCGCGCGGCGCTGATCGGCGCCGGCGCGCTGGCGGTCGCTCGCGACGAATGGCTGATCCACCAAGGCCTCGTGCCGCCCGACGCCACGCCCGCCCAGCCCGCCGCGGTTCGCCCGTCGCTTGCACGGGCACCGTCGCTCTTCGAGTCCGGCTATCTGGCCGGTCTCGGGCTCGCGGCCGAGACCATCCTCGATGTCGGCGTGAGGACCGGCACGAAGGAACTCTACGACGCCTTTCCGGACCGCCGTTTCGTGCTGATCGACCCGCAGCGCGGCGGCGAGGCGCTGCTCGAAGCCCGGCCGCGGCACTATCGTTTCTTGGCCCAGGCACTGGGACGGCAGCCGGGGCGGGCGCGACTCGGCGATGACGGCGCGAAATCGAGCCTCCTGGAGCGGACCGCGCTGACCGCCGACGGTCCGGTGGCGCGCTACGACGTCGAGGTCACCACCCTCGACGTCGTCATCGGCGGGCTCGACGGCGTCGGTCCTGTCGGGATCAAGCTCGACACCGAGGGTTTCGAGGCCGAGATCGTGGCGGGCCTGGACCTGCAGCGCGACCGCGTCGAATGGGTGATCTGCGAGGCCTCGATCCGGGCGCGGTTCGTGGAGGGCTACGGGTTCAGCGACCTCGTGGCGTCGATGCGCGACAAGGGTTTCATGTTCTATAACGTCCTCGGGCGCCTGCAGCGCCGGCCGCTCTTCTACGACGTGCTGTTCCTGCGGGCCGGGCATCCGCTGTTCGGTTGATCCGGAGGCGGTGTCTGCATAGCGGCGCGGGATCCCTCAGCCGCGAAGACTCGCCGCCATCATGGGTGCTTCGACGCCGTCGCCTGCGCCACGCGGGCGCGATACGCGGTCGAGCGTGTGGCAATCTCGCCGAACACAGCTTTCGCCAGCATGGCATAGCCCTGATCCGTCATGTGCAGGCCGTCGGGTCCGATCAGATCCGTCCGGGACACCAGACCGTCGGCCAACCACTGCCGCATGATCTCGAACCGACGCACCACGTCGGCGTGCTGCGTCGCGCCGACGTCGCGCACCGCTTCGATGAAACGATTGGGGGCGTCGGCGGCCACGAGCCTGGGAGACCACTGCGGCTCCATGAGGACGACCTCGGCGCCGGATGCGCGGATGGCCGCGATGCCGCTCCTGAGTTCCGCCTTGAAGTGGTCGATCGGGACGCCGCGCAAAGGATCGTTGCTGCCGACCTGCCAGACCACGAGATCGGGCCGCCAGGACAGGAGTTCGCTCGCGAGGCGTTTCATCATGTCGTCGATGTCTTCGCCGCCGATGCCGCGGTTGGCGACCGCTACGGCGAAGCGCCCGCGCGCGGTGTCGTTGAACAAGCGCTCGAGCTGAGCCGGGTAGCTCGCGAACACCGACGTGGCACCGGTGCCTCGTGTCGACGAAGAGCCGAGAGCCATGATGCGGAAGGCAGCAGTGTTCTGTCCGGCATCGGGCCGCGAAAGGGTCGGCTGCGCGGGGTCGGGGTCCGAGCTTGCCGAAGCGACGAGAGGGGGGACGCAGAAAACCAGGATCACGAGCGCGCGCAGCATGGCGCCGGTCGCCCCCGCTGCCGCTCTCCTAGGCTCGATCGACGACCTTGCCCGCATCGAACCGAACTCCATCGTATCGCCTCACGGGCCGATCCGCCTTCATCCTGTCGAGGACGACGCCGAGCACCAGCATCGCGGTCAGTCCCGTCACGTTCACCAGGATCTCCGTCGCGGCCGTGACTTCGTAGGACTTGTAGATCATGCGGCCGAAGAGCGCCAGAATACAACCCAAGGCGAAGACGTATAGCGAATTTCGCCCGCAGGCCACGACGGGGCCGAGCAGCCGGCTGCGCGCAACCGTCCCCAGTCCGGAAGACGTCAAGGCCAGGTAGGTGATGGCGAGGACGTTGATCAGGCGCCACGGCGTGACGAAGGTCTTGGGTTCGTTTCCGAAGATCGCGAAGGGTGGAACCATGCCTGGAAAGTCCGACCCGAACGGGGCTGGCCACAACTTCCAGGCATCGAGGGCCACGAAAGCGAAGACGAGATAGGCCCAGCAGGCCGCGACGAGCAGGGGCGGAGGGTTGGCGATGACAGGATGCCGGTTGCGGGCCACGATGGCCAGCCAACAACCGAGGACGAAGATCAGCTGCCAGGTGAACGGATCGAAGTACCAGTGGGCCGCGTCCGTGGGATCCACGATATTGGGCAGGTTCCAGTGCAGGACATTGGCCAGCCCGTAGAGCAGGACCGAGCCCGCGATGGTGGCCGGGATGCTGCGCATCATGCCGAACCTTATCAGCGGAAAGGTCGCGAGGAGCAGAATGTAGAGCGGCAGGATGTCGAGATAGCTCGGCAGTGCCGCCAGCATCATGCCGCGCATCGTGCCATGCCAGCCATCCCGCAGCATGGGTCCGACGATGATGGACTGCATGCCACGCAGGCGATCCCATTCCGCGACGAACAACAGCGTCGACAGCAAGAGCAGGACCTGCACGCCGTAGATCTGCAGGCAACGCAGCAAAACCTTGGCGAAACCGACACGCAGGCCGTCCCGTTCGAAGACGCGACCATAAGCGAAGGTCGCCGAGAAGCCGGCCAGGATGACGAAGATCTCGGCGGCGTCGGAAAAGGCGAAGCTGTGGAAGGTGAAATCGGCGAGCCGGTTCTTCGGGATGTGGTCCACGAAGATCGACAGCAGCGACAGACCCCGAAGCAGGTCGACGCGCGGATCACGGGTCGAAGACGAGAGTCGCGCCGGCATGGGAACACCCGAAGGTCGAACCAGCTCGACGCTCTTTGCGAGCATCGCGACAGAAGTCGACGATGAGGGCGAAATCACCTCGGAGGTTCGCCACCCGCGGCCGAGACTTTGCGTTCGGCGCCGTCACAACGGCGTGGGCGCCATCGTTGTTCCTTAGGCTCGGCTAAGTGTTCTGCAGGATCGTGGCGGAGAGGGCGGGCGATCGGCAACCGGCCGATCGACGGGAGCGTCGATGATCGTCCCCGTCGCCGATCATGGACCAGACGACCGGGAGCATCCCGCCCGTGGACCATAGTGGGCCGGCGAAGCCGAGCGATGCCGGCCGGCGTCACTTCACCAGCGGGCAGCCCCCTTCGGCCATGGGTCGGAAGGCTTCGTCGCCCGGAATGGTGGCGAGGAGCTTGTAGTAGTCGTAGGGGTATTTGGATTCGGCCGGCGTCTTGACCTGGAACAGGTACATGTCGTGGGTCACGCGCCCGTCGATCCTGAGGTGGCCGTGGCCGAACAGCACGTCGTCGACCGGCATCCGGCGCATCTCGGCCATCACGGGCAGCGCGTCCTTGCTCTTCAGGGCATCGACGGCCTTGAGATAGTGGATCACGCTGCTGTAGACCCCGGCGTGGTCCATCGTGGGCATCTTGCCGCCGTCCCGGGCCGCGAAGCGTTTCGAGAACGCGCGCGTGCCGTCGTTCATGTCCCAGTAGAAGGCCTCGGTCAGGTTCAGGCCCTGGGCGACCTGCAAGCCCAGCGCGTGCACGTCCGAGATGAACACCAACAGGCCCGCGAGTTTCTGTCCGCCGCTGACGAGGCCGAACTCGGACGCCTGCTTGACCGCGGTGATCGTGTCGCCGCCGGCATTGGCGAGGCCGATCACCTGGGCGCCCGACCCTTGCGCCTGCAGGAGGAAAGACGAGAAGTCGCTGCTCGGGAAAGGCGTATTGACGGAGCCCACCACCGTGCCGCCCGCGGCCTTGATGAAATCGGTCGCGTCGGATTCGAGCTTGTGGCCGAAGGCGTAGTCGGCCGTCAGGAAGAACCAGCTCTTGCCGCCGTCCTTGACGATGGATGTCGCGGTGCCCTTGGCAAGCGCGTAGGTGTCGTAGGTCCAGTGCACGGTATTGGGCGAGCACTGCACGCCGGTGAGGTCGGAGGTGCCGGCACCGGAGTTGAGGAAGATCTTGTTCTTCTCGCGGGTGACGCGCGCCACCGCGAAGGCCATGGCCGAACTCGGCACGTCCGCCACGACGTCGACGCCGTCCCGATCGTACCATTCGCGGGTGATGTTGGAGCCCGTGTCGGGCTTGTTCTGATGGTCGGCCGACAGGATCTCGACCGCGATGCCCTTCTCGGCGGCGTGGAAATCCTCGACCGCCATCCTGGCCGCCACCACCGAGCCCTCGCCGCCGGTATCGGAATAAACCCCGGACCGGTCGTTCAGCACGCCGATCTTGATCGACATCTCGGCGCGCGCGGTGCCGGGCAGTGCCAGTGCCGACCATGCCGCGAGCGCCGTCGCGGCCAAAAGGCTTATCTTCGGCATGTCGGTGATCCCTCCCTGGACCTGATTTTGTCCCTTGGTTCGCCACTCGTGGCGACCACCTCGGGCCTTGCCGGCCGAGGCTGGACAGCGCTTTCGATTCGCGATGATGATCGCATGGGGCAGGGAGGCGCGTCGAGCGTGGACAGGGGCGGGGACATCACGCGGGCCGCCGTGATCGGCTGCGGCACGGTAGGGGCCAGCTGGGCCGCGCTGTTCATGGCGTACGGCATTGCCGTCGCGGCGACCGATCCGGGGCCGGAGGCGGAGAAGAAGCTGCGGGCCTTCGTGGCAGGCGCCCGGGCGCAGCTCGACGCCTTGGGCCTCGATGGCCGAGGCGCCCTGCATTTTGTCGCGACGATCGAGCAGGCGCTCGACGGCGCCGAGATCGTCCAGGAGAACGCACCCGAGGACGAGACCCTGAAGCGGCGCCTTCTCGCCGACCTCGACCGCCTCGCGGCTCCCGGTGTGCTGGTGGCCAGCAGCACCTCGGCGCTGGTGCGCAGCCGCATCGTCGCGGATTGCGTCACGCCCGAGCGGGTCATCGTGGCCCATCCCTTCAATCCGCCCCACCTCGTGCCGTTGGTCGAGATCGTTGCCAGCGATGCCGCGACGGCGACGCGGGCCTGCGCCTTCTACCGCGGGCTCGGACGCCGTCCCGTCGTGCTGCGCCGCGAGATGCCGGGCCATATCGCCAACCGGCTCGCCTCGGCGCTCTACCGCGAGGCCGTGAACCTCGTGGCCGAGGACATCGCGAGCGTGGCCGACATCGATGCCGCGCTCTGCAACGGCCCCGGCCTGCGCTGGGCCCTGATGGGACCCCACATGACGTACCATCTCGGGGGCGGGGAGGGGGGCATCGAGCACTATCTCGCGCACCTCGGGCCAAGCCAGGTCAGGCGCTGGGCGTCGCTCGGCGATCCGACCCTGACCGAGGAGGTGCGGGCCAGGATCGTGGCCGGCATCGCCGAGGAGTCGGGTGGGCGAAGCGTTGCGGAACTGGAGGCGCGGCGCGACCGCGGGTTGATCGACATCCTCAGGGCCCGCACCATAGTGGCGCCACAAGACGGCGTGGCGCCCCGAGACGGCGCGGCGCCCCGAGACAGCGCGGCGCCGGAAGGCGTAGCTGCAGTACTGGGGCCTTCGGCGTGATCCGGCCGGTGATCGTCGCGGTCGCACCCAACGGCGCCCGCCGCACCAAGGCCGATCACCCGGCCCTGCCGATCACCGCCCAGGACCTCGGCCTCGCGGCGGCCCGATGCCGCGAGGCGGGCGCCGCCATGATCCATCTGCACGTCCGCGACGACGAGGGGCGTCATAGCCTCGACGTCGCCCGCTACCGGGGCGCGATCGCGGCGGTGCGGCGGGAGGCCGGCCCCGAGATGATCTGCCAGGTCACGACCGAATCGGTCGGGCGTTATGGCCCGGCCCAGCAGATGGCCGCCGTGCGGGAGCTGGCGCCCGACGCCTTCTCGGTCGCGCTGCGCGAACTCTTCGCCGGGCCGCGGGACGAAGCACCCGGCGCCGCGTTCCTGACCGAACAGGCCGCCGCCGGCGTCCTCGTCCAGCACATTCTCTACGATGCGGACGACGTCGGGCGTTTCACGACCCTCGTCGCGCGGGGGCTGATCCCACCGACCTGTGCCAGCGTGTTGTTCGTTCTCGGCCGCTACGCCGTCGATCAGCGCTCGGCCCCGGCCGATCTCCTGCCGTTCCTGAGAGCCTGGCAGGACGCCCGACCGCCCGACCTGCCTTGGGCGGTCTGCGCTTTCGGATCACGCGAGGAGGCCTGCATGGTGGCGGCCGCGACGCTGGGCGGCGACGTCAGGATCGGCTTCGAGAACAACCTGTGGCGGACCGACGGCAGCGTGGCGCCCGACAATGCGAGCCAGATCGCGGCCTTCTGCGCCATGGCCGAGTCGCTGGGCCTATCGGTCGCCGGCCCATCTGCGGCGCGCGTGCTCCTGTCGCGCTCCGAACCGCGAGAGATGCCGTGACCGTTCCGACGTCATGGCCGAGGACGGATCCTGTGAGGCCTCGCAGAAGAAACGCCGACGGGGCTCTTCCCTGGGTCGCTGCCGTACTGACCGGCAGGCAACGTCCGAAACGCCGCACGCCTTCACCGGAAGCGAACGGGATCCTCGGCCCCGCGTCGTCGAGATCGATGCTCGGAGTGAACGTGTCATGCGCAACGTGAAAAGCACTTTCGTCGTGACCGTCTCGCCATGGCGGCTTTCGGCGCACCGGCCGCCATGGCGAGACCTCGTGCGGCACGTCTATACGGGCGCCCACGCGCAGGCGATGAGCTAGATCTACCCAGCCAACCAGCAGCACAATGCGGTGATCGACCAGGTCCAGCGCAACATCAACAGCAACCAACACGGCTACTGATGGCGCGAGGCGATCGGCCCGGGCGTCGTCGCCGGGGTCCATCCACGGCGCGACATCGGGAGGGGGTCGAGGCCGCGGGATAGGTCCCGGCCCTCGCGCGATCGGGACTGGCGCCCTCCGCCTCGATGTGTATCATCCGGCCCAACCGATAATGTAAGGGCTGGAAGAATGGACGACATGAAGGCGCCTCGCGCGATCGACGCGTTGGAAGCGCGCACGATGGCCAAGGTCATGCGCCGGCTCGTGCCCTTCCTCATGCTCTGCTATTTCGTGGCCTATCTCGATCGGGTGAACGTCGGGTTTTCGGGCGCCACCATGCGGGTCGATCTCGGCCTGACGGCAGCCGCCTTCGGCGGTGCCGCCGGCATCTTCTTCATCGCCTATTTCTTCTTCGAGGTCCCGAGCAACCTGGCGCTGGACAGGTTCGGCGCGCGGCTGTGGATCGCCAGGATCATGTTCACCTGGGGGCTGATCTCGGGTGCCCAGGCCTTTGTCGGCGGGGAAACCAGCTTCAACGTGGTGCGGTTGCTGCTGGGTGTGGCGGAAGCCGGCTTCTTTCCCGGCATCATCTTCTTCCTGACGCTGTGGTTCCCCTCCGCCTACCGGGCCCGTGTGGTGGGCCTGTTCATGTTCGCCATCCCGATCTCGACCGTGATCGGCGCGCCGATTTCGGGCCTCATCCTCTCGCTGGACGGCGCCGCTGGTCTGCACGGCTGGCAGTGGGTGTTCCTGCTCGAGGCCGTGCCGGCCCTCCTCATGTCGGTCGCGACCTTCCTCTACCTGACGGACAGGCCGCGCGATGCCGCTTGGCTCGCGCCCGAGGAAAGGGCTTGGCTCCAGGAGCGGCTCGACGCCGAGCGCGCCCTGCGCGAGTCGCGCAACCGGCACAGCTGGCGTCAGGCGATCGTCGACCCGCGCGTGATCGCGCTAGGCTTCGTCTATATGGCGTGCAACATACCGCAATACGGCCTCAGCTTTTTCCTGCCGCAAATCGTCAAGGCTTTTGGTGGCCTGTCCAACTTCGAGGTCGGCTTCGTGACCGCCATCCCTTACGCGGTCGGCGCCATCGGCATGATCCTCTGGAGCCGATCTTCGGACCGCACCCGCGAGCGAAAGTGGCACGTGATCGTCCCGTTCGCCGCCATGATCGTTGGCCTGATGCTGGCAACCGTCATGCCGAGCCCGAGCCTCAAGATGGCCTCCTTGTGCGTGGCCGGCTTCGGCTTCTTCGCCATCCTGCCGGTCTTCTGGACGCTGCCGACGGCGCTGCTCAGCGGGACGGGCGCCGCGGCCGGCATCGCGGCCGTGAACTCGATCGGCAACCTCGGCGGCTATTTCGGCCCTCAGGTCTTCGGTCTGCTCAAGGACAACACCGGCGGCGATGTCGCCAGCCTGATGTTCCTCGCGGCCTGCGCCGTCGTGGGCGCCTGCATCGTGATGTGGCTCGGCCATGACAGCTCGTTGGAGCAGGCTCCGGCCGAGGGCACGACGCGCCTGCCGGCCCGCGCCTGACCGGCCGAACCGAATCGGGGTGCCGGGCGTCTCCGCCACAGGGCTGCGGGGATGATCGGCATGCGTTTTCTTGGTATAGGCGACTATTGCGACCTTGCGTCCCTGTACCTGCGGCTGGTCGAGGCTGGGCACGAGGTCAGGGTCGCGATCAGCGAGCCGCAGTGCCATGGCACGCTGGCCGGGCTCGTGCGGCGCGTCGACGATTGGCGCGCGGAGCTCGACTGGGTCCGCGCGGCGGGCTCCGACGGCATCGTGCTGTTCGAGAACGTCAGCTACGACCGAGGCGCCGTGCAGGACGACCTGCGTGCCGAAGGCTACAACGTGGTCGGCGGCAGTCGCTACGGCGATCGGCTCGAGAACGACCGCGCCTATGCGCAAGGCGTGCTGTCCGACCTCGGCCTGCCGGTCGCGGCCCTGCACGCGTTCGACGACGAGGCTTCGGCCACGCGCTTCCTCGGTGCCCATCCCGGCCGTTACGTGCTGAAGTTCAATGGTGCCGCCTTCGGCGCGGCCGACAATTACGTCGGGCGCCTGAGCGACGGCCGCGATGTCCGGGCCATGATCGCGGCCAAGTTCCGGCAGACCGGGGACGACCGCATCAGCTTCGTCCTGATGGACCATGTCGAAGGCGTCGAAATGGGCGTGGGGGCCTATTTCGACGGAACCCGCTTCATGGAGCCGGCCTGTCTCGACTGGGAGCACAAGCATTTCTTCCCGGGCGACCTCGGGGAATTGACGGGCGAGATGGGCACCGTCGTGACCTACGACCGGACCTCGACCTTTTTCGCCCGGACGCTCGCCCGCATGGCGCCGCTGCTCGCCGCCAACCGCTACTGCGGCTACATCAACCTCAACACCATCGTGAACGAGCGGGGAATCTGGCCGCTCGAGTTTACCTGCCGGTTCGGCTACCCGGGCTTCGCGATCCTCGATCCCCTGCAGGAAACCACCTGGAGCGATCTGTTCCGGGCCATGGTGACGCGATCGGGCGCACCGTTCCGCACGCGGCCGGGCTTCTCGGTCGGCGTCGTCATGACGACGCGACCTTTCCCCTACGTCCGCACTTTCGTGCCCGAACCGGTCGGCCTGCCGATCATGTTCGAGGGGGACCTGTCGGACGAGGACCGGCGCAACATCCACTGGGGCGAGGCCGGGCTCGACGGCGGCGAGATGGTCACGGCCGGCTATCACGGCTGGACCGCGGTGGTGACCGGGACCGGTCTGGACATTCCGTCGGCGCAGGGACGCGCCTATGCGCTGGCCGACCGCATGGTGGTGCCCAACCTCCGTTATCGCCGTGACATCGGCGACAAGCTCGTCGGCGGAGCGCTCGCCCGGGTCGAGGCCCTCGGCCTGCTCGATCCGGCCTGAGGGAGACCGCTCGCCATGCTGCTGATCCGCACGATCGTTGGTCCGAGCCAGATCCACGGCGTCGGCGTTTTCGCGGACGAAGACGTCGCCGAAGGCCGACCGATCTGGCGTTTTGCCGAGGGTTTCGATCTCGTCATTCCATCCGACCGCATTGCGGCCCTGCCGGACAGCTTCCGGCATCATCTCGATACCTACGCTTACCGCTCGGCCGACATCCCGGACGCCACGGTGCTGTCCTGCGACCACGCCCGGTTCCTGAACCACAGTGACGACCCCAATACTGCGCTTCGGCCCTTCGAGACCGTGGCGCGCCGGGCGATCCGCAAGGGCGACGAGATCACCTGCGACTACCGCGCCTTCGTGGTGGATTGGGATGGGTTCGGCCCGCAGCCTTGAGGACGCTTCGAGGGGGAGCTGGAGCAGTATCGGATCAGATGGATCGCCTCCCGATGCCATCCCGATGGAACTGCTCGCGCTTTCAAGGGGGAGCGCATTCGCCAGGAGCGAAGCGCCTTAGGCAGACGGCGTCGCGAGCCGGCATGCACACTCAACCGGCGGCACTTGGGCGACATGGCGAGATGATCAAGCGCAAGGACTCGGGCCTCCCGGCGCCCAGACCCGAGGGCAAGCTGCGCCTCGGTTTTCCGGTCAAGGTCATGGGTCGGCCGGACCTCAAGAGCAACGATACTCGGCGCTGGCAGGCCGGACCTCACCTCAGGGTCAGCCTCGAATACCTCGACGGGATCTTCGGATACCTCGCCCAACATGGCATCGACATGTACCGCATGTCGTCCGATCTCGCGCCCTACGCGACCCATCCCGACATGCCCCAGTTCCACGCCATGGTGCGCGACTGCGCGGCCGATCTCGCCACCATCGGCGAACGGGCCAGAAGCCTAGGCCTGCGGGTGTCGTTCCATCCCTCGCAATATGTCGTGCTGAACAGCCCCGACGCGGCGCTGGTCGGAAGGAGCATCGCCGACCTCGTCAGCCAGGCCGAGATGCTCGACCTGATGGAGCTCGGCCCCGAGGCCGTCATGGTGATCCATGTCGGTGGAACCTATGGCGACCGGGCCACCAGCAATGCCCGCTGGGTCGAAACCTGGCACGGGCTGCCCGAGCCGGTGCGGCGGCGACTCGTGCTGGAGCACGACGACGTTCGTTTCAGCGCCGCCGACGTCCTGTGGATCCACGGCCATACGGGCGTGCGGCTGATCTTCGACCACCAGCATTTCTGGTGCTTCAATCCTGAAGCGCTCGAACTGGGCCGCACGGTTCGCGCCATGTTGGACACCTGGCCCGAGGATGTGAGGCCCAAGATCCACTTCTCCTCGCCAAGGACCGAACTCAGGGCATTGAAGCGCAAGGACAGGAAAACCGGGAAGACGAAGACCGTCAACGTGGCGCCGGTCTGGACTGGACACGCCGACTACGTGCATCCGTTCGAATTCATGGGGTTCATGCGGGGCGTGGCGGACCGCGATTTCGACGTCATGATCGAAGCCAAGGCCAAGGACCTCGCACTGATCCGCCTCAAGCCCGACATGCTGCGCTACGCGCCCGAAGTGGCGCTGCGGTTCGGTCTCGACGAGCGCGAGAAAGCCCGGCTCGACGCCGAGGAAGAGGCCTTGATGGCCGGCAGCACCGCCATGCCGGAGCCGACGGAAACCGCGTGAGCGTCGCGACTTCGGCCCTTCGTGGCCTCCCAACCATGGGTGCCCGTGTCTCGTCACCCCGCGAGGCAGCGGCCGCAGACCCCTTCGAGTTCCACCATCTGCTTGTCGATCTTGAAGCCCGAGGCTGACGCACGCCGCGACAAGGCCGCGTCCAGGTCGTGGTCGTCGACCTCCTCGGTCGTGCCGCAGCGGGTGCAGATCAGCAGGATGCCGTGGTGGTGGTGGCCCGGCCTATCGCAGATCGCAAAGGCGTTGCGGCTCTCCACCTTGATGACGAAGCCGTTCTCGACCAGGAAATCCAAGGTGCGATAGACGGTCGGCGGCGCGACCGGCCGACCTTGCAGCCGTGCGAGTTCATCGATCAGCGCATAGGCGGTCAGGGGCGCGGCACTGCCCGCCACGAGCCCCATGACCTGCCGCCGCAGGGCCGTCAGCTGCACGCCGCGCTCGCCGCATAGGGCTTCGACGCGCCTCACCCGGCTGTCCCGGTCGACCTCGACCCGGTCTGATCCTTGGCCCATCCCGCCCCTCGCCAACAGTCTATGTGGGCCAAATGAGCAGTGGTTTCAACGCTGAGCTTGCCCGGCATGGCGGGAACCATCCCGGTTCCATCGACACGGACCGAACACCCGAGAGGGACATCGTTGCGCGACGCGAGGCGTTGTCCGGGCCCAGTCTCGGATCCTGTCGCGCCGGCATGGGTGTCGCGGCTTTTCCGCAGGACCCCGTTCAGTTCACGCGCGGCATGGCATCGTCGTCGACCACGAACGAAGCCGGAATGTGAAGCGACCACTTCAGCCCGGAACTCGCGAAGGTCAGGCTCACATTGCCGTCGAGCGCGCGAGCGGCCAGACGTTCCATCACTTTATGGCCGAACCCCATGCGACGCGGCTCGCTGACCTCGGGGCCCCCGGACTCGAGCCAGCTGATGTGAAACCGGCGCGGTTCCGCCCCGGACGGGTCGATCGACCACGCGATCGAGACACGGCCTTCGGAACTCGACAGAGCGCCGAAGCGCAGGGCGTTGCTGGACAGTTCGTTGAACGCCAATCCGATGTTCTGCGCGGCTTCCGGATTGAGGAAGAGATCGGGTCCGGAGATGACGACCCGGCCCCCGGCGTCGTCGAGCGCGGAGCCTAACTGCCAGCGGACGAGATCCCCGATGGCGGCACCATGCCAGTCTCTGGCCGCAAGCAGGTCATGGGACGCCGCCAGTCCGCGAAGCCGGGACGAGAAGCGCTGCTCGAACTCGGTGGCGGTCAGGCTGTCCTTCACGGTCTGTCGCGCCATCGCCTGAATGATGGCCAGCAGGTTCTTCGAGCGGTGCGTGACTTCGCGCATCAGCAGATGCATGTGAGTTTCGCGCTGTTTTCGCGATGTCACGTCCCGCGCCATGCCGATGAGTTCGACCGAACCGTTGGACACCGGCACAGGCGTGCCGGCTTCCGCAATCGGATAACGCCGGCCTTGCAGGCGGATCCAGCGCTGGGCATCGTCGCTCTGTCGGCGGATACGGAATTCCACCTGGCAGCGCTCGGGTCCATTCTTCGCCGAGGCCCGGATCAACTCGTCCAGGACACGCGTCGCGTCCTCGGGCTCGATCGACTCCCTCAGGACTCGCGACGACATGGATTGGCCGTCGGCAAGGCCCCAGAGAAGCGCGAGGCCGCGATCGCCACAAAACTCCCCGTCCGGTGCTTGCCAGTTCCAAATGCCTGTGCGACCGACGTCCAAGGCGAAGCGCAGGCGTTCCGGGCGCAGATGCGACTCCGACGGCGAGACGCCTCGCTGGCCATGCACCAAAGACTCTGGCATGGGATCCCTCATGAGAGGTATCTCGCCGAAAGCGAGCGCGAGAGGCGAGCCAGGTCTGCATTGAAATCGGTCGATCTCAATGCAGACGATGAAAGACGAAGCTCAGCAAGGCTGCTACGACCGTCCCGAACACACATACGCGGCCTCGCACTACCACCCGATACCGGGTGAGTTACGCTGAGCCTATCCGCGGGACGCCCTTAGACGCAGTCGCTCGCCCGAATCGACACTGCACAGCCAATCTGGGAAGGCTCACAACACTTTCGTCCGGGTGAACGCAACGCCGATGCTTAGGTTCCCCACCAGGGCGGAGGCGGATTGCAGCATGGCCGCGAAAGCGCGAGCTGTGGTCGTCGAGGGCCGCCTGGCGACTCCGATCAGCCCGTCATGGGCAGGAACATGTTCTTCAGCTTCTTGATCCGCGTCGCAAAGGCATGGCGGCGCTGCTCGGACGCGACGACGTCGGCCCCGGTCACCCAGTTCATCTGGATGGCTCGACGTTGTCCTTTGAAGGTCTTGTGCCCGTGCCAGGACACATCCGAGCGCCGGAAAACCAGCAATGTTCCCTCGTTGGGCGATACTTCGGCGACCGGATTGTCCAGCGCTTCGCCGGAGCGCAAAAGGCGGAGCCGACCACCATCGGCCTCCCAGCCTTCGTTGAGATAGAGCAGAACCGTGATGATCTTGGTCTTGCTATCCGTGTGGATGCGGCCGTCCCGTTCGGCCACGAAGCCTCGCACCGTGTACATGGTCGGGCGGCCCGAGAGGTCGAGATCGAACTTTCGCTCGACCGCGGACCGGAATGCTTGTCCCTCCAGTTCGTCCAGAAGAGCCTTGAAGCGGCCCTTGATCGACAGCTCCGCCGGGGGATGCGACCCGGGTCCCGGAATACGCGGGAAATCGGCCATCACGTCCTTGAACATCGTCGGCCGGATGAAATTGTCGACGATGACGAAGTCGAACGGGTCGCGCGTCAGCGGTTTGGCGTCGAACGCTTCAAGGTCGAGAACGTTCACATAAAGCCCCGGGTTGGAGACCGCGGTACGACCGAAGGCGGCCTGCACGCCCAGGCAACCATGGCGCAAGGGGGACGCGAAGGCAACGCGCCCTGGAGATGCACCCTGAACCACGGCGATGTCGGACGGGCCCGCGATGGCTTGGCCAAACGGGATCTGCAGGGGCGTCGTTCGAGCACGGTGCGGGTTCGGTGCATCGCCTTGCGGGCGTCAGGCCGCCAACTCATCGTTCGGCGGCTTCATCGCGCCGGTCATGATGGCCACGGCGTCCGACATGGTGTGGAGGGACGGCCTGATGACGCAGGCGCGCCGGCCCAGGCGATGGATGTGGATGCGGTCGGCGACCTCGAAAACGTGCGGCATGTTATGGCTGATCAGGACGATGGGCAGGCCCTTGGCTCTGACGTCCAGGATCAGCTCCAGGACCTTGCGGGATTCTTTCACGCCGAGCGCTGCCGTTGGTTCGTCCATGATGATCACGCGACTGCCGAAAGCCGCCGCACGCGCGACGGCAACGCCCTGGCGTTGACCGCCCGACAGGGTCTCGATGGTCTGGTTGATGTTCTGGATCGTCATCAGGCCGAGGGCGTTCAAGTGTCCGCGCGCTTGTTTCTGCATGGCGGCGCGATCGAGCATGGCGAAAACGCGGCCCAGGACGCCGGCTTGGCGCTTCTCCCGCCCGAGGAACATGTTGTCCGCAATGGTCAGCGACGGAGACAGCGCCAGATTCTGGTACACCGTCTCGATGCCGGCCGTGCGAGCCTCGATGGGCGAGCGAAAATGCACGACCTCTCCATTGAGACGGATCTCGCCCGAGTCGGGGGTCACAGCTCCTGCCAAGGCCTTGATCAGGGTTGACTTGCCGGCGCCGTTGTCGCCGATCACCGCCAGGATCTCCCCCGGCAGAAGATCGAAGTCGGCGTGGTCGAGGGCCGTGACCCGGCCATAGCGCTTGACGAGGCCGCTGGCCCGGAGAACGGGTTCGACGCTCATGCCGAGACTTTCCGGATCCATTGGTCGAGCGCGACCGCCACGATGACCAGGACGCCGACGGCGAATTGCTGCCACAGGACGTCCAGGCCCGCGAGGGAAACGCTCGAGCGAAACACGCCGACGATCAGCGCTCCGATCAGCGTGCCGATGATGGAGCCACGCCCGCCGAAGAGGCTGGTGCCCCCGATCACCACGGCGGTGATGCTGTCCAGATTGGCGTCCTGGCCGCTCGTGGGGCTGATGGCGCCGACACGCCCGATCAGGACCCAGCCGGCAATGGCCGAGACCACGCCCGCGATGACATAGACCTTCAACAAGGTACGGTCGCCGTTGATTCCGGCGAGGCGAGCCGCTTCCCGATCGTCGCCGACCGCATAGACGTGGCGGCCGAAAGCCGTCCAGTTGAGGACGTACCAGACGATGGCCGCGATCACGAGCATCAAGATCGAGCCGTAGATGATCCGGGCCGTGCCGATCTGTATAGGCTCTCCCATGGCCAGGAGGAACGACGCCTTGTCCTGGAGGTCGACGTTGCGGATCGACTCCGACTCTGAGTACCACGTGTTGAGTGCCGTGAAGATCGACAATGTGCCGAGCGTGACGATGAAGGGCGGCATTCGCAGCCGAGTCACCAAGGTCCCGTTGATGAAGCCGCATGCGGTTCCAACCAGGATGCCGGCCAGGAACCCGACCTCGACCGGCCAGCCCAGGGTGACGCTGAGCCGGCCCATCACGATCGAGGACAGCACCATGACGATGCCGACGGACAGATCGATGCCCGCCGTCAGGATGATGAGAGTCTGGGCGATCCCGAGGATGCCGATGATGGTGACCTGCAACAGGATCGTCGACAGGTTCGAGCCGGTGGTGAAGCGCGTCCAATTCACGGTGGCGCCGAGCGCGATGCCCACGAGCAGAACGACGAAGGGTACGACCGTCGGATAGACGTGGAGGAAGCGTTGGATGCGCCTCAGGAGGGGCTGGTCCGGCTCGTCGAACACGACGGCACCGGTTGGCGTGGCCGGCAGAACCTGCTCGAGGTCGGCGGCCTTACGCTGGTCTTCGATCTGAGACATCGCCGCACTCCCCACGCCGCAGAAGTTCATGGAACTCGGCAAGAGCCCATAGGGTCTCGCCAAGCTTCGATGACCAAACCCCGTCAAAGCCTCCCCGGGATCAGCCCCAGCAGAGCTTCAGGCCCTCTGCGCTCGTGATCGACGGCACGCCCTTGACGGGCTTGTCGGTGATCAGCGTCGCACCGGTGTCGGTGAAATCGAGACCGGGGGTCTTCTCCGGCTTCTTTCCGGTCTTGACGAACTGCGCGATCGCCTCGACGCCCTTTTCGGCCATCAGGAGCGGATATTGCTGCGACGTCGCACCCAGGACCCCCGCAGCGACGTTCTTCACGCCCGGGCAGCCGCCGTCGACGGCGACGAAGAGCACACCTTTTTCCTTGCCGGCTGCTTTCATGGCCTGATAGCCGCCCGCGGCTGCCGGCTCGTTGATGGCATAGACGACGTTGATGTCGTCGGCCTTCTGGAGAATGTTCTCCATGGCCTTGCGGCCGCCCTCTTCCGCCCCTGCGGTCACGTCGCCCCCGACGATCCGCGGGTCGTCGGAAGCGCTGTAGTGCTTCGGATTCTTCAAGGTCATGCCGAAGCCTTTGAGGAAACCGTTATGACGCAGGTAGTCGACCGTCGGCTCGTTGGCGGCGAGATCCAACGTGGCGATCTTGGCCTTCTTGGTAGCCTCCGGCCCGAGCGTCGCCTGTGCCCAGCTGCCGATCAATTCACCGGCCTTGAAGTTATCGGTGGCGAAAGTGGCGTCGGCCGCATTGATGGGGTCGAGCGGCGTGTCCAGCACGATCACGAGAAGGCCGGCGTCGCGGGCCTTCTTGACGGTGGGCACGATGGCGGTGGAGTCGCTCGGCACGAGCATGAAGCCTTTGGCGCCGGCCGCGATCAACGCTTCGATGGCCTGAACCTCACCATCGTTGTCGCCATCGGCTTTGCCGGCGTAGGCCTGAAGCGTCACGCCGAGTTCCTTGGCCTTGGCTTGGGCGCCTTCCTTCATCTTGACGAAGAACGGATTGGTGTTGGTCTTGGTGATGAGGCCGATGATTTCGGTCGCGGCGAATGAGGGCGGCGTCATCACGGCCAGAACCGCGCCCGCAAGCAGGATCTTCTTGAACATTCGTTTCCCCCTGATCGTTTGTTCTTCAACGTCGCCGGGATCGATCGAAGTCCCGCGACAGGCTTCCGGGTGCTTTCCGGTCTATCCTGGTTCGCGGCGAGCCTCGCCGGCGGACGCGTCCACATTCTCGCCGTCACGCGATGCCCGCGTCAAGGTCGGTCGGGTCCCGGTGCCTGAGACCGGCGCCCTCCGGTCGGGACGTCAGCCCCTCCGGCTGTAGCTTCGTGCGACGGCCAATCCCCGACGCGCATCCTGGATGCTGACCTCCTGTCCCACCGCCGACAGGGCTGCCGCGAAGGATCGGCCAAGATCCGAGCCCTGGTCCATGGCGACATTGCCTTTCGACACCTCGCTTTCGAAGGTGTCGAGTTCGCTGCCGGCCGCCGTGCCGTCGAGCGCCAGCGCCCAGGCGAGGCTGCCGAGCGTGGCCGGCGTCGCCTGGCTGAGCCGCGGGTCGGCCCGCGCGATCCTGTATCCGTTGACGAAGCGCTTGACCCCACGCGGCGTCGTACCCGCGAAGGGCGCCAGCACGCGAACCAGCTCGGTCTCGAAGGGCTCCAGCCCACGATCCAGGGCCGACCGGGTGGCATCGACCGAAGCCGCCGGGGTCTCGACGACGCGCGGGTCGAGCAGGAGGGTCGCCAGTCGGGACGGGTCGGCCTCGACCGCGCCGAGGTCGTAGGACAATTGCACCATGCGGTCGAGCCGCGCCGCCGCGAGAGCCGGGTCCGTCTCGCCCAGCGCTCCCGCGATGTGACTGCGCTCGCACGCCACGATGGTCGCGAAGCCTGGACGTCCGAGCAGGCGATGCACGCTGTCCAAAAAGTCCACGGCAGCCGGTCCCGGCAAGCGGTCGAGGCCATCGATGGCCACCAGGATGCGGCGCGGCGTGCCGGCGGCCGGCACCGCCATGCTGTCGGCCATGGTGCCGGATAGCTTGCCGAAGAAAGCCTCCGCGGCGACCTGCGGCCCGGGCTTGAGGCCGAACACGTCGCTCGCCAGCGCGGCGCCGTGGTCCGAGATCCCAGCCTGCCTTCGGTTGTCGATCCGGCGCTCGGCGGCTTCGGCGTTGCGGCCGGCGGCCTCCGCCTCTGCCGCGAGCTGGTCGACCCGACGCGTCTGATGCGACAGGAGGCCGTCGAGGTCGCGGCGCCGCCCTTCGAGATCGCTCCTGAGGAGGTTTGCGCCCTTGAAGATCGGCCCGAGGAAGCGCATGGCCCGCAGGACATCGGTCAGCAGCGCCAGAGCGCCGAGCGCCCAGGCGATCCGGCCGACGGGCTGGAGCAGGCCGAGGTGGGCGCGCGCCCAGTCCGTGGCGGCCGCGAAGCGGTCTCCGAAGCTCGTCAGCCAGGCCGACACCGCACCCCGGTCCTCGGCTCCAGCGCTCGCGGCCCATCCGACGATCAGCAGGAACACGGCGAGGGCCAGCAGGGTGCCCTGGCCCTTGAAGCCCCATAGCGACCGCAGGACGAGCGCCAGGCGGGACTGCGGGCCGGACGCCTCGGAAGCCTCGCGGACCAAAGCCTTGAAGGACAGCAGGGGGTCTGACGCCGGCAGCCCGAAGGCGCGCAGGCGCGCCTCGATCCGCCCGCGGTTGGCCCTGGCAAAGGCGTCGACCCGCGAGCCGGCGGAGTCGAACAGCACCGTCTCGGCGAGGCGGGCGCGGCGGGCGTCGAGACCATCGAGGGTCTGACGCTCGCCGTCGAGCGTCCGGCGCAGCCCATTGAGGCGCTCGGCCGCAAGCCGGGCGGCTTCGCGGGGGTCGCTCCCGGCGTAGACGGCGTCCTCGGCGATGGCGGCGTGGTCCTGACCCAGCGCATCGAGCACCCGGCCCACCAGGATCGCGGTCGGGTCGCCGCCGGCCCTGGCGTCTACCCGGGCCACCACGACGCGGGACAGAAAGGGGCTCGGAGCCGTCTCGCGGGCCGCGGCGGCGCTGAGGCCCGCCGCGGCTTCCGTGATCTCGCGCAGGAACAGGCTCTTGCCCGAGCCGACCGGGCCGAAGACCGCGATCGTGAGGGGCGTCTCGACCCGGCGATGGACCACGACCTCGGCCATCAGACCCGCCGCGGCGGCTCGGCCGAGGTGATCCCGGCTTCCCGCATCGGCCGCAAAGACCGGAAGCGCGTCCGTGCCGACCGCCGGGCGGTCCCCCGGGACCGGATCCAGAGATGACGTCTGGTCGAGTGCGACTGCGGTCGATGTCACGGGCGTCTCCGTCGAGCCGGGTCGGCTCCGGCGCCCTCCCCGGTCCGCTTCGGGTAGCACGGGGCCGGCAGACCGACCAGAGCTTGAGTGCTCCGCCGGAGGCCGGCCGTTCGGACGGAGCCGCGCGAGGGTGACCGGAGCCGGAGGATCGCGCGCCGCGGCTTCGCTTGAACCGGGGCGGGGCGGCTGCTACCTGGAGCGCTGCACCCCTTCACATCCCGCGCGCCCTCGCGATACACCACGGTTCCTCCATGGCAGGTCCTCAGTTCGTCTATCACATGCAAGGCCTGACCAAGGCCTATCCCGGCGGCAAGAAGGTCTTGGACAACGTCAACCTGTCCTTCTACCCGAGCGCCAAGATC
>JAABUY010001576.1_pt1 | contig 30019 bp, 26 predicted proteins | sample 5560271 | NCBI WGS metagenome assembly JAABUY01 (sample SAMN10711886, study PRJNA513374) | rock metagenome | isolation source: Antarctica rocks | place: Antarctica: Victoria Land, University Valley | reverse complement strand
ACATCGTCGACGCGTGCTGCACCGCCTGGAACTGGTTCACCGCAAAGCCGGAGCGCGTCACCTCGATCGGAACCAGACCGTGGGCATGTGTCAGCCAATGAAGCCGGACGTATCAGCCCCCGGCGGGCCCCCGCTTCAGACGATGGAGCAGAGCCCTGGCCTTGCCTGCCGGCCTTCCGTGACCCGCCGGTCGATCATCGCCGAGACCGCCTGCGAGATGCGCGGCACGAACCGGCGCTTGTAGTCGAACATCGGGCTGCGCTCGTCGGCGTGGACCAGCATCCCGGTCTCGACCTCGAACACCAGCAGGCGGCCGTCGGGCAGCACGGCGCAGTCCAGGCCGAAATAGTCCAGGCCGACCCGGGCCGGCATGGCGTGCAGCGCGGCGAGCGCCGGGGCGGGGATCTGGCCCGCGAGGTCGGCGAGGAAGGCGGCCTCCTCAGCGCGACGGCTGGCGTGGCGGTCCATCGCGGCGTTGTAGTACCAGACGGCCCAGTGGTCGTGCACCGCGAGGTGGTAGGGCATCGGCCGGCCGTCCACGAAGATCACGCGGTACTTGCGATACAGGCCGTCGGGGCTGCGGTAGTCGTGGAACGGGGTGGCGTGGAACAGCGCCGCGTCGCTGCGGGCGAGCAGGCGGTCGAGCCCGCCAGTGTCGTCGACGCGCTCCAGGCCCAGGCCGGCGTGGGAGCGGGCGGGGCGCACGATCAGCGGCAGGGAGAGCCCATGCGCCGCGCGCCAGGCGGGACAGCCCAGCTCGGCCGGGCTGGCGGGCCGGGGCTGCGGCACCACCGCGCCCGGCAGGCCGGCGAGCAGGGCCGCGGCACCGGTGCGCGACAGGGCGGCCACGGCGCCGGCGCGGTTGATCGCCGGGCGACCGAGTGCGCGGATCAGGGCATCGGCGGCGGCCAGCGCCGCGGCGTGGCGGTCGTCCTCCGCGATGGCGAGGAAGACGCAGTCGAACGGCGGGATGTGGCCGGCGGTGGCGCCGAGCGGATCGGCGAGGATCGCGGCGGGGTCGCGCAGCCACAGCGTGTGCAGCTCTGTCTCGGCGTCGAGCAGCGGGCCGAGCGGCAGGTTGGCCTGGAAGTCGCCGGGCACGGCCAGGGCGAGCACGCGGCGACGCGGCGTCGCGGTGGCGGGCCGGGTGGTGAGGGGGTTGACGCGCAGTGCCGCGTCGAGATGGGCGAGGCCAGCGTCGCGGTCGCCGAGCGCCTGGCACACCTCCCACAACAGGAAGCGGGCGTTCTGGCGGGTCGCAGGGTCGGACAGGGCCTGCTCCAGCCAGCCGTGCGCCGCCGCCCACTCCCCGCGAGCGGCGCAGTCCAGGGCGCACGACAGCGGGGCGAGGGGCGGGTCGGCGGCCGGCACCCGGGACAGCGGAACCGGGGCGAGCGAGGCGGGGACGGCGGTGTTCATGCGGTGGTCCGGACCTGCGGTGCCGGGCCATCCTGCGCCAGGGGGATTGCGGGTTGGTGAACGCCGCCCGCGCCGCGGCTTGCCGCTGCGGGTGGGGCACCGTATCTGTGCGGCCATGCGCCTTCGTGTCCTGGCCACCCTCCTGCTGCCCGTCCTGTGTCTCCTGCCGGTCGCGCCGCCGTTGCGGGCGCAGCCGGCCCGTGCGCCGGCGCGGCCGGATCGCCACATGGCGGAGCGCGTGGCGGAGCACGGGCGCGCCCACGCGGCGAGCGGGCCGAAGTCGATGGGCAAGTTCGAGGACTGGCAGGCGGCGACGCACGACGAGGGTGGGCAGACCACCTGCTACGCCTTCGTGCGCGCCAGCTCGGGCGCCGGGTCCGCGCTGCCCGGGCGCGGCGACGTGGTGCTGACCGTGACCGACCGCCCCGGGACGGCGCGCGACGCGGTGGCGATCAGCATGGGCTACGCGCTGTCGCCCACGGCCACGATGACGATGCAGGTCGAGGCGGCCAGGGTCGCGTTCTACACCGACGGCAAGCGCAACGCCTTTGCCCGCGACGGCCACGCGGCGATCGCGGCGATGGGGCATGGCGCGCGCGCGGTGGTCCACGCGCCAGGGCCGCACGGCACCGAGGTCACCGACACCTTCAGCCTGCGCGGCTTCACCGCCGCCTACGCCGCCGTGACCAGGTCGTGCCCGGCCCGGACCTGATGCCGGGCGCAGGCCTGATGCCCGGCGTCGCGGCGCCCGGGCCGGTCCCGCCCGCCTTGCCCGTATCGCGGCGTGCCGCGCCGTCCGAGGCGGAGTTCGGCGCGGGCGGGCTGAGCGGCGCCGAGCGGGACCGCATCCTGGCCAAGGCGGCGCTGTTCTCGCCGCCGAGCGGGGTTCTGGCCGACGGGCGGCGCGAGCTGGTCGGGCTGTCGCACGAGGAGTTGGCGGCGGCGTTGGCCGAGGTCGGGGAGAAGCCGTTCCGCGCCAAGCAGCTCTGGCACTGGATCTACCACCAGGGCGTCACCGACTTCGCGCGGATGAGCACGGTGGCGCGCCCGCTCCAGGAAAGGCTCGCCGAGCGGTTCGTGATCGGGCGGCCGGAGGCGGCCGTGGTGCAGACCAGCGAGGACGAGACCCGCAAGTGGCTGTTCCGGTTCAGGGACGGGCAGGAGGCGGAGACCGTCTACATCCCCGACCGAGTGCAGGACCGCGGCGCGGTATGCCTGTCCTCGCAGGTGGGCTGCACGCTGTCGTGCCGGTTCTGCCACACCGGGACCCAGCGGCTGACGCGCAACCTGGGCCCTGCGGAGATCGTCGGCCAGTTCATGGCGGCGCGCGACAGCTACGGCGAGTGGCCGAGCCCGAAGGGGGACACGCCGCGCCTGCTGTCTACGATCGTGCTGATGGGCATGGGCGAACCCCTGTACAACTACGCCAACGTCGCGCAGGCGATGCGCATCGTCATGGACGGCGAGGGCATCGGGCTGTCGCGGCGCCGGATCACGCTGTCGACGTCGGGGGTGGTGCCGATGATGGACCGCGCGGGCGAGGAGCTTGGCGTCAACCTGGCGGTGTCGCTGCACGCCGTCACCGACGAGCTGCGCGACGAGATCGTGCCGCTGAACCGCAAGTACCCGATCGCCGAGCTGCTCGCGGCGTGCCGGCGCTACCCCGCCGCGTCGAACGCGCGGCGGATCACCTTCGAGTACGTGATGCTGCGGGGCGTGAACGACAGCGAGGCGGAGGCGCGCGAGCTGGTGCGGCTGATCGCGGGCATCCCGGCCAAGGTGAACCTGATCCCGTTCAACCCGTGGCCGAACAGCGCCTACGAGCCGAGCACGCGCGCGCAGCTCGACCGGTTCTCGCGCATCGTCATGGACGCGGGGTTCGCGAGCCCGGTGCGCACGCCGCGCGGGCAGGACATCCTGGCGGCGTGCGGGCAACTGCGCACGGAGAGCCGGCGGGCCTAGCGGCAGCAAGCAAGGCCAGGGCTCTGCCCTGGACCCGCCAGGGGGAGCCCCCCTGGACCGGCATCCGGCTGGCGGCACGTCGGCGCGGTTGTGCCGATGACCTGAAGTAGTGGTTTCCAAAGGGCTCGCCCTTTGGCGGGTTTGGGCGTAGCTGCCCAAAGGTTCCGACAGCCCTCTTGGGCTGTTGAAATGGGCAGCGGAAGGGGAGCCCAACCTTGCTTCCTTCCTGCGCTCAGTGGAACGCCACCGAGGACGCCGGGACGTAGCCGGCGCCGACGTTGCTGCGGACCAGCACCCATTTCACGCCGCCCGCCTCGGTCTCGCGGACCACGACGATGGCGGTGCTGTGGGAGAGGAAGCCCACGATGTGGCTGTCCGGCGCGGGGTCGGCGCGCACCGCGATGTCGTGGGACAGAACGGTGCCGAGGCGCTCGCCGTCGACCATGGCGGGGGCGTCCGGCTCGGTCAGGGGCGGGCGCGTGGGCTGCATGGTGGCGGTGATCGGGCTGGCGGCGTCGTCGGCGGGGATGCGGCCGGGCATGTGGTCGAACACCACGATCGCGAGCAGGGCGATGGCCAGCGCGGTGGCCGCGAACATGGCGATGCGCTCGCCGCGGCGCTGCACCTGGGCGGCGAGCTGGGCGGTCTCGGCGTAGGTGGCGCGGTGCTGGAGCTGGGCGTTCTGCTGCAGCGCGCTGCGGGCCATCTGCTCGGAGGCGCGCTGGGCGTGGCGCACGAGGTCCAGCTCGCGCATCAGCTCGGCCTCGCTGGCGCTGCGCGACGCGGGTGCTGCGGCCTGGGGCGGGCGGCGGATGCGGGTGGCGACGTCGGTCAGCGTCAACCGGTGCTGGCCGAGGTGCTCGAGCAGCTTGCGGCGCGCGGTGTCGGCCTCGTTGGCCTGGCCGGAGCCGAGCATGGGTAGCAGCTTGGAGAAGCGGTCGAGGAAGGCAGGGTCGGCGAAAGGGTCCGGGTCTTGCAAGGTGGCCATCGCCAGGGGTGTTCCATGAAGGCTGTTCCTGCCCTGGCCGATGCCAGGGCCTCGCCCGGGCCGGCGCACCGGACCCTGGTCGGGCCGGCGCGCCCCGGGTGTCCTCTCCGTCCGGCCGCGTCGCGCGGTCTTGTCGGGATTTGCCCGCCTTGATACCCCGTTCCGCCTCTCCCAGGAGTTAGCCCATGCCAGCCCCCACCGTGAAGCCAGCCCGTGCCGACGCGCCCTCGGATCACGCGGGGGCCGGGTCCGCCGACGGCGAGCGCGGCCGGATCGGCAAGGTGGTGCTGGCCTACTCGGGCGGGCTCGACACCAGCGTGATCCTGCGCTGGCTGCAGACGACGTATGGGTGCGAGGTGGTCACCTTCACCGCCGACCTGGGGCAGGGCGAGGAGCTGGAGCCGGCGCGGCGCAAGGCCGAGATGATGGGGATACGCGAGATCTTCGTCGAGGATTTGCGCGAGACCTTCGTGCGCGACTTCGTGTTCCCGATGTTCCGGGCCAACGCCCTGTACGAGGGCCAGTACCTGCTGGGGACGTCGATCGCGCGGCCGCTGATCGCGCAGCGCCAGATCGAGATCGCCGAGATGGTCGGCGCCGACGCGGTGGCGCACGGCGCGACGGGCAAGGGCAACGACCAGGTGCGCTTCGAGGTCGCCTACTACGCGCTCAAGCCCGACGTGAAGGTCATCGCGCCCTGGCGGGAGTGGGACCTGACCAGCCGCACCAGGCTGCTGGAGTTCGCCGGGACGCACCAGATCCCGATCGCCAAGGACAAGCGCGGCGAGGCGCCGTTCAGCGTGGACGCGAACCTGCTGCACAGCTCGTCCGAGGGCAAGCTGCTGGAGGACCCGGCCGACGAGCCGGACGAGTCGGTCTACCAGCGCACGCTGAGCCCCGAGGAGGCGCCGGACCGCGCCACGGTGATCGAGGTCGGCTTCGAGCGCGGCGACGCGGTCTCGGTCGACGGCGCGGCGCTGTCGCCGGCGAGCCTGCTGGCGCGGCTCAACGAGCTGGGGCGGGCGAACGGCATCGGCCGGCTCGACTTGGTGGAGAACCGCTTTGTGGGGATGAAGTCGCGCGGCGTGTACGAGACGCCCGGGGGCACGATCCTGATGGCGGCGCACCGCGGCATCGAGTCGATCACGCTGGACCGCGAGGCGGCGCACCTCAAGGACGAGCTGATGCCGCGCTACGCGACGCTCGTCTACAACGGGTTCTGGTTCAGCCCGGAGCGGCGGATGCTGCAGGCGGCGATCGACGAGAGCCAGCGCTCCGTGACCGGCGCGGTGCGGCTGAAGCTCTACAAGGGCAACGCCACGGTGACCGGGCGCACCAGCCCGAACAGCCTGTACTCGATGAAGCACGTCACCTTCGAGGACGACCAGGGCGCCTACGACCAGGTGGACGCCGGCGGGTTCATCAAGCTGCAGGCGCTGCGGCTGCGCCTGGGAGCGATGGCGGGGCGGCGGGGCGGCACGCTCTAGCAAGCAAGGTTGAGGCTCTGCCTCAAACTCCGCCAAAGGCTCGCCTTTGGAATCCACTCCTTAAGTAAGGCCGGTCCAGGGGCGGCTCGCCCCTGGCGGGTCTGGGCAGCGCCCAGCCTTGTCTATGCCGCCGCCATGGCCGGCGTGGGCGACAGTGCCGCGATCAGCTCCGCCTTCACGGCCTCGGCCCGCTCGTTCGCGATCTGGCAGGTACCGGCCGCGCGGTGGCCGCCGCCGCCGTAGCCCAGGCAGACCGCGCCGACGTCGACGGGCGAGCCGCGGTCGAGGATCGACTTGCCGATCGCGAACACGGTGTTCTGCCGCCTCGCGCCCCACAGGACGTGCGCCGAGATGTCGCAGTCCGGGAACAGGGCGTACACCGCGAACCGGTTGCCGGCGTAGATCACCTCCTCGTCGCGCAGGTCGATGAGTGCCAGCGTGTTGTGCACCGTGGTGCAGCGGCGGAGCTGGGCGGCGAACAGGTCGCGGTGCGCGGCGTAGACGTCGACCCGCTCCTTCACGTCCGGCAGCGCCAGCACGTCCTCGATCGCATGGTCGCGGCACCGCTCGATCAGGTGCATCATCAGCTCGTAGTTCGAGATCCGGAAATCGTGGAAGCGGCCGAGCCCGGTGCGGGAATCCATGAGGAAGTTGAGCAGCACCCAGCCTTTCGGGTCGAGGATCTCCTCGCGGGTGAACTGCGCCGCGTCGGCCTGGTCGACCGCGGCCATCAGCTCCTCGCTGACGCGCGGGAAGGCCTTTGCGCCGCCATAGTAGTCGTACACCACGCGGGCCGCGGAGGGCGCTGCGGCGTCGATGACGTGGTTGGCGTAGCTGCGCTCGCCGCGGCGCGAGATCTCGCTGTCGTGGTGGTCGAAGGAGAGATGCGCGCCCTCGACGTAGGGAAGGTTGGTCACGATATCGCGGTCGGTGATCGCGACGATGCCGTCCTGCATGTCCTTGGGATGGACGAACTTGATGTCGTCGATCAGGTCCAGCTCGCGCAGCAACATGCCGCACACCAGTCCGTCGAAGTCGCTGCGGGTGACGAGGCGGTACTTCTGGGTCGTCATGGCGGGGCACCCCGGTCGGTTGCGTGCCGCCAGAATGCCGTCAGGACGCTAAGATAGGGTTACGAACGGTCGGGTGTCTGCGGCACACGTCTCCGTTTTCGGAGAATGGCCGCGATCGCAGTCTTCGAACGTGTGGTCTGGCCACCTGTCCTCCGGTCGACGGCCCTGCACGACACGGGCGGCTCGCAGGGCGAGCCTTGATCCCGGTCCGAGGGTGGAGCCTGCCGCCTGTGGTGCGGCCGGAGGCTCAGCGCTCGGGGTCGTCGGTGTCGGGCTCGACCTCGACGTCGCTGATCGCCTCGGCGTCGTCCTCCTCCTCGAGCTCGGCGGCGTCGTCGAGCACGTCCTCCTCCGTCTCGTCCTCGGGCGCCTCCGCCTCCGCCTCGGCCTCCACTGGCACGACCTTCTTCGGGCGCTTGTCCTCGACGGGGTTGCCGCCCGAGGCACGACGGGCGCGCGGCTGCTCGATCGGCTGCTCGGTCTCGCACTTCGGGCAGATCGCCGGAACGCGGCCGAGGTCGTAGAACCGCGTCGCGCAGTTCACGCAAAGACGCTTGGTGCCGAGTTCGGGCTTGGCCATTGTGCAGCCTTCGTGACGGAGCGGCGGAGGGCGCGCCCCATGCCACCTGCGGCCGGGCAAGTCAAACGAGTGGCGGATGAAGCGGACCTTTGCCCCGGGGAACGCAGGTCCGCGGGCGCTCCCTCCGGCGGCGTCTGCATCGATCCGGGCGGATCGCCGGAACCGCTGGCCACCTTCGCCTCTGGCCTTGCCGCCTCGCCTCCCGCATCAATGCCGCCGGAGCTACTTCTTCAGGATGAATGGCACGCCCATGGACGCCCGACCGCTCCGCTCCTCCGCGCCCGAGGCGCCGCTGCACGGGCGCGTCGCCGTGCCGGGCGACAAGTCGATCAGCCACCGCGCGCTGATGTTCGCGGGCCTGGCGGTGGGCAGGACCCGGATCGAGGGGCTGCTGGAGGGCGAGGACGTGCTGCGCACCGCGCAGGCGATGCGCGCGCTGGGCGCCGAGGTGACGCGCGAGGCGGACGGAGCCTGGCAGGTGTGGGGCCGCGGCATCGGCGGGCTGGTGGAGCCGGCGGACGTGCTGGACATGGGCAACTCGGGGACGGCGGCGCGGCTGCTGGCCGGCATCCTGGCGAGCCATCCGATCTTCTCCGTGATGACCGGCGACGCCAGCCTGCGCGGGCGGCCGATGCGCCGGGTGAGCGAGCCGCTGTCGCAGTGCGGCGCGCGGTTCTCGGGGCGCGAGGGCGGGCGGCTGCCGCTGGCGATCGAGGGCACCGGCGAGGCGCTGCCGATCGAGTACCGCCTGCCGGTGGCCTCGGCGCAGGTGAAGTCGGCGCTGCTGTTGGCGGGGCTGAACGCGCGCGGGCGGACCCGGATCGAGGAGCCGGTGGCCACGCGCGACCACACCGAGGCGATGCTGCGCCATTTCGGGGCCACGGTGCGCTCCGAGGTGGCGGGCGCCGGGCGGGTGATCGAGCTGGACGGGCAGCCGGAGCTGGTCGCGGCGGACGTGGCGGTGCCGGGCGACCCGTCCTCCGCGGCGTTCCCGGTGGTTGCGGCGCTGCTGGTGCCGGGCTCGCGGCTGGCGATCGACGGCGTGGGGCTGAACCCGCTGCGCACCGGGCTTTTCCAGGTCCTGCGCGAGATGGGCGCGGATCTCGCGGTAAGCGGGGAGCGGGTCGCGGGCGGCGAGCCGGTGGGCGACCTCGCGGTGTCGCACTCCGCGCTGCGCGGGGTGGATGTCGCGCCGGAGCGGGTGCCGTCGATGGTGGACGAGTTCCCGGTGCTGGCGGTGGCGGCGTCCTGTGCGGCGGGGGTGACGCGGATGCGGGGCCTGGGCGAGCTGCGGGTCAAGGAGAGCGACCGACTGGCGGCGACGGCGGCGCTGCTGGCGTGCAACGGCGTGCGGGTGGAGGTCGAGGGCGACGACCTGCTGGTGCATGGCTGCGGCGGCGCGCCCCCGGGCGGCGCGCCCCCGGGCGGCGGGCTGGTGCGCACGCACATGGACCACCGGCTGGCGATGAGCGCGCTGGTGCTGGGCATGGCCTCGCGCGATCCGGTGCGGGTGGACGACGCGGCGTTCATCGACACGAGCTTCCCGGGGTTCGTGGCGCTGATGAACGCGCTCGGCGCGGCGATCGCCGAGGACGGGGGCGCCGAGCATTGGGACGCAGGGCACGAGGGCGTGGGGCACGGGCGTGCGGGGCACTGGGACGCCGGGGCAGGTGCGGGCGTGCGGGGGTGAGCGGGATGGCGGAAGCCGAGGCACCGGGCGGGGGGATGGCCGGGTCGCGGGTGGTGGCGATCGACGGGCCGGCGGCGGCGGGCAAGGGGACCCTGGCGCGCAGGCTCGCGCAGGCGCTCGGGGTGCCATGCCTCGACACCGGGCTGCTGTATCGCGCGGTGGGGCGGCGGGTGCTGCTGGCGGCGGAGGACCCGGGCGACGCGACGGCGGCGGCGCGCGCGGCGGCGGCGCTGCGGCCGGAGGACCTGGCGCGCGGCGACCTGCGCGGGCCGGAGGCGGACTGGGCGGCGAGCCAGGTCGCGGCGGTGCCCGCGGTGCGCGCGGCGCTGCTGGCGTTCCAGCGCGCCTTCGGGGCCGGGCGCGGCGCGGTGCTCGACGGGCGCGACATCGGCACCGTGGTGTTCCCCGACGCGGCGGTGAAGCTGTTCGTTACGGCGAGCCCGGAGGCGCGGGCACGGCGCCGGTGGCTGGAGCTGCGGGCGCGGGGCGAGGCGGTGGCGGCCGAGGCGGTGGCGGCGGAGATGGCGGCGCGCGACGCGCGCGACGCGGAACGGGCGGTGGCGCCGCTGCGGCCTGCGGCCGGCGCGGTGGTGCTGGACACGACGGAGATGGACGCTGAGGCGGTGTTCGCACGGGCGCTGGAGGTGGTGCGGGCGGCGGGGTGGGCTGTATAGACAAGCAGCAGGAAGCCGCAGACAGGCAAGCAAGGCTGGGCTCCGCCCAGACCCGCCAGGGGCGAGCCGCCCCTGGACCGGCTTTACTGAAGTAATGGATTCCAAAGGCCTGCCTTTGGCGGAGTTTGAGGCAGAGCCTCAACCTTGCTTGCTTCCTGGCCTGCCTCAGAACACCTGGCGCAGGATCGCGTAGAGCAGCCCCGCGATCGCCATCGCCGCCGGCAGGGTGAGCACCCAGGCCAGCGCCATCGCCCGCAGCGTCGACCACTGCAGCCCCGAGCCGTTCGCGGCCATCGTGCCGGCGACGCCGCTCGACAGCACGTGCGTGGTGGACACCGGCAGGCCGTAGGCGTCGGCGAGCCCGATGGTGACCATCGCGACGATCTCGGCGGACGCGCCCTGGGCGTAGGTCATGTGCGTCTTGCCGATCTTCTCGCCGACCGTGACCACGATGCGCTTCCAGCCGACCATGGTGCCGAGGCCCAGCGCCAGGGCGACGGAGACCTTCACCCAGGTCGGGATGAAGCGCATGCCGCGGTCGAGCCAGCCCTGCTCGGATTTGAGAATGGCGATCTCCTCGTCGCTGAACCCGGCCGGCCTGGCGCCCATGACGTGGATCGCGTCGGACGCCAGGTACATGTCGCTGCGCACGTTCTGCGTCGCCCGCGCCGGCACCGCCTTGATCGCGCCGTACTGCCTCACCTGGTTGCCGATGTCGGCCGACAGCGCGGCGAGCGCCGCGTACACCGCCGGCGTGTTCACCGCCCGGGTCTTGAGCGCCTCGCTCACCTTGCCGCGCGCCGCGCCGGCGTCGGCGGGCGCGGCGGCGCCCGCGGCATGGGCCTGGAAGGTGGCCTGCGCGCGGCCGGTCGCCTCGAGGAAGGCGGGCGTCGTGGATTCCGGCACCGCGCGGTTCAGCGCGTAGGCGGTGGGCGCGGCGCCGATCAGGATCAGCATGATGAGGCCCATGCCCTTCTGCCCGTCGTTGCTGCCGTGGAAGAAGCTCACGCCGGTGCAGGTCGCGACCAGCAGGGCGCGGATCGGGCCGGGCGGCGGGGCGTTGCCGCGCGGCGCCTCGTAGAGCGCCTTGTTGCGGACCACGAGCTTCATCGCCAGCAGCAGGGCGGCGGCCAGCACGAAGCCGATCAGCGGGCTGAGCAGCAGCGCCTCGCCGATCTTGAGCGCCTGGGTCCAGTCCACGCCGGAGGTCGCCTGGCCGGCCGGCGCCAGAATCTGGTTCGCCAGCCCCACGCCCATGATCGAGCCGATCAGCGCGTGCGAGGAGCTGTTCGGGATGCCGAACGCCCAGGTGCCGAGGTTCCAGATGATCGCCGCGATCAGCAGCGAGAAGATCATCGCGTAGCCCGCGCCGCTGCCGACCTGCAGGATCAGCTCGACCGGCAGCAGGCTGACGATCGCGTACGCCACCGCGCCCGACGAGGTCAGCACGCCGAGGAAGTTGAAGGTGCCCGACCAGACCACCGCGACCAGCGGCGGCAGGCTGTGCGTGTAGATCACGGTGGCGACCGCGTTCGCGGTGTCGTGGAAGCCGTTGACGAACTCGAAGCCGAGCGCGACCAGCAACGCGAGGCCGAGCAGCACCAGGGCGCCGACCGCGAGGTTGTGCTCGCCGACGTCGCTGACGTCGCTGTAGATGCTGAACGCCGCGTAGCCGAGGCCGGCTAGCAGCACGGCGAGGAACGCCAGCGCGCCGCCGGCGTGCGGCTTGTTGTCGAGGCGGGGGCGAGAGGACGACATCCCCAGCCCGCTGTTCATCGTCGCGTCCGACATCGCTGCCTCCGGGCCTTGTTCCGGCCCCGCACTTAGCGACTGCGTCGGCAGGGTTCGGTGTCAGTCTCGTGACAATTCGGTGCGGCCGGCCCTGGCCACGCCAGCTGGACCTGCGGGCAGTGCCGAGTCCTTGTGTCATCACCCAAGTACACGCATACACATGCGCGCAACAGGAGGGCTGAGGATGACCCACATGGCATCTACGAAGCAGCCGGTGAACCTGACCTTGAACGTTGATGTCGTCCGCCGGGCGAAGGCTCTGGTCGGTGCACGCAACCTGAGTGCCACGGTCGACGGGTTGCTGGAAACCTTCGTGACCGAGAGCGAGGCTGCGAAAATCGACCGCAAGGCACAGATCGAACTGTGGTGCGCTTCGACCAACGAGTTCGTCGCTCGTTATGGCGCTCCCGGTGACGAGTACAGCCCGTTCTGATGGCACAGTTCGATGTCCATCTGAACTCCGGCCGATCGAGGAGGGAGGTTCCCTTCTTCGTCTCTGTCCAGTCCGGCGAGTTTGCTTCCTCTGGTCGCCTTGTCGTTGTGCCGCTGCTCCTGGCGTCACTGGAACGCCATCCGATGACCAGGGTGTTCGAGATCGAGGACCGCGCCGTGGTCGCGAACCCGTTGCTGATCTTCTCGATCGAGGTCGAGAGGCTCGGCGACAGGGTGACGACGCTCTCGGATGACGAGGGTGCATCCGACATCATGGACGCACTCGATCGGGTGATCAGCCGCGCCTACGGCTGACGACTCTTCCAGGACGCGATCCCGGACCGGGATCACGTCCAGGCTGGCCTGTTCAGCCTCCACCTTGGCCGCATTCCTTCGCCGGTCCTCACGGCCGCAGCACCGCCAGGACGATCTCGACCACGATCAGCACCACGATCGCCAGCTCCATCAGCGCCGCCCGCCCGCCGGACGCCTCGTCGTACAGCGCCGCGTAGGTGTCGCGGATGATCGCGAGCTTGCGGTCTACGCCGGCGGCGACCACGCGCACCCGGAACAGCTCCAGCGCCGCCGTGTAGATGCGCGCGAGGTAGACGTCCTCGGTGACCTGCAGCGCGTTGTCCGCCTTCTCGGTCAGCTCGGTGACCTCGGCCACCAACGCGTACAGCCTGCGCGCGAGGCGGGCGAAGCGGCGCGAGGACAGCACGCCGCCGCCGCGCCGGGTGCGCTCCACCAGCTCGTACATGCGCGGCAGCTCGTCGTCGAGCAGCTCGTCGTAGTAGCGCACCTCCAGGAGCTGCGCGTTGGCCACCTCCAGCACGTCGAGCACGTCGGAGTCGCCGCGCGGCTCGTAGATGAACGCGCGGTCCCAGGTCAGCACCACCAAGTCGTCGGTGTAGTACGAGAACCGCTTGCGCAGCAGGTCCGCGCGCGCCCCGTCGGACAGCGCCCGGTCCTCGCCGGACAGCAGCGGCACCAGGTCGAGCCGCTCCTGGATCTCCGCGGCGCTCATCTCCCGGTCGAAGGCGCGCACCAAGCCGAGCAGGTAGTCCTCCTCCAGCACCGAGCGCGACGGCCGGTCCAGCGCCGCTCCCAGCAGCTCGCACACCTGCCCGCACAGCGTGCGCCACACGGGGTGCCCGGCGCCCGGGCCGACCACGCGGTCCACGGCGTTCAGCAGGGCCGCGAACTCCGTCCAGCCCAGGTCCGCGGCCCCCACGCGCAGCGCCAGCGTCAGCACACCGAAGTCGTACAGCCGCGCCGTCACGCCGGCGAGCGCGAGGCGGCCCTCGATCAGCAGCGGCACCGGGTCGAGCGTCAGCACCAGCGGCGGCACGTCGTAGGCCACCGCCTTGGGCGGCGTGGCGCCCAGACGGCGGCGCGCGCTGCCCGCGCCGGGTCGCGCGCTCCAGATCGCCTCGGCGCGGACCAGGTCCACGGCGTAGGCGACGTCGAACAGGCGGTAGGCGATCACCTCGCCGACCGCGACAAGCGGCTCCGCACCCTTCACCGGCCTGCCCCCACGCTGCCGACAGGGCCGTGCATCGGGGGCGGGAAGAAAGCAAGGCTGGGCTCCGCCCAGACCCGCCAGGGGGGAAGCCCCCCCTGGACCGGCTTTCTTAAGGAGTGGATTCCAAAGGCGAGCCTTTGGCGGAGTTTGAGGCAGAGCCTCAACCTTGCTTGCTTTCCCGCGGCCAGCGCCGGTGCAGCCACAGCCACGCTCCCGGGTCCGCCCGTATCCACCGCTCCAGCACGGCGTTCACCGACAGGGTGAGCGCGTATACGTCGGCGTCCCGCTCGCCGGTGCGCGCCACCGCGAGCGGCGCCTCGCACACCAGGCGGAACCGCGCCGGCCCGAGCCGGTCCACCCGGACCGGCACCACCGCCGCGCCGAAGCGCAGCGCGAACTGCGCGAGGCCGGGCGCGGTCATCGCCGCGCGCCCCAGGAACGGCACGGCGATGCCGTCGTTCATCTTCTGGTCGACCATCAGTCCGAGCGAGCCGCCGTCCCGCAGGTGCGCCAGCGCGGCCCGCGCGCCGTGGCGGCCCTTGGCGAACATCGAGACGCCCGGCCCGAGCGCGCTTTGCCGCATGGCCTGGATGACGGCGTTCACCGCGGCGTTGGAGGCGGCGCGGTAGAACCCGGACACCGGCAGGCCGAGCTGCGCCGCGATCGGCAGCACCATCTCCCAGTTGCCGAAATGCCCGGAGAAGAACAGCACCTGCGTCCCCGCCCGCCGCAGGGCGTCGAGGTGCTCCTCGCCCGCCAGCTCCCAGCCCGGCCCGGACGGGGTGCGCGACAGGCCGGCGAGGTGCGGCAGCTCCGCGCAGGTGCGGCCGAGGTTGTCCCACACCGCGCGGATCACCGCGGCGCGCCCGGGAGCGTCGAGGGCCGGCAGCGCCCGCCGCAGGTTCGACTCCGCCACCCGCGACGCGGGCAGCCGCGGTCCGAGCCCGCGCGCGACCCAGGCGCCAAGATTGGAGGAGCGGACTGGTCCCAGCCATCCCAGGACGTGCCCCAGGCCGCGCAGGGCGGCGGCCTCGCAGGACTGCAAGGCACTGCGGATCGGGCGGGACCGGGACGGCATCCGGCACGATTACGCATCGGGCGGATCGGGCGTCAAACACAGTGTTGCGGGCGATGGAGGCGTCACGAGCGATCATGGTGTGCGTGCCGCACAGGGCTTCTGGCCGCGACAGGCCGGGGGTGTCGGTCATGTCCCGGTTTAAAATCGGGGCCTGATCCGCCACCGTCGGCGGACCGTCTGAACCCGGGGTGCCGGGACTGCCGTCCGAGTTTGGTGGGAAGCGGACATCGCGACCAGTGGCGTTCCGCAGGTGACGATGGCCGCCTTGGTCGCGGTCGCAGGCAGCATCCCGCGCCTTCTCGGGTCAGCAGCGAGGGGGCAGGATGCCGCCGTGCCAGGCCATGGCACGCTGCAGGGGAGGCCCCATGCTGAAGCTCGATCCCGCGCCCAGGATCATCACATTCGACTGCTACGGCACCCTGGTCCAGTGGCACCGCGCCGTGCAGGAAGCTGTCCTAGCTATTCTGTCCCGTCACCTTCGGCAGGAGGCCACGCCAGAGCAGGCAGCCGCCCTGGCAGACCGGCTGCGGGAGGTAGCGGTGACGCACCAGCAACGCGTGCCCTATCGCCGCTACAGGTCAGTGCTGCAGTCGAGCCTGGACGAGGCGCTGGCCGAGACCGGGCGCACGGCCACCCCGGACGACCAGGAGACGTTGCTGTCGATCCTGCGCCGCATCGCGCCGCATCCCGAGGTGCCCGCAGCGCTCGATCGTCTACGCGCGCGCTACCGGCTCGCCATCATCAGCAACACCGACGACGATCTCATCGCCGGGACGGTGGCTGCGATCGGCACCCCCATCGATTTCGTCGTCACCGCCCAGCAAGCCCGGGCGTACAAGCCGGATCACCGGCTCTTCCTGCACGCCTACGCGGCCATGGGGGTGACGCAAGACGAAACCGTCCATGTCGGCATGGGCCAGTTCACCGACCTGAAGGTCTGCCACGAACTCGGCATCCGGTCCGTATGGATCGACCGGTTGGGCGAACCGGCCAACCCGGACTGGTCGCCCGATGCCGTGTTGAACGACCTGTCCGGGCTGCCGGGGCTGCTGCTGCCCTCCTGACAACCCCATCCGCCAACCCTTCGAAGGTCCGCTTCGGGTCGAGAGCGGACAGACCCGGCCGGATTTCAAATCGAGACACTCCCGGGTGGTCGCTGAGCTGGCCCGAGATGTCTGATCGCGGCGAGTGTCGGGGAGGTGCCGGTCGGCAGATCGAAGCTTCTGGCACAAAACATGAACGATTGGTTAATGCAGCCACCCTCACCCACCGTTATCGACGGCGGTGATCTACGTTTCCGCCCGGTCTGTCCGCATCAAAGCGTGAACGGATACTTAACGCCAGCTCGCCGTCGGATTGTCCCGGCAAGCCGGCTGCCCTGCCACTGCCAGGGTCTGGCCTCGTGCGGCCGCCTGGGGTATCGACCTGCCGCACGAGGACCGCAGCCGCGACTCCGGCGCTCTCCCCATCCATCGTCTTTCTGCAGGACAGGATTCTGTGCGCGCCCTGCTCCTCGCCCTGCTGCCGATTGCTCCGCTGCTGCAGTTGCCGGCCGCGCGGCCTGGCCGGCGCTGCCCGCCTGGCTGGTGTTCGCCGCCGGCGCCGGCGCGATCGCGGTGCTCGCCGACTGGGTCAAGCGCGCCACGGAGCAGATCGCGCACCATGCCGGCCCGGCGATCGGCGGCCTCGTCACCGTGAGCTTCGGCTCCATCGCCGAGCTGGTGCTGGCGCTGTTCGTGCTGGCCGACGGGCAGGCGGCGGTGGTGCGCGCGCAGATCACCGGCTCGATCATCGGCACCAGCCTGCTCGGGCTCGGCCTGGCCGTGCTCGCCGGCTCCGTGGGCCGCCGCCGCCAGCGCTTCGATCGCGAGAGCGCCGGGCTGCTGTCCTCGCTGCTGGTGCTGACGCTGATCGCGCTGCTGCTGCCCGCCGTGCTCGACCTGGCGCTGCGCACGCGCGACGCCGCGACCGGGCCGAGCGACGAGCAGCTCAGCCTGGGAGTCGCCGTCGTGCTGCTGCTGCTCTACGGCGGCAACCTCGCCTACACCCTGGTCACCCACAGCGACGTGTTCGGCGACGACGAGGCCGCGCGCGCAGCCGCGTCCCGCGACCCGGACCCGACCGGCCGCGCGCCGGCCGACCCGTCCGCGACGATCGAGGAGGTCCGCTGGAGCCTCGGCCGCGCGCTGCTGGTTCTGGTCGCGGCCACGCTGGCGATCGCCTGGGAGGCCGAGATCGTCTCTTCCGCGCTGGAAGCCACCGGCATGGCGCTTGGACTGTCCGCGACCTTCCTCGGCGTGGTCGCCCTGGCGCTGGTCGGCACCTCGGCCGACCTGTTCGCCGCGGTGGGCTTCGCCCGTGCCGACCGCATGGGGCTGGTGCTGTCGATCTGCGTCGGCTCGGCGATCCAGATGGCGCTGGTGGTGGCGCCGGCGCTGGTGCTGCTGTCCTGGGCGATCGGCCACCCGATGACGCTGGTGTTCGCACCGCTCGACCTGTTCGCGATCGCGGCCACCGCGCTGATCGTCAACTCGGTCGCCGGCGACGGCGAGACCACCTGGTTTGAGGGCCTGCTGCTGGTCGGAGTCTACGCCCTGCTGGCGCTGGGATTCTTCTTCGCAGGCGCGTAGAACGCCCCTGCGGGCGCGCATGGTCCGCAGGCCGCGACACGACGCCGATCCGTCGTGGCCGGGTCCGCCAGGCTTGGAGCGGGCGCCGGACCTGCCTTGATTGTCCTATCCGTGGAGCGAACCGGCACAGATGTGGCGTCAATCCCTGGCCTGGTCCCCCACCATCGCCCTGTCGTGGCTGTGGGGCCTCGGCTTCTTCTACGCGATCCACGTCACCTTCCTCTACGGATGGCCCGGTTTCGTGGCGTTCGCGGTGCCGAACGCCCTCGGCCTCGCGCTGTTCGGCTGCGCGGTGGAGTGGTTCGGCCCCCGCGAGGGGCTGGAGGACAGCTTCGGCCGCCTCGCCTCGCGCTACGGCGGCATCCTGTTCGTCTACCAGGTGGCGGCGGTCGGCATCACCCTGTTCGCATTCGCGCAGGACTACCTGCGCCCGCTGGTCGGCGGCCTGGCGATCCCGGTGGCCGTGCTGCTCGCCGTCGTCGCCTCCACGGTCGGCCACGTCGCGCGCGTCCAGGACTTTCGCGCCCTGCACGCCGCGATGCTGGCCGTGGGCGTCGCCAGCGCCCTGGCCGCGTTCCTGCTGATGCCGGTGACGGGGCCTGCGCGCGTCGCGGCGGGGCCGGACCTGCGCCTGGACCTACGCTTCTGGGGCCTGGTGGTGCCGTCGCTGGTCGGCTTCCTGCTCGGCCCGTGGCTCGACCTGCAGCACTGGCAGCGCGTGCTGCGCATCCGCCGGGAAGGCGCCTCCGCCGCGCGGGCCTACGGCGGCGCCGGGCTGCTGTTCCTGGCGCTGCTCACGCTCAACGCCCTGTTCGCCGCGGCGCTGCCGCAGGACATCGCCCTGCTGCACCGCAGCTTCGATGGCGTCGCCGAGGCGCCCGCCGTGCTCGCGACCGCGCTCGCGGCGATGGGGCCGCCCGCCCGCGCCACGGCCTGGCTGTTCGGGGTGTGGGCGGCGATCGCGGTCGCCTCCACGCTCGACAGCGCCTACGCCGCGACGCGCTGGTTCCTGGTCGCCGCCACCACGCGCAGCACCAGCCCGCTGTTCGCCGTGCTGCCGGCCGCCCTGGTGCAGACGCCGCTGTGGATGCTGCTGGCCGCCCTCGGGCTCAGCGGCACCGCCTATGCCGCCGACGCGCCGCTGCTGCTGCTGATGGCGCCGTTCGCCACGCTGTTCGTCGGCCACTCCGCCTGCCTGCTGCTGCAGGTCACGCGCCGGGCCGGGCCGCAGGATTCCATGCTGTGCTTCCTGCTGGGCACTGCGGCCTCTGCGTGCTTCGCGGTGGGCTACTACGCGCAGCTCGTGCCGGTGATGGCGGTCTCGCCGCTGCTGCCGCTGCTGGCCGCCGCGCCGCTGCTCGCCGCAGCGCCCGCGCCCGACGCCGCGGTGGTTCGCGACGGCACGGCGCAGCGCGACGCGCAGGCCGCAGTCCCCGCCACGCCGCCCGGGCTTGCGGACATCCACGCCGTCGCGGTCCAGGCCGCGCACTCCCCCGGCGAGTCCGCGGCGACGTCGCTGATGGGCCGCTTCGACGGCAAGTGGTTCCAGTACGACGTGATCCCGACCTACGACGACACCAACTCGGTCGGCAACGTGTACTTCGCCAACTACGTGCGTTGGGTCGGCAAAACGAGAGAACTGTTCTTTGCCCGCTGCGTGCCGAACTTCGACCTCAAGACCACCGGGTTCTTCATTCTGACGCGCGACTTCTACCACAAGTTCGTGCGCGAGACCCGCGAGTTCGAGGCGATCCTGGTGCGCATCCGCGTCGGCAAGAACAACCGCAAGTTCGTCACCCTGGAGCACGAGATCCGCAGCGCCGACGGCGGCCTGCTCGGCAAGGGCTCGCAGCAGCTCATGTTCGTGGACTCGGCGTCCTACCAGCTCATCGACGTGCCCGTGGACATGCTGCGCGGGTTCCTGCCTTACGTGACGAACGTCGGCTCTGACATGGCGGCGCAGAGCGCGGCCTGAAGGAAGGCAGGAAAGGTTGAGGCTCTGCCTCATCCGCCAAAGGCTCGCCTTTGGAATCCACTCTTTCAGTAAAGCCGGTCCAGGGGCGGCTCGCCCCTGGCGGGTCTGGGCGGAGCTGCCCGAAGGTTCCGACAGCCTGCTTGGGCTGTTGGAATGGGCAGCGGAGGGAGCGCCCAGCCTTGCTTGCTTCCTGTCGGGCCGCCCCGCGCGCCTACTGCACCACGATCCGCGGCGCCGCGCTCTCGATCTCGCGCAGCCGCCCCTGCGTCTTCTCCCACACCCGCGCCGCCAGCGCCGTGTACGCCCGCCCCGCGTCGCTGTCCGGCGCCTGCGTCACCACCGGCGTGCCGGCGTCCGCGTTGGTGCGTATCTCCAGCAGCAGCGGCACCTCGCCCAGGAACTCGACCCCGTGCGTGCGCGCCTCCTGCCGCGCCCCGCCGTGCCCGAAGATCTCGGTGCGCGCCCCGCAGGCCGGGCAGCAGAAGAAGCTCATGTTCTCCACGATGCCGAGCACGCTCACCCGCGTCTTCTCGAACATCGACACCGCGCGCCGCGCGTCGATCAGCGCGATGTCCTGCGGCGTGGAGACGATCACCGCGCCGGTGATCGCGACCTTCTGCGCCATGGTGAGCTGCGCGTCGCCGGTGCCGGGCGGCATGTCGACGACCAGGATGTCGAGCGCGCCCCAGTCCACCTGGCCCATCATCTGCTCGAGCGCGCCCATCACCATCGGCCCGCGCCAGATCATCGCCGTGGTCTCGTCCACCAGGAAGCCGATCGACATCGCCTTCAGGCCCCACGCCTCGATCGGCTGCATCCGGTCCGCGACCACCTCGGGCTTGCGGTTCTGCCCGAGCATCCGCGGCAGGCTCGGGCCGTAGATGTCGGCGTCGAGCAGACCGACGCGCAGCCCCTGCCGGGCCAGGGCGACGGCGAGGTTGACCGCGGTGGTCGACTTGCCCACGCCGCCCTTGCCCGAGGCCACCGCCACGATCGAGCGCACCTCCGGCAGCAGCGACGGGCCCGCGCCGGCCTTGCCGCCCGCCGACGGACCCTGCGCCGGCCCGGCCTTGGCGGGGCCGTGCGAGTGGCCGCCCGGCCCGTGCGAGTGCCCGCCTGCCGCCGGCATCGCGCCCGCGGCGGCGCCCGACGCGCGCGCCACGGCGCCGTTCGGGCCTGCGGCCGGGGCTGGCGCGCCGCCGCGATGCGCCGTGAGCACGGTGGCGACGTTGCTCACGCCGCGCTCGCGCGACAGCAGCGACTCCACCTGGCGGCCGACCGACTCCATCTCGCGCGCCCGGGCGCGGTCGGTCAGCAGCGTGACCTGCACGAGGCTGCCCTTCGCCTGGATGCTCTCCACCAGGCCGGCGGCCACGATGTCCTGCGTGCTCCCCGGGGCTGCGATCCCGCGCAGGATGTCGCGCAGGGTCTCGACGTCTGGCTCGGCCATGGGCGGGCGGTCTCCGGCACGGGAACACCGCGTTCCCCGCGGCAGATATGGCCCGCGCCGCGCCGCGTGCCAACGGCGGCAAGGCCAGGCAGCAAGCAAGGCTGGGCTCTGCCCAGACCCGCCAGGGGGGAGGCCCCCCCTGGACCGGCTTCTTTTAAGGAGTGGACTCCGAAGGCGAGCCTTTGGCGGAGTTTGAGGCCCATGCCTGAAGGAGGGGCCTCAACCTTGCCTGCTTCCTGCCTTCGGCCTTGACGCGCCCGCCGCGCGTGCCAGCTTCGCGCCTACCCCGGCGCGGCCGGCACAGCGGATCGGGCGACCAGAATGCCTTCGGATGACGGACCCTGGAGCACAGGGGGCTCTTCTCCCACCCCACCCAGGCGACCCAGGGACGCCGAGCCGAACGACCCCTGGGGCCCCGCCCCTGCCCCGGACCGCCGGCCCGGCCCGAAGCCCGGCCCGCGCATCGGCGGCGAGGAGTTCGAGCGCGCCCGCGCCCGCGCCCAGGACATGCTGCGCCGCCTGCGCCAGGCCGGGCCTGGCGGCGGCCCGGGCGGCGGGCGCGGGGACAGCGGCCGGGGCAACGACGGGCGGGACGGCGGGCGGGGCGGCGACTGGCAGGGCTTCGCCGGCGGGCGCGGTGCCGCCGCGGCGGCGGCGGTGCTGGCGGCGCTGTGGCTGGCGAGCGGCATCTACCAGGTGCAGCCCGACCAGCAGGGCGTGGTGTTGCGCTTCGGCGCCTACGACCGCACCACGGCGCCCGGCCTGAACTATCACCTGCCCTGGCCGGTGGAGACGGTGCTGCGGCCCTCGGTCACGGTGGTCAACCGCATCGAGATCGGCGACGGCGCCACCGACGACGCGGACGCCGACGGCGGCCCCGACGCGCGCTCAGGCGTCACCGGCTTCCGCGTGCCGTTCGCCACCTCCCGCTCGTCGCACACCCCGGCGCCCGCCGCCGAGGGCCAGATGCTCACCGGCGACGAGAACATCATCGACATCAGCTATGCGGTGTTCTGGCGCATCAGCGACGCCCAGGCGTACCTGTTCAACACCCGCAACCCCGCCGCCACGGTGCGCGCCGCCGCGGAGAGCGTGATGCGCGAGGTGCTCGGCCGCACCGCGATCCAGTCCGCGCTGACCGAAGGCCGCGCCAGCATCGAGACCTCGGTGCGCACGGGCGTGCAGGCGATCCTCGACGCCTACGGCAGCGGCGTGGAGATCAGCCAGATCCAGCTCCAGCGCGTCGACCCGCCGCCCGCTGTGATCGAGAGTTTTCGCGATGTGCAGCGCGCCAACACCGACGCCGAGCGGATGCGCAACGAGGCCCAGGCCTACGCGCGCGACATCGTGCCGCGCGCCCGCGGCGAGGCGGCCTCGATCACCGCGGCCGCGGACGGCGACCGCCAAGCCTCGATCGCCACCGCCACCGGCCAGGCGCAGCGCTTCACCAGCGTACAGTCCGCCTACGCCACCGCGAAGCCGGTGACGCTGCGCCGCCTCTACCTGGAGGCGATGCAGGACGTGCTGAGCCGCACGCCGACCATCGTGGTCGCCGACGGGGTGCGCGGCCTGCTGCCGTTCCTCGGCCTGCCCGGCCTGTCGCTGCCGGGCGCCGGCGCCCCGCCGCCCGGGGGTCCTGGTCCGGGCATCCCGGCGCCAGGGGTCGCTCCAGCTCCAGGCGCCACCGCTCCCGGTGCGCCCTCGCCCTCCGCCACGGCCGGGCCACGCGCGGACGCGGCGGCCGCTGCGCCCGTTGTCACGTTCGCGGGAGCGGCGCCATGAACCCCGTCCCCTGGCCGCGCTTTCTGCTGCCGCTGGTGGCGCTGAGCTTCGCCGTCGTGCTGCTCGTCACCGCCAGCCTGTTCACCGTGCGCCAGACCGAGCAGGCGCTCGTCACCCAGTTCGGCCGCCCCGTGCGCGTCATCACCGAGCCCGGCCTGCAGGCGCGCGTGCCGTTCATCCAGACCGTGATCGCCTTCGACCGCCGCCTGCTCGACTACGACACCCCCGGCGAGGAGGTGATCCTGGGCGACCAGCGCCGCCTGATCGTCGACAGCTTCACCCGCTACCGGATCACCGACCCGCTGCGCTACTACCAGGCTGTCGGGCCGTCGGAGGAGGGCATTCGCGGCCGGCTCGCCTCGGTGGTGGAGTCGAGCCTGCGCCGGGTGCTCGGGCGCGAGACGCTGCTCGACGTGCTCTCCGCCCAGCGCGGCCGCATCATGGGCCTGATCCGCACGGAGGTGGACGGCGAGATGGTCGGCTTCGGCATCCACGTCGAGGACGTGCGCATCCGCCGCGCCGACCTGCCGGCGGAGAACACCGAGGCGATCCTGAGCCGGATGCAGTCCGAGCGCGAGCGCGTCGCCAAGCAGGCGCGCGCCGAGGGGGCGGAGGCCAGCGCCCGCATCCGCGCCGACGCGGACCGCGACCGCACCGTGCTGCTCGCGGACGCGCGGGGCACGGCGGACAAGCTGCGCGGCGAGGGCGAGCAGACGGCGTACGGCATCTACGCCGCGGCCTACGGGCGCGACCCGGCGTTCTTCGCGATCTGGCGCACGCTGGCGGCGTACCGCGCGGCGTTCGGGCCGAAGGACCGGCTGGTGCTCACGCCGGAGGACGGCATCCTGACGCTGCTCAAGGGGCTGCCGGAGCAGTAGGAGGCAGGCAAGGCCAGGGGCTCTGCCCCCATGCGTCAAAACGGCCCCCCCGCCAAAGGCTCGTCCTTGGAAACCCTTTCTTAAGTCAAGGGATCAAAGGGTCCTCGGACCCTTTGCGGGTCTGGGCAGAGCCCAGCCTTGCTTCCTGACGTTCCTTCATGGGCGACGCCCGTGACGCTCGCGCGCCTTCTTCGCCGCCGCCACCTTGGGCCGTGGCCGTGTCCCCCCATCTGCGCGTCTCGCCATGCCGCTTGCTGCCCGTCCGGGCCCGCGCGCAGTATCCTGGCAAAGAGGGAGCCACCCGCCATGCGTCACACGGTCCGCGCCATCGCACTCGGGTGCGTGCTCTCCCTGCCTGCGGCCCCCGGCCTCTCCCCCTTCGCCCAGGCCCGCGGCGCGCCCGACAGCTTCGCCGACCTGGCCGCCTCGCTGCTGCCGGCCGTGGTCAACATCTCCTCGACCCAGGACATGCCGGCGGAGTCCGCGATGGGCCTGCCGCCCGGCCATGGCGGCGGCGGCCCGGAGATGCCGGTGTTCCCGCCCGGCTCGCCGTTCGAGAAGTTCTTCAAGGACTTCATGAACAAGAATCATGGCCGCGGCCCCCAGGGCGGCGACGATGACAGCGACGCCAGCCCCGACCAGCCGCGCCATACCCAGAGCGTCGGCTCGGGCTTCATCATCGACGCCGGCGCCGGCATCATCGTCACCAACAACCACGTGATCGAGGGCGGCACCAGCGTCACGGTGACGCTGCAGGACAACACCACGATCAAGGCCAAGGTGCTCGGCCACGACGACCGCGCCGACCTCGCGGTGCTGCAGATCAAGACCGACCACAAGCTGGTGCAGGTGCCGTTCGGCGACAGCGACGCGCCGCGGGTCGGCGACTGGGTGCTCGCGATCGGCAACCCCTACGCGATGAGCGGCACCGTGACCGCGGGCATCGTCTCCGCGCGCGGGCGCGACATCCACCAGGGTCCATACGACGACTTCATCCAGACCGACGCGCCGATCAACCGCGGCAACTCCGGCGGTCCGCTGTTCAACATGGCGGGCGAGGTGATCGGCATCAACACGGCGATCTACTCGCCGTCCGGCGGCTCGATCGGCATCGGCTTCGCCATCCCCGCCAACGCCGCCAAGACCGTGGTCGCCCAGCTTCGCCAGTACGGCCACGCCCGCCGCGGCTGGCTCGGCGTGCGCATCCAGCAGGTCACGCCCGACCTCGCCGACAGCCTCGGGCTGAAGGGCACGGACGGCGCCATGGTCGCGGGCGTCAACGACGGCGGCCCGGCGGACGCGGCGCACATCAAGGGCGGCGACGTCATCCTCAAGTTCAACAACCAGGACATCAAGGAGCTGAAGACGCTGCCGCGCGTGGTGGCCGAGACGGCGATCGACGAGTCCGTGCCGGTCGAGGTGTGGCGCGACGGCCGCGACCAGATGCTCCAGGTCAAGGTCGCGGAGATGCCGTCCGAGACCAAGATGGCCGACGCCGGCGGGGCTGGCGACGGCACGAAGAAGCCGGCCGCCTCCGCCGTCTCCGAGCTGTCCGACTTCGGCATGAAGGTGGCGCCGATCACCGACGACGCACGGCAGAAGTTCAGCCTCGGCTCCGACCAGAAGGGCGTGGTCGTCACCGACGTGAACAAGACCGGGCCGGCGGCGGAACACGGCCTCAAGGCGGGCGACGTCATCGTCGAGGTGCAGCAGGAGGCGGTGAACTCGCCGGCCGAGCTGCGAAGCCGCGTGGACGCGATCCGCAAGCAGGACCGCAAGGCCGTGCTGATGCTGATCCAGGGCAGCGACGGCGTGCGCTACGTGCCGATGCCGCTCACCGGGGCCAAGACGTCCCAGCCGGGCTGAAGGCAAGGCCAGGGCTCTGCCCCATGCCTTGAAAGCGGGGACCCGCCAGGGCGAGCCGCCCTGGACCGGCGCACATGGAGGCACGTCCCATCCGATGTGCCGCAGCACTTAAGGTGCGCCGGTCCAGGGGCGCTGCCCCTGGCGGGTCCAGGGCAGAGCCCTGGCCTTCCTTTCTCCGATGACGACTCCCCAGACCCTCATCCGCGACCGCGCCCTCGCCCTCGGCTTCCACGCCGTGGGCTTCGCGCCGGCCGCCCTGGCGCCCGAGGCCCGCGAGCGCCTGGCCGCGTTCGTGGCGGCTGGGCAGCACGGCGACATGGGCTGGCTCGCCGAGCGGCAGGCCGAGCGCTCGCACCCGCAGGCGCTGTGGCCACAGGCGCGCAGCGTGGTAGCGCTCGGGCTGTCCTACGCGCCCGAGGGCGACCCGCTGGCCACGCTGGCGCGGCCTGACCGCGGCAACATCTCGGTCTATGCCCGCAACCGCGACTACCACGACGTGGTCAAGGGGATGCTCAAGCACCTGGCGCAGTTCGTGGCGTCCCGCTTCGGCGCCGGGGTCAAGGTGTTCGTCGACACCGCGCCGGTGATGGAGAAGCCGCTGGCCGAGCAGGCGGGGCTGGGCTGGCAGGGCAAGCACACCAACCTCGTCTCGCGCGAGCACGGCTCCTGGCTGCTGCTCGGCGAGGTCTACACCACGCTGGAGCTGCCGCCGGCGCCGGCGCCGGCGGGCGGCTGCGGGTCGTGCGCGCGCTGCCTGGTCGCCTGCCCGACCGACGCGTTCCCGGCGCCGTACCGGCTCGATGCCACGCGCTGCATCTCCTACCTGACGATCGAGCACCGCGGGCCGATCCCGCTGGCGCTGCGGCCGAAGCTCGGCAACCGCATCTACGGCTGCGACGACTGCCTGGCGGCCTGCCCGTGGAACCGGTTCGCCCACGCGCCCGCGCCGGCGGGGCTGCGTGCGCGCGAGGACCTGGCGGCGCCGCGGCTCGACGCGCTGGCCGCCCTCGACAACGCCGGGTTCCGGGCGCTGTTCGCCGGCTCGCCGGTGAAGCGGATCGGGCGCGGGCGCTTCGTGCGCAACGTGCTCAACGCGGTGGGCAACTCCGCCGACCCCGGCCTGCGCTGCGCCGCAGAGCGGCTGACCGAGGACCCGGACCCGGTGGTGGCCGACGCCGCGCGCTGGGCGGCGGGCCGCCTCGCCTGAGCGGCAAGTCGGGACGGACCGGGCCAAACGCCCCCGAGTTTTGCGGACCGTTTCGAACTCGGCCGGTTGCGCGACGTTGACGGCAAAACACCCGGGAGGACTTCATGCGCCAGACTCACGTCATTTGCGGGATCGCGATCTCGGCCGCGCTCGCGCTTGCACCGGCCGCGCGGGCTGCGGGGCCGTGCACCGACGACATCGCCCAGCTCGGCAAGCAGCTCGGCACGATGAACGGCATGGGCGCGCCGGTGTCCGAGCCGGACAACGGCCAGCAGGTCGGCAAGGACATGGCGAAGCAGGCCGACAGCAGCGCCTCGGACCGCAAGCAGGCCGGCGGCGCCAGCCTGGTCGGCGGCGGCTCGCCCGGCACGGTGGGCGGGGTGGCGGGCGCCGCGGGCGGCGCCGGCGGCCAGGCCAAGGACCCGGTGGCGAGCGGCCAGGTCGCGACCTCCTCCGCCGACGTGCGCCGGCAGTCCGCGGGCAAGCCGACGATGGCGCAGCAGGCGGCCATGGACAACGGCAAGGGCTCCGGCGGCGCGTCGATGGCGTCGGAGGACAAGGTGTCGCAGGCCAAAGCCGCGCTGCAGCGTGCGGTGGACCAGAACGCCAAGGGCGACAGCGCGTGCGCCGGCTCCATCAAGGAGGTCCGCGCCCTGATGCCGCAACACTGACCTGCGCGGCGGCGGGGCTCCAGCCCTGCCGCCAGGCTGGCGCCGTGCCGATCGAAGCGGGAGGTGACCTGGCGGTTGCCTCCCGTTTTCGTTGGCGGTGGGCCGGCTCGCCCGAGCTCGCCGCAGGCGAGGCAGGAAGCAAGGTTGAGGCTCTGCCTCAAACTCCGCCAAAGGCTCGCCTTTGGAATCCACTGCTCGGTGAAGCCGGTCCAGGGGGGCTTCCCCCTGGCGGGTCTGGGCGGAGCTGCCCGAAGGTTCCGAGGGCCCGCTTGGGCCGTTGGAATGGCAGCGGAGGGAGAGCCCAGCCTTGCTTGCTGCCTGGCAGCCGCCACACAGAATCTGCCTGGCCGTCGTGATCGAACGCATCCAAATACCGCAACCGCCCGTAGCTGGGGCGGGAACGGCAGAACGGAGCTTCGCACGATGGCCTCTGGCCCCCGCCTCCCCGACGCGCACTCTCTCCCGGAGGTGCCGATCGGCATCGACGCCACCGGCACACGCTGGGAGAGCGACAGCATGGGCCGCGTCGAGGTCCCTGCCGACCGCTACTGGGGGGCGCAGACCGCGCGCAGCCTGATCCACTTCTCGATCGGCCGCGACATCATGCCGGTCCAGGTCGCGCACGCCATGGCCGTGGTGAAGAAGGCCGCCGCCCTGGTCAACGCCGAGGCCGGCCGCCTGCCCCGCGAGAAGTGCGACGCGATGTGCCGGGCCGCCGACGAGGTGATTGCGGGTCGGCTCGACGCGGAGTTCCCGCTCTACGTCTGGCAGACCGGGTCCGGCACCCAGTCGAACATGAACTGCAACGAGGTGATCTCGAACCGCGCCATCCAGCTGATGGGCGGCGAGATCGGCTCCAAGAAGCCGGTGCACCCCAACGACGACTGCAACATGGGGCAGTCGTCGAACGACACGTTCCCGACCGCGATGCACATCGCGGCGCGGCTGGAGATCGAGCACGTCCTGCTGCCCTCGCTGGAGCAGCTCGCCGCCGCGATCGAGGCCAAGGCGGCGCTGTGGGCGGACGTGGTCAAGATCGGCCGCACCCACCTGCAGGACGCCGTGCCGCTCACCGTGGGGCAGGAGTGGTCCGGATACGCGCACCAGCTCCGCCACGCGATTGCTGGGCTGCGGGCGTCGCAGGACGGCCTGCTGGAGCTGGCGGCCGGCGGCACCGCGGTCGGCACCGGGCTGAACGCGCCGCCCGGCTTCGCCGACGCCATCGCGGCCAGCATCGCCGGGCTGACCGGCCAGCCGTTCCGCACCGCGCCCAACAAGTTCGCCGCACTCGGCGGGCTCGACGCGATGGTGGCCTCGATGGCGGCGATGCGCGGCGTGGCGGTGGCGCTGATGAAGGTCGCCAACGACGTGCGCTGGCTGGGCTCGGGCCCGCGCTGCGGCCTGGGCGAGCTGGTCCTGCCGGAGAACGAGCCGGGCTCCTCGATCATGCCGGGCAAGGTGAACCCCACGCAGTGCGAGGCCATGGTCATGGTCTGCACCCAGGTGATCGGCGAGGACGCGGCCGTGGCGTTCGCGGGCGCGCAGGGCAACTTCGAGCTCAACGTGATGCGCCCGGTCATCATCATGAACGTCCTGAACTCGGCGCGGCGCCTCGCCGACGTGAGCGGCACCTTCCGCCGCTACACGATCGAGGGCACCGAGCTGAACCGGACACGGATCGCGGAGCTGCTGGACCGGTCGCTGATGCTGGTGACCGCGCTGGCCCCGGTCATCGGCTACGACCGGGCGGCCCACATCGCGCACGAGGCGCATGTGCGCGGGCAGACGCTGCGCGAGGCGGCGCTCGCATCGGGCGATATCGATGCCGAAACATTCGACCGCGTGGTCGATCCCCGTCACATGACACATCCCGAGGAACTGCAATGAGAACCATCCGCGCCCTGATCAAACGTTCCTTCACCCTGGCCGGCCACCGCACCAGCGTGGCGCTGGAGCCCGAGTTCTGGGCGGCGCTGTCCGCGATGGCGCAGGGCCGGCGGCAGACGCTGTCCTCGCTGATCGCCGACGTCGACGCCGCGCGCGACCCGCAACGCCCGCTCGCCTCGTCGCTGCGCGTCCTGGCGCTGACCGGCACCGCGAGGGTGGCCCAGGAGGCCGCCTGCGCCTAGGCGTGTGATGGTGGACGGACGCGCCCATACGGCCGCGCCGTCCGTTCCCACGGTCATGCCCCTGCCGCGGATCGGGTCCGGCGCAGGGGCGACGATCCCACCGCCCTGGCGGCGGATGATTGGATCGGGCGCGTTAACCTTGGGGAAAGCATGGGTGGGCCAGGATCGTGCCGCGGCCAATACAGGCCGCGCGGCAAGGAAAAACCCCATGACCTGCATGACCCAGCTCGCGTTCCGTGGCTTCGCCACCCCGGTCGTCACGCCGCTGTCCGACCACCAGGTCAGCCCGCTGGTGCTGTCGGACCGCCTGCTGACCCTGGCGCAGGATGCCGAGCGCGCCGGCTTCCCGCTCTCCGCCGGCCACCTAGTCAACCTGGCGCACGCCGTGTTCGACGAGATCCCGACCCGGCGGTAGTGCGTCCATGCCGGTTCCGGCCCCGCCGCATGCAGCAGGGCAGCGTCCCGGCCCCCTGTGCCAGCCTCATGCTGGTGGCCGGGACCCTTGGCCCATGAGAAATCAAGGCTGGGCTCTCCCTCCGCTGCCATTCCAGCGACCCAAGCGGGTCGTCGGAACCTCTGCCCAGACCCGCCAGGGACGAGCAGCTCCTGGACTGGCTTTACTTAGAGCGTTTTTGGGTTGCATGGACGCATCTTCTCTGGTTTCGGGGGTGCGGTGGATTGGGGAGGCCTGGATGACGGCAGCTTTGTCGAACGACCTGCGCGAGCGTCTGG
>JAABUY010001575.1_pt1 | contig 30053 bp, 15 predicted proteins | sample 5560271 | NCBI WGS metagenome assembly JAABUY01 (sample SAMN10711886, study PRJNA513374) | rock metagenome | isolation source: Antarctica rocks | place: Antarctica: Victoria Land, University Valley | reverse complement strand
CTGATCAGCGGGTGATCTCTCTTGGTTCCTTGAACCCCCTGGTTCATTGAACCTAGTCTGGTTCGTTGAACCTACCCTGGTTCATTGAATCATTGTCCAGTTGTCCAGGTGCGCAAGGCTATTGTAACCCAAGGTATCTTCCTGGGCAATTTCCCGCGCAAGGCTGAACTGTCCTAGGAGTCCGCTGGCGGTGAGCCATCGGGCTGCTTGGTGGGCGCTGGCTTTCGTGGATAGGGCGCCAGCACATTATATATGACAGTTTCTTAAACTGACTTTGTATTATCAATAATTTATATAAGAATTTGTACAGATCACAGCATTGCTATTAAATTTGCTTAAGAAGAATAACATTGAGTTATATACAAAAAAGAATTAATTCATTGTCTAAAACACATTATGTAATAGTGTCTTTCAATAGCTTAAGAATACACTTACATTTAAATCAATACTTATTTAAATAACTGTACACAAATCATTTACTATCAAAATGAATACTTCTAAATAAGCAATTGACTGTGCTCTGATGCAGAATGAAATGAATGAAAAACTTTATTTAATTATTTATGATGATTAGAAATTACAAGATGCAGAGCTTAATTATTCTGTTTATAAAAAGAAGTTATTGATCATTAAGCATGCACTTTGAACTTGACAGTACTATATTAAAAATGATTATATTATAATTATTGTTATAAATTATGAAGATCTACAATATTTAAAGAATACACTGCATTCATTTAAATGACTAGCTCAATAAATTAACAAATTTCAGCAGTATAATCTTGACATTCAATATTGATTTGAAGCTCAAACTATTATATTAGATTTAATTAGTTGTCAACTCAATTTTATAAAGAAAGACTCAGCAAATAAAGTGTTTTTAAATGCTTTATGAGAATTAGACAATGTGAAATAAAAGAAAGCAATAATATTGTATTTAAAAGATAATACAGAATCTGAAAAGTCACTGCTTTATAAATATATATGTAAAAATGATGTGACAAATCAATTTTAATTGCATTACAATTTAGAATTAAACAATTCATATTTAATTTAAAAATAAAACAATAATGAAGTGTCATTTCTATAATTTCAGTACTGTGCAGACTTTTTAAAATATATATACACTGAATATAGATATCTAAAAGTATTAAGACTGCTAAAAGTTATTTAACTTTGAGCTTAATGATATGAACTATTGCAGAATATTAAATTGTTTATAAAGTATTATTTTAACTGTTAAGTTGCTTAACAATCTTAAAAACATTAAGAGATTAAAGAACATTCATATTTAACTTGTAAGAACTTATTATCATTTAAAAGATAAAAAATCAATATAATAAATATATTATCTTGAATGTCTTAAGAAAACTGCTAAATTATAACAGCAATTAATTATGTTACAGACTGATCTGTGACTAAAGCTGTTTCAGATGCAATGAAAACAATAGTTATAGATTTTTTATATAATAAAATCTTTACAAATTATAATTCACTGAGAGAGTTACTATTCAATAACAGTATAAACTTTCTCAGCTGTGTTATGATTTACTATTTGAAAAAGCTCAAGACTCAACATAGAACAATGATTTTTTATTATTTTTGCATAAATAAAAAGATAAAAAATCTAAATGAAATGTTAAGCTTCATATTTAAGTAAATTAACTCAATTATGAAATAAATACTTATCACAAGTACTTTTTGTGATCTAAATTTAAGTTTATAATATAATTAAACAGAGCTCATTTTATCTACTGTATAAGATAAATTCATAATTATTAAGCAACTTAAACAATCTCTGACTGCTGACAGAAATTGACTTTGAAAATCAGTTAAAATGAGTCAGACAGATACAGACAATTTAAATAATTATTAATAAATTTTTTTTATAAAAGATTATTAAATCAAAAATGATTTGTAATGAAATAGTGCAGTTAAGCATTACAAAGAAAGAAGACTGAGTGTTTATATGAAATGAAGAGTTTCAGAAGTTTAAAGCTAAATGATTTAAGTTTTATAAGATATTGAAAACTCATTTATTAAGAACTTATACATTAAAAATGCTCACAGAATATGTTTTATGAAATTTAATTCATAATAATTAGTTTGTGAAAGCACATATCTTTAATATTAATGAATTTTGAGTTAATTCAGAGCTACAAAGCAGTCTAAAATGAGCTAAACTATTTATGCAGTGATTAAATCTTAAAATTAATGAGATTTTTAAATAAAAAGAGTCATCATTGTCTTTTTATAAAGAACTCTTGATTATATCTTGAGTCAAATGAGATTATAGACAAAAGAAAGAACTATATAAGCTTTTAGTAAAGAAGAAAGAAGATTTTTCTTAAAAGATAATTTATAAAATATAAAAACATTATAAATAAATAAATTCATTTATATTCTTGTTACAGAACATTTCAAAAGTACATTGAAGTGTTATTTCTTCTGAACTGATCTTGACTGAAGTAAATAATGTAATGAATGCATTACAGAAAATTATTAAAAGCTAAAGAGATATTGGTGACTTGACTTTAACATTCATAACAGAAAAGAGATATAATTAAAAGAAAGTGAAAGTCTTGACATTACACAGTATTAAGAAAAAATTAAATAGTTAAAAATGATTTAATAAAGATTTACAACAATAACATAATGAGTTAAAGTCAAAGCAAATAAATAATAAAGCTAAAAAGAAAGATCAAAAAGTCTTAACTTTAATAATGATTAATAGTAATTTAATAATGATCTGTAAAAGAAATACAGATTTATATAATTTATGTAAGAGATTTAAGAAAAAGATTTTTATAAATTAAAAGATAATAATATCAGAAACAGAATGCTTAATCAGCTTTATATATTGTTAGTCTTTGAACTGAAATCAAGATAATAATATATTGAGAAAAAAGTTTTGTAAGCTTTTTTTAAAATAGAAGTAATCAGTAATTTTATAAACATAATTAAAAGCAAACTTTTTTTAATTTAAGTTGTCATCATCTGCATTGAATGACAATAGTGACATGAAGCAAGATAAAATAATGTAAATGTAAATTATAAATAAAAATTTTACAAAATGTTAAGCAAATCTCTGCACTTATATCAGTGAACTGTTGTGACTATGCAGTAAAGAAAAATGTAATATTATTACTTACTCATCTCTTATTAAGTGTCTCTATTTATATCTTAGTCATCATTTTCTATATATACTCTACAAATTGTAAATGATTGATTAATTAATTAATTAATTAATTTATAAATAATTAAGACTGTCTAGACTGTCATACACTGCATAACTACAAGTAACTAATGCATACTGATCTCATTCTCATTATTACCTTACTGTTGTCATCACTGTTGCTGTCACTTCATAAACTAACTAATACAAATTTTAACTTTACTCTTTATAGCTCTTCATGTTTTTCTTAATTTTAATGCTTACTAATCTTCTTTTCTTGTAACCTAATGTTAATGTCTCTCTTCAGCTGTCATCAATAAAAAACAAATGTTGCTGTAAATAATTAATTGTCTTTTCTGCAATCTAAAATGTATAATTGTTGAATTTTCTATTTCAGACTGCATCTAAGAGTATTAGATCTTTTAATATCTCTTTTACAGTCTGAAATTGTCTCAGAAGATTGCTTCATAACATAAATATAATGATCACTTTAATTAATGCTGAGTCTCATAAAATCTTCTTTATGTCATTAACTCATCTCAGTAGTTTCTTTCTTAAATCTTAAGTTTGTAAGCATTTCATCAGCACATAATGAACAGTCTGAATGCTCAGATTGTATAAACATTGTGAAGAGTTCATTTAATTTATAATATAAAGATAATAAATTATGTCAATCTTCTCTGTACATAGCTGAGTAATGAGAAAGCTTATGAGTTAACAAAGTTCTATATACTTATTCAACACTTCTCTATCTAACTGTTACTTCATACTAAATATAACTCATCTCACTATTTCATTCTTTCAGTCATTGACTCATTCTTTTGCTACTTGCTGATGAAGTCTTGTTTTACAGATAGCAATTAAATGTTAAATCTCTATAATCTATTCTTTCTCAATATGTAAGTCTCTGATTTAAATCACTATCTTAATCACTTTATTCATCTCTTCATTTTCTAATATCTCTATATGCATCAATATTCATCAAATTCATATCTAAACCTTCTGACTCTACAGATTAAAGTGATCATCAAGTTAAGTCAGACTCAACTTTCAAAACCTAACTTAATTTATTAAGCTTAACATTAAGGCCTGACTGTCATGATATCACTATGTGCTCATATTAAATCATAGCTGAATTTCTTACACAACAATTGATAAGCAAAGTACTATATAGACAGTCTTTGCATACAAATCTTTTAAGTTTTTTAGTTATTAATCTTTATCAATACAAGATCTTAACATCAGAACTTCATCAAATAGCTGTCATAATGTAATGTCTTACATTGTTACATATCTTACTTATCAGTCTCTTATCAATAAGAAACTCATAAATTTACAATTTTAATAACTCTATCTTTTTAAAGAATGACAATCTGTTACATTGTAATATGCAGACTAAAAGTCAGCAAAATGAAACAGAGTCATTCTTTAATTATATTGAGACTTAAATGATTTTTAAAGAACAAGAATCTGTAGAGATTCAGACTGCTATTTAGATTATAAAGAAGAAAAATTAATATTTAGATGAACAGATCTGTCTAACTGAAATTAGACAGATCAATAATGAGAAAAGATGACAATTTATGAAAATTAATTGTGAACTGTAAGCATTTAATATGCATGATGAGATTGACAAATTTTTAAAAGATAAAGACTTTTAAGTTTTATTTAAGAGAGAACTGCATATCAAATTTTTTTATGTTCTCATCAGCTCTTTAAGTTCAACAAAGTGACATATATCTGAAGTTGTGTATGCACTTTCAGCAAAACAGACACAACAGCTGAAGAATTTGTTTATATATAATGAAAAGTTCATTTATAAATATACTGAGTTTATACACAGTGCTGTGACAGCATTTCACTTAATTTTTAAAAACTTCTTTAATGATCACAATAAAATTCTCTTTGTTATGCAGTTCTTAGCAGAAAAACCTTAAAATGCATAATTTTGTCATATTAATGAGAATGAACTTCTGAATAATAAATTATAAATATTCTTTTTAAAGTTTCTGCTCAATCTCATCAAGAACTCAGTGAACTGTAAACTTAGCACAATACAGAAATACTTAAAAGTTACACAGAAATCTATTTAATTAGTTTAAGCTTTTGTAACATATCTTAGTATGCTGAAAGATCAGCTTTTAAGTTATATAGAGAAATAAAGAATAAGTTATCTCTTTATAAAATTTTAATTAAAGATTTAAGTGACTTTAATTAACTATTAAGATCTCTTAAAGATAAAAAAAAGTCTGATAGCTCTGACTGCTAAACTAAAGATTAATCAGTGATTTATAGATAATTGTATAATTTAAAGTTACATCATTAAGAAAATTTATGAGCACTGTTTACATTCTTTTACTTAAACAGCAAAGTCACAGCAGAACAATCATCTTAACTCTAAAATTATAAAATTAAGTCATTATGACAATGCAGACAAACTCTGTTTTGAGATTGATGTTAAAAAGAATAATTATTATAATTGTGAGAGACTGAGTCATTTCATAAAGAACTGCAGAAGTTTCTTAAAAAATCTTAATTACATTAAGATTAATGCAGTTAAGACAAAAAAAGACAGAGTCTTGTTAACTATGCTTTAGTGATGAAAATTAGATTAAAGATCATAAAGAAATCTAGCATTGTAAAAAAAGATTAAATTTAAATTAAATTTAATTAAATTTTTATCAGTATACTGTTAAACACTGCAGCAGAGATCAATGTAATGTCTTAATGATATGCTGTTACTCATTAATTGACATAAGTTAATGCAGAACTCTCAAGATCAGAGCTTTTAAAAAGATAATATGTTTACTGCTATAATGCATACTTAATAAAGTATAAACTCATCAACAATTAAGAATAAGAGTAAATTAAAGAGCAATTATTTTATATCTTGAATAAGAATGAATCTGAACTCATCTTTAATCTTTTAGATTTGAAATGACAATGTATTTATATCAATTATAACTTGCACACATAATGCTATAAGATAAAACAGATGTCTCTAATTATTGATGAGTTTAAAGTGTTTATTAATAACATTTAAAATTAATCTGCTATTTACACATTGTTAATGATGTCTAAGTCAGACTCATCAATAACTGCTATATATGTTGTTAATAAAATGTTGATGCTATCTCAACAATATGACAGATACACAGATGTGTTCTTTAAAGAGAATGTTAGCAAGTTATTATCTCATTAAGATCATGATTATGTCATAGAGACAGAGAGACATAAATTATTTTATAATTTATTTTATAATTTGTTGAAAATAGAGCTATAAGTGCTTAAAGAATATCTAAATGATGTTTTAATAAAAAAATAAATACAACATTTTGTTAACTCTGTAGAAGCATCAGTTCTGTTTGTCTTAAAAAATGAAGAGAGCTTATATCTATATATTGATTACAGAGATCTTAACAAGATTATTATTAAGAATTATTATTTTTTGTTGCTGATTAGTGAGACACTTAGTCATTTAAGTAAAGTCAAGATGTTCATTAAACTAAATCTTAAGAATGCTTATCACTGCATCAGAATTAAAAAAGATGATGAGTGAAAGACTGTGTTTTGTATATATTATAGTCATTTTAAGTACATAATTATGTCATTTAGATTGATTAATGTCTCAGTAACTTTTTAAGTCTATATTAATTAAGTGTTGACTGAGTTAGTTAATATCTTTTATGTAATATATTTAAATGATATCTTAATCTATTTCAGTTTTTTAAAAGAACATCAGAATCATATAAAACAAATTTTGAAGCAACTTCAACAGTTTAAACTGTATGTAAATTTAAAGAAGTATGCTTTTTATATTATATAAATGAAATTTCTTAAGTTCATCATCTTCACTATTGATGTTTTGATGAATCAATGATAAATCAAAATCATAAAGAAATAACTGATATTTAGAAGCTACTGTGAGATACAAATATTTTTAGAGTTTATAAACTTTTATCATTGCTTTATACAGAGATATTCTAAGATCACTGCTTCTTTAACTGATCTGTTAAAAGACAGCAAGAATAACAAGAAGATAGATGTCTTTGAGTGATTATAAATGACAATGTAAGTATTTTGCAAACTTTATAATGTCTTTACATAAATATTTATTCTGATACACTTTAACTCAAAGCTAAGAGCTTAAATTGAAACTGATGTCTTAATAATTAAATTGATGAATATTTATTTACAGCTTCAGACAGATGCTCAATGATATTTTGTTGTCTTCTAATTAAGAAAGTTAAATCTAATTAAAACATACTATGAAATTTATGATCAAGAATTGTTGACAATTGTGAAGACATTTAAACACTGATGACACTATCTTAAGAATAGTCATTATCTCATTGAGATATTTATGAATCACAATAATCTATAAGAATTTATAAATGTAAAATCATTAAATAGAAGACAAGCACACTGAGTCATGAGGCTAACTGTTTATAATTTTATAATTATACATTAATCAGAAAAAACAAATCTTGCTGATGTGCTGTTGAGATGTTCTGACTATAAAGTCAAGAAGAACATAAACAGATTGCTGTCAACATTGCAATGAAAGCTGATTACACTATTTTAAGAGTTAAAATTAAGCATTATTGCTTTAATTAGTCAGATCAACACTTAAAACTTAGATCTGCAAATCATACTAATCATTTTATTAAAAGAATATTGATTAAATACTCAGACTGAAGACTATGACTGTTAAGAATAAGTTAACAGAAGATTTAGAGAGTTTTTATTTAAAAATGAATTGAAAAATGATGATTATATATTTAATTTATCTATACACAACATAGCAGAAGAGCTGCTTAACTTTGTTGCTGAAATTACTGATTGTAAACAGTTTATTTCATATGCATTAATTTAGAAAGTGATTGATGATGAAATGATATATAATAAAAAGCAATTATTCTTTCTTAAACTTGTTCATCTCTTGCAGAACACTGATGTTTTAACAGTAAAGATGTAATAAGATTTGAAATCATAGAGTAACTGCAGTTATTGTTAGATATATAACTCACAATAGCTATGCTATTAGTGTGGTGCCACCTTTTAACAGGTTATGAGCCCGGGTTGGTGTAATGGTGTTGAACATGTGTTGGCTGCCTTACTCACATAAGCTCAAGGTTATGAGTTCAAACTATGTTGCATGCGCATTCTTTCTGCCTGTGAGAAGCTGGGTAAGCAACATATGAGCATGCTGGCCGATCGCGGGTTAGGGGGAGTGTTAGATATATAACTCACGATAGCTATGCTATTAGTGTGGTGCCACCTTTTAACAGTTATCAAGACATTAATGACAGTTTATGAATGTTTGATTTTACTGAATTACTTTATCATAAAAGTAAGATATATATATTATTAAATGAAGTCATTAAGAATGAGCTCATAAAGCTGCATCATGATGATGTTTTAGCAGAACATTATAAAGTAGATAAAATAATTAATTTGTTGTTTAGAAAGTATTATTGAGTCAATATAACAAATAATGTTTGAGAATATGTTGCTTTGTGTACTGTATGTTTAAGAGTTTAAGTATCAAGGCACTGCTCATATAATGAATTACAGTTGTTGTCATTATTTACTTAATTATGAAAGAAGATAACAATAAATATAATCACTGACTTGCTGTCTTGCAGATAAGAAACTAATGTTTATGACTTCATACTGATAATTATGAATTGTCTCACAAAGATAATCTAATATATTCTTGTTACTAAAAAACTCACTGTAATCAAGTTAGCTGACATATATATTGAATAGATCATATGCTGTTATAAAGAACTCAGAGATATTGTTTCAGACTAAGAGTCAATCTTTATCAGTGCATATTGATTTGAATTCTGTTATTAACTTTAAATGAAACAAAGATTAAGCACTGTCTTTTATTTATAAATTAATAATTAAATTAAAAGACAGAATTAAATTCTAAAACTTTATTTACATTGTTACTGTTGTGAAGAACAAGATAACTGAATGTTCTTTCTGTTAATGACAGAGTTTGTATATGCAAACAGAAAATATGTAATGATTAATTAAACATTGTTTAAGACATTAATGAGTTATTATTTAAGAATTACTCAACACATTGAGAACAATGTTTATGAAGAGAAAGTGTTAGCAGTGAAAGACTGAGTACAGTAAATGAAGAAAATCTGTGTTATGATGATAAAGTAATAGTAAGTCACTGTAAAAGTGTAAGTTAAGTACTTTGACAAAAATTATGTTTAAAAAAGCTACAATGTTGATGATCTGATGCTATTGTTCATTAAGAACTTAAAACAATACAGATTAAGCAAGAAACTGTTGTATAAATTCATTAAGTCTTTTTAAATTATCAATCTTATTAATAAACAAGCATACTAACTGACTCTGTCTGCTTATTATAGAATTCATAATATATTTTATGTCTCATATTTAAAGTTTCATAAACATCATCTAAACAATAATTCTTTGTCAAAACTGCTCTTTTTGAATCTCATAAATGATGAAAAAGAATATGAGATTGAAGATATCTTAAATAAAAGATAAAGAAGAGAACAGTTACAATATGAAGTTAAGTAAGTAGAGTATTTAACAGAATATAATGAGTGACTTTGAGTAAAGAATATGAGAAGTGTAAAAATGTTGTGATAAGAATATGATGCAAGAACAGAGAGAAAGTGAAAGTGTAAATGAGATTTAAGAAATTAAAAACTTTTATTGAAAATATTTTACATAGAGAAGAAGCAAAGTTAAAATACAATTAATACATCAGTAAAATGCTATTAAATCACTCTGTTATCTCTGTATCTGTGTTGCTATCAGAAGTAAAAGACAAGAACAGTGATTATTTATTGATGTTGTAATTGCTGTTGAAGTGATTAAGCTACAGTATTGAGTTATAAGAGCTTTTTAAGATGTTGTTATTTAATTGAAGAGAGAGAAGCTCATACTTGAAGTGAAGTAAGCAATATGATGATGATAGCAAAGGGTAAGAGAATTAAGAGAATGAATTATAAAGTAAAAGATATTTAACATAAATATTTACATTATAATGACTGCTCACTGCTCTTAAATTATAAGCAACAACAGATTGTGAATCTTTACAGACTTGTGATGATTGCTGTGATGCTCAGCAACATAAATAATGTAAGTGATGACATGCTTAATAAATGATATCTGTATATAATTGAGATAATGCTGAAACTGAGATCAGTGAACATCATTGACTGTTATGATGATGATATGATTGATAAATGTGTGCAAGTTGTTAACTCAGTAATTAAAGAACATGAAGATCTATTATCATTAATGTGTTATAAGATGACAAGAAACTTTCTGTTAAACTGAGTTGTACAGCTTTCAGAGTGTCTTGTAATAGTTATAATTTTAATTTTTAACAATGTTGCACTAACTAATGTTGTTGCTGATATGTTTTGAACAGCAAAGACAATAAAGAGAATTTAATTTGTTGTTGATGTAATAATTATGATGTGACATTGAGATGATGTCAGTGTGAGTAAACAAGAAAGTAGAGAAATTGCTGAGAGTATGATGTTGTGAAGTGATGACATTCTTGAGAACTGAGATGAAAACAGAATTGAGACATAATGTGTGTAATGATGTTACTGTGAAAGAAAAATGTGATGTGTAATGTGAAGCAGAAAGATATTCACTAATTATAATCTCAGACTTGATGCTCTTCTAAGTAATGAGTTTCTTGTAAGTTAATTGCATCTCAGAGACAGTGTTCTGTGATGTTAATGATACAGTAACAATTACTGAGCAAGCATTCTTAATTAAATCTGTCAATAATGATCTATCTATGATTTAAGAAAGTGAGAATGAGGTGTAAAAAGACAGTGTTTTGTTGTCAAAAAGATTAAGTAAATATAATTACATTTATATGTAATGATGAGATCTCTGCTGCTGTCTCTTCTATGCAACAACACTATTTAGAGTGTGCATCTTGTTGTTGTTATGTAAGCATTTTGTCAATAAGTTTATCTTGAAATACTTATGTTTCTTATACATAATATTCTTCTTTATCTTGTTCTGTTTCAGCATTCTGTTTCAGCAGAGTAAGTATGTTAACAGTGTTATTTATAATATTCATTGTGTTCTTAACTGACTTAGTTCTTACAGACTTGACCTTCAGAACTGACTTTGATGAGTTTATTAATTCATTAATGTTTAAAATTGTGTTGATGAACAGCATCTAATAATGAGTGCAACAGAGGTTTAAAGATTTCTTGTTGTATTTCTTTATATTTATATGAGTGCATCTCTTAAACTGCAACATTATTAGAATGTGTTGATGTCTTAAATACTATATATATAAGAATTGCTGACAATTCTGCTGAATTCTTAATGAAAGATACAGTGAAAAAAACATTTCTTTTATTTTTCTTGATGATTATAATGTTGCTGTTGTTGCACTGTCATTATTGTGCTGTTTATGAGATGTTATGAGAGAGAAGCATCATTTAAAGATATAGAGTTGCTATGACTTTAATTTATTAAGATGTTGAAGATGAAATAAATGTAAGTTATGTATGAGAAAGAGTCTCTTATATATTGTGATTAAACAAAGAGATCATTGATCTAATTGATTTAAGAATAAAGAAAAGTTAATTTTACTTATGTTTTGCATGTTATTCATCATCAAATAAAGCTGAATCATCATCTATCTGAATGTGACAAACTTAAAGTATTGCACAAGATCATCAGTCTAGCTGAGATAGACAACAAGCAAAATATATAAGAATGTTAAATGAATTATTGCTTACATTTTACTGATCTGATTTTATAAAATCATAATGTATCTATAACATCAGTGATATGTCAATGCACTGAAGAATCAGCACATAGAAGAAAAGATAATTATTATGATATTATTATGCATTCATACTGAATCATAGCTGAATTTCTTACACAATGATTGATAAGTAAAGTACTATATAAACAGTCTTCATATATAAATCTTTTAAGTTTCTTAGTTGTTAGTCTTTATCAATACAAGACTTTAATATTGAAACTTCATCAAATAGCTGTTGTAATGTAGTGTCTCACATTGTCACATACCTTACTCATCAGCCTCTTATAGATAAGAGACTCATGGGTTCACACTGACTTGACTTGTAATATTGCGTAATTTTCATTGTTTGTTAGGTAATTTTGGTAATTTTTACATCATTAGAAACCCCTCACAATTCTCTACAAAATGAGCCTAAAATCATAAAAATCAAATTGCTTTCAAGCTTAATGCACACAGCTAAAGTTTTGTTCAAATTCTTAAAGTTTCTGCCACTATGGTTGTTCACAGCTAACAAGGCATGCAAAATAAGCAAAAAACCAGCTTTAAAAAAGCTTGACAGTCACTTTACTACAGATCATTTACTCTCTTCACTATATGCTGCAGTAAGTACTGATCTGACTGTGTACCTGATTTAATAACTGATTAAATTGCTACTTAATTATCTATGTATATGTTCATCATTTAAAGCTTTAGTTTCATCATTTTCATCATACTTACTATGCTCATCATCATAATCAGATTCTGTAGCTTCATCACATATACTATGAATGTCTCATCTATACTTATATATATCATACATCTCAAATCTCTTTTTAATGTCACTGTTACTGTACTCATCTGACTCTTGATGTCACTGCTGTTCATGTAAATATTCAATATTTCTTAATCTCAACAAAGTTTATTAATATCATATCTGCAGACAGCTTCATTTCTAATGAAAGTTGTATCTATATTTTATAATAAAGCTGCAGACATTTCAGTAAGCTCTTTCAGCAAAGCTTCTTTATAAAGTTAGATTTAATTTTCTTTATTAAAGTGTAAATTAATACAGTGACAATGTAAAGCATAAACTTTCTCAGTATCTTCTTTAACTGCTGTTTCATTAAGAAAAGAAAGAGTTTTATGTTCAGTGCTAAATCTGCTGTTATGCAGAAGATTCTCATTATAATAACTTCTATTTATTACTGTATGACTGTCAGTTTCTAAAGAATTCATTTCTGTTATATAATTATTCTATGTCTGCTGTCTAAACTGTATCAAACTAAGCAGCAGTACAGAATCTGCAGCAGCATCACTGTTACATAGAATCTTTATAAATTCTTGAGCTTAAAGCTTTATATAAAGTCTATCAGCACTGCTAGATTCTTAAGACTTGTTGTGACTCAAATCTGAATATATTGTATATGTATATTTCATTTTAAATGTAAATTCAAGATAACTCTCAGCACTCTGCACATCAGTGATGTCTATACTGTGTATATATCTAGAGTCAGCTTCACTGTTGTGTCATGTCTTGTAAAACAGTTTGTAAAGTAAATAAACTCATACTTAACTGAGACAAAGACAGAGATATATCTTTAAGCTTATTGCTTTGTATAATTATGTATTGTGTACAAAGTGACACAGTTCTTCTCTATTAACTTTTTTGTCATTATAATGCTTACATCATCAATTCAACTCACTGCTGTGATTCAAAGCTGTGAGTCATTGACTAGATTCAGCATGTCAGCATTGTAGAATAGATATAAAATGAGTAATAATGATGAGCTTTAAAATATATTTATATAAATGACAAAGCTCTCTGACTTATATTCTGACAGCTTTATTATTGATGTTCTTTTTCTTAAAAAGTCTTCTATTCAGTTTACTATCTTCAGTGATAGATGATGTTTTTAGAGATTATGAAGTAATCTTTTGTAAAAGACATTGTTAAAGATTTTTAATACATTCAATATTAATAATAATGTAACTAATATACTTAACTTTCATGCTCTGTAAATCTGCTTCAGCAGTATATGAATTATCTGCTTTATAAACACAATCTTTTGATCTCTTAACAGTGTTTTAAATAGCAATTAATAAATCTCTGTTATGTAACTTATTCTGTATGTCATTATAAACTTCAGAGCTTTGCTTATAATGTTTAAAAGTATCATTAATTAATATATCTTAAACTGCTGATAATTTTCTTTGTTGAGCTTCTGCAACATTATTGTAATGAAGTGTTTAAAGACTCTTAAATGTCTTTTGCTATTTAGATACAAATTGTACAATGAGAATAGCAGTGAAAGTAGTTGCAATAATATTTAGTATAAAACTTAATTCAGTATATTATTTAATTTTAATGTCTTATTATCTGATGTCTACATTATAGTCTCTGTTAATTTGATCTCTGTAATTAAAGACATAAGTATCAGCTTAAAATACTTATATTCTGCAATGTTATCAAGATTTATCTCTGAAGAAATTGAAAAGAAAATTATCTAAAGTAGTTCTGTCTTATTTTGCAGTTCTGTAAGTTCTAATTCTTTCATCTATTTCAGAGCAGAAGTGAAAGTCTGACTTGTAATTTCATAATTTTTAATTTACTTTATTAATTTTCATAATTTCTGAGAATTCTTTAAAATCATCTCTATTCATTCTCTGTAACTCACCCTCATTAATTTTGTCAGCTTCTTTTTTTTTTCATTGTAAACTTAACAGTACACTTCTTAAATTTATATACTCTGCTTTCTTTATCAACAACAACAGACTCTATTTACTTCTCTTATCATTTCTTTTACTTTTGAGTCAAACTCTAACTTTAATCATTTACTGAAAGTTAACATTAATACTATTGTCTTCACTGTGATCTAAATTGTCTCTGTAATGACAGTTATGTATTGCTTTATATTGAGTTCATTGTAGTTATGAAATGATGTTGACAGCTATTTTATTAAAGTTTATTGTAGAAGCTTTATGTCTACTCTATCTCACTATCAATAAAATTGTAATGTAGTCTCTGCTGTAGACAGCAGAAGATGAGTGACAATAAAGTAATAATTAAAATTATAATGTTATTATTGTATCTTGTAACTAATTAATCATTGAGTAATGTCTAAGCTGCTTAGCATCAAATCTATAATGCTGTATATTTGCTGAGATCTTTATGTAACTGAACTCTACAGTAAAAATAGAGAGAGCTATCATTCATTCATTATTTATATTAGCTGCTTCATCTGTAAGTTCTTCTTCATTCTCAGATTCTTTCATGTTAAATAATGCAGATTGAAGTCTCTCACTATAATGTGTTATCAGTGATTATTTTTTAGTAAATTATTTAATTACTTCAAAATTACTATAATATCTTCTCTGACTGCTTCTCTATACACATTGTAAATACATAAATGTTTAGACTGACTGTATTTAATATACTGAATCTTCAGAATTATAAGATCTTTGCTGTATGTCTGAATTGTTTAGTCTATGCAGTTCAGTCATAAATTAATATAAAAGCAAACTCAGATTGATTCTTCTTCTGTAAGTTCTGAATAGATCAGATAAAATCAGTCTTTGTAGAGATGATAAATATTGTTGTTGTATTTATTGTGTCATGACTTCTGAATAGTCAGTACATTATAGTCTTATATGATGAAATTTTAATGCAAAGATGTCATAATCTTGTTTTTTAACTTCATTGTGTTGTACTGTAAGATGATGAAGTTTAAGTGTATCAACATTATTTTATCATCATTGTAATCTTTAAAGTTAATGCTATCTCTATATTTATGATGTCTACTGTGAGATCATCTTAACTGATGAATAACAAACTCATTAAATTCTGCTTAAAGACACTCTCAATTTCTGTTGTTTAACTGCTCTTCAAATTTATCTGATACTTAAAGAATCTAATGCTTTAATAACTCACTGCTGTCTTTACTGCAGCATTTATCTTTCACATTTTTAAAGATCTAATTATAATTCTTTTAGTTCTGTTTTCATTCACTGATTTCAAAGAGATTCAATTTATATCTATAATTGCTGTTTTTATAAATGATATTGATCACTTTTCATTTTTATTGATGAATGCCTTTGAGACTGATGTCAAGATTGATGAGATTCTTATAAGAATCTTAAATATTGTTAAGTAAGACTCACTGATGATTTCATGATCATTACTCATTGTTGTATATAATGTAACTGTTACATCTTCACTAATATTATCACTGCTGTCACTATTGTCACTGTTGCTGCTGTTAATGCTTTTACTATAACTGTTAATGTTAATCTTGCTGACTTCACTGTTAACTGTCTTTAAGAATGTAACTTCTTCAAGTTTAACAATTAATGTTTAAGTTAATATTCATCACTGAGTCTGCTTAATGTTACATATCATCTATATACACATCATCTCTTTTTAAAACTTAAAACACTTATTGTTCTACATCTTGTGTAAGTCTTTACAGCTTACACACTTTTTAATGTTGAATTCTAAATTCTTAAAGAGATAATTCTTGAATCTATGATTCTCTGCATATATGTTGCATTTCTGAGTATTCTCACATTAAACACTTATGTAATTATATTTATAACATTTAAAGCACTTCTAAATGCAGCAAACTCAATTATATAACTCTATCTTCTTGTATTTAAAGTCTCAAATCAACTCAGTTTAAAATGTCAGATTGATGTGCTCTGCATTTATAAATTTCATTATTATAGATTCTGTTGCTCATTTTGAGCTGCACAATCATCTTATATAGTTAATTGAGATGTTCTTCTTAGCTTCAATCTTATAATTTTCTGTCTATATATATGTCACTATGACTCACTGATCTTTCATTTTGATGCTTTATATCAATATGCTGTGCACAATAACATCATAAATGATGATAACTATCTTGCTATCTGCTTCTAAAGATATAATTCATTTAATGTTACTCTGCAGTGACTCTTTTTCAGTCACTGTGAATGCATACATTGTTAAGTTATCTGACTTCAGTTACTTAACAGTCATAATCTTAATAGCAGTGATGTTTTAATCTGCAGTGATGCAGATATGACTGTTAATGTGATTGTATAGTGTGATTGATGAGAGAATGCATTAATAATTAATGTTAAGACAGTGTCAGTGAGTTTGATGACAATTTTACAGTCATTAAATGTGAAAAGATCTGTAATGATGCTTTTTTCTTCAAATAATGATGAAAAGAATGCTGCTATTAAGAATGACAGCATATTTACTGTCATTTAAGCTTAAATATGTGTGTATCTATTGTTATGATGCTGGTGCCTTTCTTTTTCTCACATTAATTCACCATTATGACCTTTTGTTGAGAAGTGATGTTCTAGCTGCTTCTCAAAAGTGAGATAAAACTAATGTCAAAGACTGAGTAAAGACTCTATTCATATTAACTGCAGTCAACATTCTTTCTACTTCTTCTGTAACTCTCTTGATCAAGATGTACTCATAGATAATATAATTTAAAGATTTCACTAAATGACATAATATAGCATGAATATCTACTTTCTTTCAATAAATTATGAGCTCAGATTAGCAAGAAGCTTTTTAGAGAAAGTGCATACTTTTAATGTAATGATAATTGTATATGCTGACTATTAAGATTCATAGTCAATTCAGCTTTAGCAGTATCATTAATTATTGAGATTCATGATAAATTTAACTTTAGCAGAATCAGCACACTGATAATAGCTATGTATATTAATTATTAAGATTCACAGTCAATTCAGCTTTAGCAGTATCACTAATTATTGAGATTTATGATAAATTTGACTTTAACAGAATCAGCATTCTGTGACAGTTAAGTATGTTTAATTTAAAAGATTCATAAAGAATCAATCTCAATAAAAATTAACATTTACAGTTACTCAGAAAGCACTGTTCTTTGACAGCTTAATATAAGTCATTGAGATAAATAAATATTATTATTTTACAAAATAAAAGATATAAAAGCTTTCTATTTGTTTTATTTATATTATCTTCAATGCATACATTGTTATTTTACTTTATTCACTTCTTATACTACATGCTGACTATCATTATCATGAACTTCAACAACTTCTTTATAAAGTAATGATTCATTTTAATTCTCATTCATAAGAACTGCAATCAATGATTTACTTTTATAAAAAGATGACTGATAAAAGAAGATCTATAAAATGTTGTTGAAATCTCAGCAATTAATATGTTAATCAGTGAATTCTTAGATTCATTTTTTCTCAGCAGTCTCAGCTTTAAAAGTCAGAAAATTAATGCAAAGATTTTATATTGACTTATTATCTGCATAAATACAGATAATTAAGAATATTTAATGAATAAAATCAGTATAAAGAATGTTTGAAATGTGCTAAAGTTTAAGTATAAAAAGAAGCTGCAGATAACTGAGAGACAATATTTGATAAAGTTTGTTGAGTATAAAATGTCAAAAAATGTATTTATTAAAGAAGTATAAATTTATCTGAGCAAACTCAGCAAAAAGATCACTGCAACTCAGTCTGACATAACTGAGTTGTTTAAATCAGAATGATGATTTTAAACACTGCTTTAAATATTATTAGTTAAGTATATTATGATCTGTGATGTCATTGATGCTTAAAACAATATAAACATTAAGAGAGATCTATAAAAGTTTTAGAAGAAAGAGATATAACTTAAGATTGATGAGATTGTTATTGTTTTGTAAATAAATAAATAGAAAGAAGATCAATGTTTAATGAATTAGAACTGCAGCTCATTGAATTATTGCATAGTTAATATTAAGCAACATTATTGTAGATCATTTAGCTTAAACAGTAATTATTTTTCTTATTGCTTTATTAAATACTTTCTTTGTAATGATTCTCACTTCATTAAAGATTGTGAATTTCTTTTTAATGTTAAGCAAAATACTTAAAAGAAGACAAACAGATTAACTGTGATCAAGTTGTACAGATTAACTGTAGTTAAATTGTATTAAAAGTTAATCTATAAAGAAAAAGAAAAGAGATATAGAGTCTTTGATGCAGAAATTAATGACAATAATGATGATGATTTCTTCTTTAAATTTAAAAAGAAAGAAAAAGTTAATAATGAAATTGCTGCTCTGTTTAAGAAGACTGTCAGTAAAATGCTTAAATTTAAATAAGTTGCAGACTCTGAATTCTTCTCATATATAACTGATTAACTTCAACTTTTCAGTGACTTTCTTATATGAATAAGATGTTAACAAATTAAAGTTAAAAGAAGACATTTATACTCTTATTATTGTGAAGTGATCATTATACAAATTAAGTCAGAAAATTCTGTAAGACTGAGTTTAATACTTTATGTGTTTAAACTTAAGATCAATCTTCTGTTAAGAAAGTGAATGTGCAAAATGAAACTGCATAAAAGCTTTAATTAATACTGTCTTTAAATGTGTGATAAGTACAGCAAGACTATAATAGAAGTATCAGAGTGAAATAAAATTTATATAGTTAAGTATATTGCAAAAAGTCTTAATGAATTTGTTTTGATATTTGCAGTATACACATCACATTTAAAGATTATCTTCTCTATTATTGCTTTAGATGTAAATCTGTATGTTTAGACTCATAAACATGATCTAAGATTAACTTCTTAGACATTGATACTGCATCATTGAATGAAAAGATTAAGATTTACAGACTTCAACATTAATAATTTGTTCATTTTAATTCTGTAAAGTTGTGTAATCTTTATAAGATAATAACTCTTGAAAAGTCAATTCTCATTATTAAGAACAACAAGAACATGTGTAAGATTTGTGTTTTGATTAAATTTATTAATAAGTAAGATTACACTGTAAGTAAAAGAAAGATTAACATTCTTATTCTTGTCTTCATTAATATATACAGTTCATTACTCTTATTGTTTAGTGAATATCAGTACTTTCTGAAGATAATAGATAATTATTTCTGAAAAATGTAAACAATATTACTGAAGTGATGTAATAAGATCTTACAGACACTGTAAGAATGATGATTAAAAACTGAACTTTAAACTGATGCAAAGATTCTTGCTGTACAAAGTGATAATAAAATGAAGTTAAAGTTCATTTTAAATGACTGATGCAAGTCTTTTAACATTACACTGCAATACATGATGCTCTATATGTCAATTCAGAATGACATTGTCAAAAGAATCATCTGAATTACTGAGAACTCAGTGCACATCATGATTAAAGAGACATAACTGTCAATAAAGTTTTAAGTGTAGACAGCACAGACAGATGCTTATCTTTATAATTAAACAGCAATTAATTTCTTAATTAATGATAAATAAATGACTTCTGAGAAAGCTTTCATCAGTGTGAAGTCATTTATCAATTATATCTATATATAAAGATGTAAATGCTACAGCTACATTGATCTTAAGTTATTATCTGAAGATAGATGTGACAAATTCATAAATTAAGAACAAGTAAGAGTCTTTATGAACTACATTAAGAAAATTATAAAGCAGTATTAGCTTTAAGCTTTAGATCTTAAGTGCATCATCAAGAATCATGCTGTAAAGTTTGCTAAAAGCAAGAAGAAAAGCACTGTTAATCTTAAATTGTAATAATAGATATTAAATGTTTTTCTGAACAGAAGATTTGTTGAACATTTATAAAAGAAGTTAATCATTATAGAGATTACAGCTTCATATTAGACACTCATAACTTAAAATAGTAAGATGCAGTCTGACTTGATTATGATTAAGATTGATAAGTCTTAAGATAAACAATATGAGATTAAGTTGACTGCAGTCAATCTAGATGAGTCATTAAATGAAAAGATCAACATTAATTAAATTAAAATAATGACATTTAAAGAAGTCAGAATCTTTCTGTGCATTAAGATCTTAAAACAAAAGAGAAACAACAACAATAACAATTAAGATGTAGATAAGCTCTCAATTAAAATATTAAGAATTATATTAACATTTATGACATTTTCTGCAGACAAAGAAAATTCTATGATCAGATCTGATATTTTAACATCTGTTATCTATGCTGAAGCAGTGAGAGACTTAATTTGAGAAGAAATGTAAAAGAATGTTATTTATACAGAGCTGACAGTCTTGATAGTAAATGAAATATAAGAAGAGACTGTGTTATCAAGAAAAGTTAACATTGTAATCAGCAAATAAATTTTTAAACTTAAGCTGAACATCAACAGATTCTTAAACAAGTTTAAGACAAAACTTGTAACAAGAGACTTCTTATAGACATATAATATTAATTATAAGAATATCTTTATTCTTACTATTAAGTTTAACACTCTGTGAGTCTTTCTGACTATTGTTGCACTCAAGAATCTAAAGTGTCATCAAGTAAATGTTAATAACATCTTTATAGAATTCTTTCTGAAGAAAACAATCTATATAACATTTTTTTTTAAAATCAATATTACATCTAATTGTGTTCTGCACATACTGCACAGTCTTTATGATTTTAAGTAAGTCACACAGAACTGACATAAACAATGTATCATTAAACTACTTAAATTAAGTTTTCATTAAAGCAAGACTGATCTCTGTCTTCTTCTTTACAGCATTAAAAGAATCATGCTGCTTCTTTATGTAAACAATATTATTATGACTTCAACAAATTTATTATACATTCTCTGATTTAAGCAAGCTCTTATGAGTATGTTCAAAGTTAAGAACTTAAGAAAGACACAGAAAATTCTTAACATTTAAGTTATATATAATTATAAAATGAGAACTCTGTGCCTAAATCAGACTCATTATATAAATAAGATATTAAAGAATTTTCACATGCAATTTGATAAGCACAGAGTCATCAACATTTTACTTAACAAATATGATGTTTTTTGTCTTGCTGACTTAACTGATTAAAGAATAGATTAAAGATAGTATTAATAGATAATTAAAAGTTTAATGTATGCAGCAATTTATATTTAATTAGACATCATCTTCATATTAAATTGATTAAGTCAATATCTCAGCAATTCTGTAAAACATTATGAATATGTACTTAAGAAATTACTGCAGTACATAAGATTAATCATTAATCTCAACATTATGTACAGCTTTAATGAGAATTAAGTAATGCTTAAATACTCTGACTTTAACTATGCTTGAAACAAGCAGAATCAGAAATCAATTTTAGAGTGCATCTATATGTTTAAAGATGAATTAGTGTTGTGAATAAGTTAAAAGCAGAAGTTTGTTGTTATCTTAATTACTGAGGCTGAATATATGATTATGTCAATGTGTATAAAGATTGAGATCTGACTTAAACAGATGTTAAAAGACATAAGTATAAGCAAATATTTTAAAGTTAACTTACACTGCATGAGCATTCAAAAGAACAAAGCTCATTAAGTATCTTTACTCATTCAGCTCAGAAAAGACAATTAAGCTGTCTTGATCTTGATTAAGAATATACATATATATAAATAATTAAAGCACATCAATGTCTTCTATCACAACATTCACAATCTACATAAGTGCAATCAGATTCAGATAGACTTTGTGCTCAGTTAAGAAATGATTGTCAATGAGTTTATTAAGTCTCTATCTAAATGAATCTTTAAGCAGTTCATTGAATTTATGAGATTCACTGTTAATGATTAATTAAACTTTTAAATGATTTGTTGAACTCTTAATGATGTGTTTAGTTATCTAATGTGTAAACTCATGAGCCTCTTATCTATAAGAGACTGATGAGTAAGATATGTGACAATGTGAGACACTACAGTACAACAGCTATTCAATGAAGTTCTGATGTTAAAGTCTTGTATTGATGAAGATTAATAACTAAGAAACTTAAAAGATTTGTATGCAAAGACTATCTATATAGTACTTTGCTTATCAATCATTGCATAAGAGATTCAGCTATAATTTAATATAAATATATAATGATATCATAACAATTGTCTTCTCTTCTATGTGCTGATTCTTCAGCACATTGACATATCACTGACATTATAGATATACTGTAATTTTATGAAATCTGATCAGCAAGATGTAAGCAATGATTCACTTAACATTTTTATATATTTTACTTGTTGTCTATCTCAGCTAAACTGATGATCTTGTGCAATACTTTAAGTTTATCACATTCAGATAGATAATGATTCAGTTTTATTTAACAATGAATAACATACAAAACATAAATGAAATCAACTTTTCTTTATTCTTAAATTAATTAGATCAATGATCTCTTTATTTAATCACAATATATAAGAAACTCTTTCTCACATACAATTTGCATTAATTTCATCTTCAATACTCTGATATATCAAAGTTATAGTAACTTCATGTCTTTGAATGATGCTTTCTTCTTGTTAGACTGAGTGTAGAGTCAGGTTGAGTCAGAAAAAAGTGCACCTGACCTGAACCTGCACTAGAGTTCAGGTCAGATTGAGTCAGATTTATGTACAGATCAACTTTATCTACAATCTGCACAGGTACTCACACGCGGGTGAGGCTAGCCATTATGAGTAAGGTCAGGGCTAAAGCTTAAAAATGTAAAAGCTTATTGATATATTAGTTATAATAAATTACATCTTAACTAGCCATATAGGGATAAATTACACAGTCGCAAGATATATTACTGAATAAGTTACGAAAATCATGACTTTTCGCAAAGGTGCATGTTAGAAACACACATTAGTAAGCATGTGTATGTGCTTACTAAGCACATACACATGCTTACTAAAACTATATATAATCTGCAAAAAACCCATGACTCTATGTGAGTCAGATCAGGTTAACTCACACCTGACTTAGCTGAATAAAAGTTAGCCTAACTCAACTCAATATCTGAACTTAACTCTGATTTATGTGACCTATAGGCAATCTGTGCACTCAGCCTACTTCTTGTAATACTTTGTAAATGACACAATAGCAAAAGTATAACAACAGTGACATCATAATCATTAAGAAAAATAAGAGAGATATTCTCTCTACTGTGTTTTTCATTAAGAATTCAGTGAGATTGTTAGTGATTCTTATATGTATAGCATTTAAGACATCAATATGTTTTAATAATGTTGCAGTTTAAGAGATGCACTTATACAAATACAAAAAAATGCAATAAGAAATCTTTAAATTTTTATTGTTCTCATCATTAAACACTGTCTGTCAACACAATCTTAAATATTAATGAATTGACAAATTTATTAAAATCAATTCTGAAGATTAAGTCTGCAAGAGCTAAGTCAGTTAAGAATGCAATAAATATTGTAAGTAACATCATTAATATATTTGTTTTGCTAAAACAGAATGCAGAAACAGAACATGATGAAGAAGAATGTTAAGTATAAGAAATGTAAGCATCTTAAAATAAATTCATTAATAAAATATCTGCACAACAACAATGAAATGCACACTCTAAATAGTGTTGTTATGCAGAAAAGATAGCAGCAGAGATTCTGTCACTGCATATAGATATAGTTATATTTATTTAATCTTTTTAATGACAAAATGCTGTCTTTTTACACCTTACTTTCTCAAGTCACAGATGAGTCATTGTTGATGAACTTAATTGAAAATGCTTGCTTAATGATTGTTGCTGTGTCATTAACATCATAGAACATCATTCTCAGAGTATAATTAATTTGTAAAAAATTCATTATTTAAAAGAGTGCTGAGTCTGAGATTACAATCAGTAAATATCTTTCTGCTTTACATTATATATCACATTTTTCTTTTACAGTAACATTATCATACACATTATATCTCAATTTTGTTTTTATCTCAGCTCTTAAGAATGTCATCACTTCACAACATTATACTCTCAGCAATTTCTTTATCTTCTTATTTGCTCATACTGACATCATCTTAATGTCACATCATAATCATTACATCAACAATAAGTTAAATTTTTTTTATTGTCTTCACTGTTCAAAACATATCAATGACAACATCAGTCAGTGCAACATTGTTAAGAATTAGAATTATAATTATTGTAAAATGCTTTAAAAGCTATGCAACTCAGTTTAATAGAAAGTTTCTTGTCATCTTATAATGCATTAACAATAATAGATCTCTGCATTCTTTAACTGCTGAGTTAATAACTTGTATGCATTTATTAATTATGTTGTCATTATAATAGTTAATGATATTTGTCAATCTCAGCTTCAGCATTATCTTAATTATATATAGACATCATTTATTAAGTATGTCATCATCTACATTATTTGTGTTGCAGAACATCACAGCAGTCATTACAAATCTGTAGAGATTCACAATCTGTTATTGCTCATAATTTAAGAGCAGCAGACAGTCACTGTAGTGTAGATATTTATGTTAAATATTTTTTATTTTATAATTTATTTTCTTAATTTTTTTACACTTTGCTGTCATCATCATGTTGCTTACTTCACTTCAAGTATAAGCTTCTCTCTCTTCAATTAAGTAACAACATCTTAAAAAGCTCTTACAACTCAATGTTATAACTCAGTTATTTCATCAGCAATTATAATATTAATGACTAGTTACTGTTCTTGTCTTCTGCTTTTGATAGCAATGCAGATGCAGAGATGATAAAGTGATTTAATAATATTTTGTTAATGTATTAATTGTATTTTGACTTTACTTCTTTTAGATAATACTATGTAGAATATTTTCAATAAAAGTTTTTAATTTTTTAAATCTCATTTACACTTCTGCTTTTTCTCTGTTTTTACATCATATTCTTATTACAATGCTTCTACACTTCTCATATTCTTTACTCAAAATCACTCATTATATTGTGTTAAATATTCTATTTACTTAACTTTATATTATAACTGTTCTCTTCTTTGTCTCTTATTTAAGATCTCTTTAATTTTGTATTCTTTCTCATTATTTATGAGATCTAAGAAGGACAGTTTTGACAAAGAATTATTATTTAGATAATATTTATAAAACTTTAAATATGAAATATAAAATACATTATAAATTCTGTAATGAGCAGACAGAGTCAGTCAATATGCTTGTTTGTTAATAAGATTGATAATTTAAAAAGATTTAATAAATTTATACAACTACTTCTTACTTAATCTGTGTTGCTTTAAGTTCTTAATGAACAATAACATTAAATTGTCAACATTTTAGCTTTTTTAAACATAACTTTTGTTAAAATACTTGACTTGCACTTTCACAGCAGCTTGTCATTACTTTATTATTATAATATGAATTTTCTTCATTTACTACACTCAGTCTTTTGCTGCTGACATCTTTTCTTTATAAATGTTGTTCTCAACATATTGAGCAATTCTTAAATAATAGCTCATTAATGTCTTAAATGATGTTTAACTAATTGTTACATGTTTTTTATTTGCATATGCAAACTCTGTCATTAACAGAAAGAACACTCAGTCATTTTATTCTTCACAACAATAATAATATAAATAATGTTCTAAAATTTGATTCTGCCTTTTAGTTTAATTATCAGTTTGCAGATAAAAGATGATGCTTAGTCTTTGCTTTATTTAAAGTTAATAATAAAATTTAAATCAATATATACTAATAAAGATTGATTCTCAGTCTGAAACAATATCTTTAAGTTCTTTATAATGATATATGATCTGTTCAATATATATATTAGCTAACTTAATCACAGTGAGTTTTTTAGTAACAGAGATATATTGAGTCATCTTTGTAAGATGATTCACAATTATTAGTATAAAGTCATAAATATTAGCTTCTTATCTGCTAAACAGCAAGTCAGTAATTATATTCATTGTTATCTTCTTTCATAATTGAGTAGATAGTGACAACAACTGTAATTTGTCATATAAGTAATGTCTTGATACTTGAATTCTTAAACATACAGTACATGAAGCAACATATTCTCAAATATCATTCATTATATTGATTCAGTAATACTTTCTGAACAATAAATCAATTATTTTGTTTACTTTATAATGTTCTGCTAAAACATTGTCATAATACAGCTTTATAAGCTCATTCTTAATGACTTCATCAAATAATATATATATCTTGTTCTTATAATGAAGTAGTTCAGTGAAATTAAACATTCATAAACTGTCATTAATATCTTAATGACTGCAATTACTCTGTGATTTCAAGTCTTATTACATCTTTACTGTTAAAACATCAGTGTTCTGCAAGAGATGAACAAGTTTAAGAAAGAATAATTATTTTTCATTATATATCATTTTTCTGTCAGTCACTTTCTAAATTAATGTACATAAAATAACCTGTTTGCAATCAGTAATTTCAGTAACAGAGTTAAGCAGCTTTTCTGTTATGTTGTATATAGATAAATTAAATATATAATCATCATTCTTTAATTCATTTCTGAATAAAGACTCTCTAAATCTTCTGTTAACTTGTTCTTAACAGTCATGATCTTCAGCCTAAATGCTTAATTAATATTCTTTTAATAAAATAATCAGCATAATTTGCAAATCTAAGCTTTAAACATTGATCTGATTAACTAAAGCAATAATGCTTAATTTTAACTCTTAAAGTAGTGTGATTAGCTTTCATTGCAATGTTGACAGCAATCTATTCATATTCTTCTTGACTTTGTAGTCAGAACATTTCAACAGTGCATTAATGAGATTTGTCTTCTCTAATTAATGTATAATTATAAAATTATAAGCAGCTAGTCTCATAACTCAGTGTGTTTGTCTTTTATTTAATGATTTCATATTCATAAACTCTTGTAGATTATTGTGATTCATAAATATCTTAATGAGATAATAACTATTCTTAAGATAGTGTTGTTAGTGTTTAAATGTCTTTATGATCATCAACAATTCTTAATCATGAATTTCATAGCATATTTTAATTAAATTTAACTTTCTTAATCAGAAGACAACAAAATGTCATTGAACATTCATTTAAAGCTGTAAATAAATATTTATTAACTTAACTATTAAAACATTAATTTCAATTTAAGCTCTTAGCTCTGAGTTAAAGTGCATCAGAATAAATGTCTATGTAAAGACATTGTGAAGCTTGCAAAATACTTATACTATTATTTATGATTACTTAAAGACATCTATCTTCTTGTCATTCTTGCTGCCTTTTAATAGATTAATTAAAGAAGCAGTAATCTTAAAATAACTCTGTATAAAGTGACAATAAAAGTTTGTAAACTTTAGAAATATTTGTATCTCATGATAGCTTTTAGATATCAGTCATTTCTTTATGATTTTGATTCATTGTTAATTCATCAAAACATCAATAGTGAAGATAATGAACTTAAGAAATTTCATTTATGTAGTATAAAAAGCACACTTCTTTAGATTTGCATACAGTTTAAATCATTAAAGTCACTTTAAAATTTGTTTTACATGACTCTGATGTTCTTTTAGAAAACTGAAATAGATTAGAATATCATTTAGATATATTACATAAAAGACATTGATTAACTCAGTTAATATTTAATTAATATAAACTTGAAAAGTTACTGAGGCATTAATTAGTCTAAATGACATAATTATATACTTAAAATGACTGTAACATGTATAAAACACAGTCTTTTACTTGTTGCTTTTCTTAATTCTAATGTGATGATAAGCATTCTTAAAATCTAGTTTAATAAACATCTTGACTTCACTTAAACAATTAAGTGTCTTGCTAATCAGCAACAAAGAATGACAATTCTTAACAATAATCTTGTTGAGATCTTTGTAATCAATCTATAGATATAAGCTCTCTTCATTTTTTAAAATAAACAGAATTAATGCTTTTACAGAGTTAACAGAATGTTATATTTATTTTTTTATTAAGATGTTGTCTAAATATTCTTTAAGCACTTATAGCTCTGTTTCTGACAAATTGTGACATAAATTATAAAATAATTCATGTCTTTCTATCTTTATGATATGATCATAATCTTAATAAGATGATAACTTGTCAGCATTCTCTTCAGAGAACACATTCATGTATTTATTGTATTGTTAAGATAGCACTGACATTTCATTAACAACATGTATAATAGTTGTCAATGAGTCTGACTTAGACATTATTAACAATGTATAAACAGCAAGTTAATTTTAAATGTTATTGACAAACACTTCAGACTCATTAATAGTAAGAGATATCTGTTTTATTTTATAGCATTATGTGTATAAGTTATAATTGATATAAATGTGTTGTCATTTCAGACTTAAGAGATCAAAGATGAGTTTAAATTCATTTTTATTTAAGATATAAAATAATTGCTTTTTAATTTGCTTTTATTCTTAACTGTTAATGAGTCTATGCTTCATCAAATATGCATTATAGCAATAGACATATTGTCTTTTCAGAAGCTCTGATCTTAAAAGTTTCACATTAACTTATGTTAGTTAATGAGTAACAACATATCATTAAGACATCACATTAATCTTTACTACAGTGTTTAACAGTATACTGATAAAAACTTAATTAGATTTAATTTAAATTTAATTTTTCTTTATAATGCTAAATTTCTTTATGATCTTTAATCTAATTTTCATTACTAAAGCACAGTCAATGAAACTCTGTCTTTTTTTGTCTTGACTGCATTAATCTTAATGTAATTAAGATTTTTTAAAGAACTTCTGCAGTTCTTTATGAAATGACTTAATCTTTCACAATTATAGTAATCATTCTTCTTAACATCAGTTTCAAAACAGAGTTTGTCTGCATTATTATAATAACTTAATTTTGTAGTCTCAGAGTTAAGATAATTGTTCTGCTGCAGCTTTGCTGTTTAAGTAAAAGAATGTAAACAGTGCTCATAAATTTTCTTAATAGTATAACTTCAAACTATATAATTATCTACAGATCACTGATTAATCTCTAATTTAGCAATCAGAATTATTAGACTTTCTTTTGTCTTTAAGAGATCTTAATAATTAATTAAAATCACTTAAATCTTTAATTAAAGTTCTATAAAGAAATAACTTATTCTCTGTTTCTTTATATAGCTCAGAAGCTGATCTTTCAGCATGTTAAAATATATTATAAAAGCTTAAATTGATTAAATAAATTTCTATATAACTTTTAAGGCCTGCGAAGACTCTTCCTCCACGCGGTGCAGGCTGGGAACCTGAAAGGCTTGCCTTTCAGAGCTAATAGAGTCACCGGTTGAGCTGTGGTTGTCGCAGAGCAAGGTGCCACGGTGGCGTCGC
>JAABUY010001574.1_pt1 | contig 30058 bp, 26 predicted proteins | sample 5560271 | NCBI WGS metagenome assembly JAABUY01 (sample SAMN10711886, study PRJNA513374) | rock metagenome | isolation source: Antarctica rocks | place: Antarctica: Victoria Land, University Valley | reverse complement strand
AGTTCCAGGCCGGATTGCACCAGGCTATGCGCCAGGTCGAGGTGGAGATCGTCAAGCGTTCGGATGCGGTGAAAGGCTTTGCTGTCCTGCCAAAGCGCTGGATCGTCGAGCGGACCATCGCCTGGCTAAACCGCTGCCGCAGGCTGGCCAAGGATTGGGAATGCCTGAACCGACGCGCGCTCGCGTTCCTGCACCTCGCATCCATCCGCCTCATGCTGCGAAAGCTATGCCGCGCAATGATATGATCTCGGATGGACACTAAGGCCGCAAGCTCGCAAGTTAAGCTACTGGTGCAAGCAGAGGTGAATGCATTGTTGGCTGCTGACGAATTGCGGCGCGAAGGAACGCTGCCGACGCTGCGAAGCGATGAAGTAAGCGGCGCGCCAATCGTGCAGCCTGCGGCCTGATGGCGAAGACAATGCAACCAGACGTATGCGATGCGGCCTGCGTCCTCTGGCTGGGCGCTGCGGCATCACCAATTCCCATGCCTTGTCGAAGGACCTACAGCCATGCCGGCCACAGCGCAGATCATCTACCAGCCCTACGTGACCGGCGCGCGCGGGGCGCTGAAGCCCGGCATTCCCGTCGCCTGCCGCACCGCCGAAGAAGGACTGCGACGGGCGGAAAAGGCCTTGGCTGGCGGCTCGATCGTCGGCGCGCGGATCGTGCGGGTGCTACACGACGCTGACGCGGACGAGTTCGGCCTGCCAGAATACCTCAACGAGATCGGACGAGTGCCGGATGAGGTGTGAGACCGCATGCGCCCGCATCGCATCGGTGGCGAAGAGCAGGTCACGTCGCCCGCGCCAAAGCCGCTTCGCTTTCCGGCGCGGACGTCAGCCCGAGCGCCCTGCGAGCCTCCTGCGCCGTCGCGGCCTGGCGGCCGTTCCGTTCCACCATCTCGACGGCTAGGCATACCAGTTCGGCGTTGCTCGCGGCCAGGCGGTCCTTGCTGATGCGGATGTTGTCCTCCAGCCCCGTCGGCGCCGCGTCCGAGCGCCCACCCCATCACGCGCGACTGGTTCGAGCCGATGCCGGCCGCCGTCCAGGTGGCATTCGGCAGCACGTGCCTCAGTTCGCCCAGCATGAGGTCGAGCAGCCGCTCCTCCGCCGGCATGGCGTTCTTGACGCCCATGACCAACTGCACGTGGGGCCGGTCGTCCATCAACCCGGCGTCGACCAAACGCTTGGCGCCGTGCAGGTGGGAAAGATCGAAGATCTCGATCTCCGGACGCACCCCGTTCTGCTTCATTTTGGTGGCCAGATCGACGACGAGCGTGGCCGAGTTCTCATAGACGATGGTCGGAAAATTGACTGACCCGGTGGAGAGCGAAGCCATGTCGGGCCGCAGATGGAGGGCACTGCCCCGCGCCGCCGGGTCGCGCCCGCGCCCGCCCGTGGAGAACTGGACGATCATGCCGGGACAATGCCTGGCGATGCCCGCCTGAACCTGGCGGAACAGGTCCGGATCGGACGACGAGCTCTCGTCGGGGTTGCGCGCATGCACGTGGACGAGGCTGGCGCCTGCCTCGAACGCCTCGTGGGCGGACTCGATCTGCTCGGCGGGCGTGGTGGGCAGCGCCGGGTTGTCCTTCTTGCGCGGCACGGAGCCGGTGATCGCGACGGCGACGACGACGGGGTTCATGGCGGCCTCCTTGCAAACGTCGGGGAATACGGTTTCGTTTGGGTCCGAGTGCAGCGCAGAATCTCGCTTGCGCCAACGGGCCGTAACGACAAGTCACTTGCTAGGGCATGGCAGCGATGCGTAAACTGTCGTGCATTCGAATGCATCTCCGATTTCGCAAGCGTTGGGAGACACGATGGTTACTGCCGACGATTGCAACAAGAATTGGCACGGCCTGGATGGGGCCGCGCCTATCCTGGAGGCGCGCGGCATCGTCAAACGTTTTGGCCACGTCGAAGCCTTGCGCGGCGCCGACTTCACCGCCTGCCTCGGCGAAGTCACGGCGTTGATCGGCGATAACGGAGCCGGCAAGAGCACGCTGGTGAAGATCCTGTCCGGCGTGAACAAGCCCACATCCGGCGAGATCACGGTGCAGGGCAAGGTCGTGACCTTCGGCTCCCCTGCCGAGGCGCACGCCACCGGGATCGAGACCGTGTACCAGGACTTGTCGGTGGCGCAGGACCTCAGCCCGGCCGCCAACATGTTCATGGGGCGCGAGAGGCTGCGGCCCGGCCTGCTCGGCAAGCTCGGCTTCCTGGACAACGCGGCGATGCGGCGCGAGAGCCTGGCCGCGTTCGAGCGCCTGAAGGTCGTGTTGCAGGATATGGACACGCCAATCGCCAGCCTGTCCGGCGGGCAGCGGCAAAGCGTCGCGATCTGCCGGTCGATCATGTGGGCCAAAAGCGTCGTGTTCATGGACGAGCCGACGGCCGCCCTGGGCGTGGTGCAGACAGGGCGCACGCTGGACCTGGTTCGCCGCATCCGCGACACCGGCGTCGCCGTGGTGTTGATCAGCCACAACATGCGCGACGTGCTGCAGGTGGCCGACAGCATCGAGGTGCTGCGCCTGGGCCGCCGCATCACCCGGCTGCGAAACGAGGGACTCGATGTGCAGGATCTGGTCGGCGCCATGACAGGCGCACTCGATACTGTTCCAGAAGAGAGCGTCGCGGCATGACCCAGGATGTGATCGGCAGCACGTCGCCTCCCGGCTTCGGCGAGGACTCCCCACTGCTGGCGCCGCCGCGCCTGAGTAAGCGGATGCGCCGGGCGATGAGTTCGTCGCCGGCCTACATGTTCGTCATCCTGCTGCTGCTGGCTGCATTCTTCACGCTGATGCGGCCCGCCACCTTCGCCAGCGCGTTCAACCTGCGCAACATCTTCCTCGACGCATCGACGCTGATAGTGCTGTCGATCGGCATGACCTACGTGATGATCGCCGGCGGCTTCGACCTGTCGATCGGGTCCGTCCTGGTGTTCGCCGGCGTCGCCGCAGCCAAAACGATGGAGGCGATGGGCACCGACAACATCGCCACCGTCGCCGCCGGGCTTGCGGTGGCGCTGCTCGCCGGGATGGCGTGGGGGTTGTTCAACGGCTTCTGCATATCGCGCCTGCGCGTCTCGGCCCTGATCACCACGCTCGGCACGATGGGAGCCGCCCTCGGCGTATCCTACTTGCTGACCGGCGGCAACGACATACGGACCGTACCGGACACCCTGATCGCCATCGGCAGCGGCAGCTTCGGGGGCGTGCCCTGGCTGGTGATCGTCAGCGCGGCATTCACGATGGTCGGCATGATCGTGCTGCACATGACGCGGTTCGGCCGGCACACCTACCTTGTCGGGTCCAACCCGGAGGCGTCACGCCGGGCCGGCATCAACGTCGGCAACCATCTGCTGAAGCTTTACGCGTTGAGCGGCCTGCTGGCGGGGGTGGCGGCGATGCTGTCGCTCGGCCGGTTCTCGACCACCACGCTCGAAGGTCACGGCACCGACCCTCTGGAGGCGATCACCGCCGTCGTGCTGGGCGGCACCAGCCTGTCCGGCGGCAGCGGCACCATCATCGGCACCGTCATCGGCGTGTTCATCCCGGCCGTGCTGGCCAACGGCTTCATCATCATCGGCGTGCAGCCGTTCTGGCAGATGGTGGCAATCGGCTTCGTGGTGATCGCCGCCGTCTATGCCGACCAGCTCAAGCGCCAAAGCCGCGAACGCGGCTAACGACGGGGAGACGACCGATGCGCCTCTGGTTCAACACCGCCCTGACGCTCTCGCTTGCGGCCTTTGCCGGCACGGCCGCCGCCGATCCGCGCAAGATCGTCTACGTCGAGGGCGTGACGGGCAGTCCGTTCTACAGCTCCGTCGCCTGCGGCGCACAGGAGACGGCGAAGAAGATCGGCGTCACGTTCGACGCGCAAGGGCCACAGCAATACCAGCCGGCGCTGCAGCTGCGCGTGCTGGACGCGGTGATCGCGTCCAGGCCGGACGGCATCCTGTTCACGGCCGACGACCCGGTGGCGCTGACGGCGACGCTGCTGCAAGCCAAGGCGCAGGGTATCAAGATCATCAGCATCGACGGCGACATCAAGAACATGAGCGTGGCGCTGTCCAACATCCAATCCGACAACGTTGAAGGCGGCATCAAGGCTGCCCAGGCGCTGGCCGCCGCGATCGGCGACAAGGGCGTGGTGATGGCGCTGATGAACTCGCCCGCCGCGAACGTGTCGGCGCAACGGCTGCAAGGTTTTGTTGGGGAGATGGCGAAGCACCCCGGCATCACCTATCTCGGCGTGCAGTACAGCAACAACCAAACGGCCAAGGCGGCCTCGGTCGTGACGTCCACCGTCGCCGCCCATCCGGACCTGTCGGGCATCTTCACCATCACCACCAACAACACCGAGGGCGCCGCGACCGGCGTGCGCGAGGCCGGCGGCATCGGCAAGATCAAGATCGTCGGCTTCGACACGTCGGACCCGATCGTGCGGGCCATCCGAACCGGAATCGTGACGGCCGACGTGGTGCAGTATCCTTATCACATCGGCGAACTGGGGGTGCAGATGATGCTGGACGCCCTGGATGGTAAGCCAATCGAGCGTGAGGTGCACACTCCGTTCGTGATCGCGACCAAGGAGAATGTCGATACGCCTGAGGTGCAGCGGTTTATCTACAGGACCAGTTGTAAGTAGATAGGCCAGGGCGCTGCCCTGGACCCGCCAAAGGACAGTCGTCCTTTAGAAACCTTTTACGCTAGGCGTGCGGACGAACGTGGGATGATGGCTGCGTCCAAAACCTTCGTCATCGCCGGCAAACCTGGTTCGGCCAGTCGGCGCAACAGGATATCGACTGCGGTGCGGGCCATCTGCACTGAATCCTGACGCACCGTGGTTAGCCGATAGCTGGGCCGGGCCGCCTCCGCCACGTCGTCGAAACCAACGACTGAGATGTCCGCGGGTATCGCCAAACCCAATTCGAACCGGCATGCGTCCATGACGCCGAGCGCGATCTGGTCGTTGGCGCCGAAGATCACGGCCGGCGGCTTTGCACGCCGCAGGTGGCGCAATATGCCGGCATGGCCACCACCGTAGGAGTAGTCGGTTTCGATCACTGGAATTCGCCGAATCCCAAGCTCGGCCAGGCGCTCCAGGAACCCATCCCGGCGTTCGCGGCTGACGGGCGCATCGGGCGGGCCACATAGGCAGACGAAGCTGCGGTGCCCGGCGCCATGCAGCGCCGACGCGACGGCAGCCGCGGCCGTGGCATGGTCGGTCGTGACGCCATCCACCGGCATGCGTGGCGACCGGCGGTTGTACAGCACGAGCGGTGTCCCGCGCGCCTGGATCTCAACCATCACCGCGTCCGCCAACTGCACGCAAGAAATCAGCCCATCGAGCGGGAACCCCAGCGCGCCCCGCAAATCCGCGATCTGCGGTGAGTCGCTCTCCGCCGTGATCAACAGCAGTTGCTTGGATGCCGCCGCCAGCGCTTCGCTGATCGCGTAGATCACGTCCGGGTTGCCCCGCACCGTGTAGCGGGTGGCGATCACGCCAACGATGTTCGACCGCTGGGTGATCAGGCTGCGGGCCAGCGCGTTCGGCAGGTAGTTGAGGCGCTCGGCCACGCCCAGCACGTGATTGCGGGTGCTGGACGATATGTTGCTGCCCGGCTGAAAGCACCGTGACACCGTGGACTGCGCCACCCCTGCGGCGCGGGCGACGTCGTAGGACGTAGCGCGGCGTGGTGCCGGCGACGTTGGGTGAATGGGCTCCACCCCGCCCTATCTCACGGAGGAAGGATTCTTGTCGGCGATGGCTAGGCGGCGCGGGTTTGCTGCACGTCGTAGGGCAGCAGGCGGAGCGGCGCGACGTAGCCGGAGTGATCCAGCGCGAAGCCGGCAGCGGCTGCCGCGACAACCACGTCGTCGCTCCATGCCGGGCGTTTCCGCTGGTCGCCAGCCGTCACCACCGCAACCTCCGTGGCGACTTCGCCGACCGAGGCGATGGTGCGCCAGGCATCGGCTGGAACCGAGAACACTTCCTGCGCCTCGGCCCTGACTGGGGCATCGCCGTCCAGCGTCACGGCGATTGCGCCGGCGAACACCAGCAACACCTGCTTCTCCGCCAGCCTGTAGGCGCCGACGCGCTCGCCGGGCTCGATACGCAGCCACTCGACCGAGAAGCCGTGCGGGTTGACGATCGGCGGCGCGTGCTCGAGGTCCTGGCTCATGCCGTATCCGATCACCGGCGCCAGCGACGCCTTGTGGCCCGGCAGCGCGCTGTCCAGCAGCGCATGATCCGAATACGCCCGGTCCTCGCGCGGCAGCACGCGGCGGCGCATGGCGGCGACGTCGAAACGGCGCAGGCTATGCACCGTGGCGGCGTCCAGCGGCTCGATCAGCTCCTCCGGCGCGGGCTTGGCGGCGCCGGCCTCGGTGTCCACCAGCACGTTCCGCTTGGTCAGGTACAGCCCGCTTTCGGCCGCGTTGGCCAGGATGGAGGGATGCCAGATGATGCCGCCGGTATCGTCGCCGCCCAGTGCCGTGAAGATCCAGCCGGCGTCGTCGCCGACGTTGCTGAAGCCACGGAAGATCCAGGTCGGGATGCTCACGACGTCGCCGGCCTTGCCGATGATCTCGCCATCCTTGCCGTCCGCCCCCCAGCGAAACACCCAGGTGCCCTTGAACACCATGAACACTTCGGCGGTGTAGTGGACGTGCAGGTTGTTCGTCGTCCCTGGCGGCATCGCGGCGACCCCCAGGCTGAAGCCGTGCGGCTCGGCGATGTTCACCACCTGGTCGGCAGACTGCGTCACGCCGGCGCCAATCAGCGAGTAATTCTCCTTGTCGGTCGAGCCCGGCATCTTGCAGTCGATGAAGGCGACCTTGCAGGCCACCATGTCGCCGCGCCGGATCAGTCGAGTGCTTGAGTCCATCACCGTTCCCCATGTCGGCGTCATTGCCGCTTGAGCGAAAGCATGCCGCATCCTAGCCTGCATTCGAATGCATTGGGAGTCGTCATGCAGCCAATCATCGGCGTTTACGCCAACGTCCCGGATTTCATATACGGCATCACCCGCGAGATCTGGGAGGATCGTGGCATCGGCGGCAAACTTCAAAGATATTATGGCGCCAAGTGCCTGGTGCGCGCCGCGACCGGCCTGACCGCGGACAACGCCGGCGTGACCGCGCAGACCTTGCAGACGCTGCACCAGTTCCCCGACCGCCGACTGGTGGGAGAGGACGTGATCTGGACGGCGTACGACGACGGCACGTTCCTGTCTTCGCACCGCCTTATCTCGGTCATGCGGCACACCGGCGACGGCAGCTACGGCCGAGCCACCAACCGCATGCTGAAAACCCGCATCATTGCCGATTGCTGGGTGGTCGACCAGGTCGTGACGGAGGAGTGGCTGGTGCGCGACCAGGCCGCCACCGCGCACTGCCTCGGTCTGGCGCCGAGGGACCTCGCCCGCAGCATGATGGACGACGACCTGCAACGCACCGGCAGCGTCGCCTTCTACCTGCCCGAGCACGACCACGCCGGCGCCTACAAGCCGCAGATCCAGCCCGGCGCAGAAGTGGACGCTTATATCGACGGCTACCGCCGGCTGTGGGGCGACAAGGATGCCGCCGCGATCAAGGACCTGTACTTCCACGGCGCCTGCCTGCAGGCTCCCGGCGGGGAAAGCTTCCACGGCCATTCCGACATCGACCGCTTCTATCTTGGCTACCTTGCCGCCTTCCCGGACGCGGTATTCAGCGTCGAGAGCGCCACGATCAACCGCGAGCCGCATCAGGCCGTGCGCGTGGCGCTGCGCTGGTCGGTGCGGGGCACCCATGCCGGCTTCGGGCATTTCGGCCCCCCCACCGGCGCGCCGGTCTACATCATGGGGCTGAGCCATGCCGAGATCGTCGACGGCCGCGTGCAGAAGGAGTGGATGGTCACTGACGAGGTGGTGATCTGGAAGCAGATCCTGGCCCATGCCGAATGACCAGCGATCAGGACGCCACGCCGCAATCAACTGTCCACTCGCTCGACGAGGTGCGCGGCGTTTGGCGGCGCTCCCTTCTCGTACGGCCGGACGGCACGCGCGACGCCACGGGGTTCGTCGTCTGGATGCAAGGGCTGCGGCATTTCGTCGACCTGCGCCAGCCTGCCGGGCGTCCCTGCTTCGCCGGCGTCGCCACGGCCCATGACCTGACATGGCTGCAACTCGCGTGGATGGCGCGGCAGGAAGGTTTCGCGGGAGAACTCGTGCTCGATGGCGGCTTCGTCGAATGGCGACGGTCGCTAGACTTCCAGCCGCCCAGCGGCGTCCCGGACAGCGCACGACTTTGGTTCGAGGGTGCGACCTTGGTGGAGCAGGGGCGTCACGCTCCCTATTCGGAGCGCTGGGAGCCGCTGCCCGCAGCGGCCCCACGCCGCGACGCCACCGCCCGGCTGCGTGAGGGCGGGCGCGACGCGGCGGTGGTCCGGTGCGACGACCGCTTCATGGTCATGGTCGGTCGCGACGCGGCGCTGCCGCCGGGTGCGTCGCTTCCGGCGATACTGGCAACGAAGCCGACCTTGGCCGAGGCGCAACGCCTGGTCGCCTGCGAGATATCGCTGGGCCGTGTGTCGTCGGAAGGCTGGCGGATCGAGCGCTCGACGCTGCCGTGGCGCGAGGGCGCCGTCATGGCGCCGCGTTTCGTCCCCGGGCAGAAATGGCTGGGCGCAGCGGACGGGCCGGCTTGGGACATCGTGGAGGCGGACGGCGACGTGGCCGCGCTGGTCGCCTGACGATCACCCGGCCTTCCAGCGCCGCAGGTACGAGTCGATGATCTCCCGCATCCGGTCCGGCCCGAAACTCGGGTCGTGGCCGGCATGGACAATCCTGACCGGCAAGTCCCGCAATCGGCGGAACGAAGCGATGTAGTCGCCGACATCCATCCCGCCGCCCTCGTAGAGCAGCGGGCCGTCATAGATCACGTCGCCCGCGAACAACGTGCCGGTGGCAGCCTCCCACAGCGCGATCCCGCCGGGCGAGTGGCCGGGCAGCAGCAGCACCTCGAACGCCCGGTCGCCGAGGTCGACCACGTCGCCTTCCTGCAGCAGCCGGGTCGCCGGGGCCGGCTGCAAGCGATAGCTGGACAGGTCGTAGCCGGCGTAGGGCAGGGCGTCGATCAGGGTGCGTCCGAACGGCGCGTACCCGGCTGCCACGAACATCTGCCGCAGCTTCGGGTCGAGGTCGTCCGAAACCAGGCTGGACTGGCGCGGCTCGGCCAGCCCGCCGGCCTCGATCGCATGCACCCACCGCTCCGGGAACTCGTGCATCGCGCCGATGTGGTCCAGATGCGTGTGGGTCGCCACCGCCAGCACCGGCCGCCCGTCGAACAGGTCGGGGAACGCCGGGCGGAGCGGCGCGACACCCATGCCGCCGTCGATCAGCAGGTCCCGGTCCCGCCCGCGCACGTGCCACAAATTGGCCTGCTCGACCCGGTCGACATGGGGTTCGAGCAGCTTGGTCACGCCCGGCTCGACCTCCTCGCGGCTGAACCAGGCGGCTGCGACCGGAAGATCGGGCGTCATGCCTGTCGCGCCAGGCGGACCGGCGACGTGGCGGCACGGCCCCAGGCGGCGAACTCCGCAATGACCGCCTCGGCGGTTCGCCGCGTGCCGGTCTGCAGGTACTCCATGGCCCGCAGCGAGGCGTCGTGCGCCGCCTCGCCCGAGCCGCCGACGCAGTCCTCGACCACGCGGCAATGGTAGTCGTGCTGGTGGCCGTCGGCGAAGGTGTAGTGGACGCACACGTCGGTCAGCCCGCCGATCAGCACCAGCGTCTGCGCCTGCAAGCCCCGCAGCAGGATTTCCAGGTCGGTGCCGATGAAGCAGGAGTAGCGGCGCTTGCGGATCACGGTGTCGTCCGGCAGCAGTCCCACCGCCTCGGCGGCGATCTCGGTGGCGGGGTCGCCCTCCAGGCAATGCACGCCCTCGGAGCCGTCCAGCTCACGGCCGAAATCGACCATGCCGCGGCGGTGCGCCTCCTGGAAGAACACCACCGGGATCGCCGCGGCGCGGGCGGCGTCGATCACCGAGCGGGCGCGCCGCATCCGCACCGGAAGGTCGGCCATAAGCGGGATGCCGGAGCTGTTGCCCGGCATGAAGGCGCCCTGCTGGATGTCGATCGCCAGCAGCACCGGCTGGCCGACGAGCATGGGTTGAACTGGCATGTGGTCTCCTTCTCACTCGCGCGCGCCGAGCAGTTTGGGTAGGTCGCCAAGTGCGGCGATCAGGCCGAAGCCTGCGACGCCGACCAGCATGAACAGCACCGCGCCGACGCACATCGTCGGCTGGAAGCCCATGCGGAGGTTGTTGAACACCTTGATCGGCAGCGTCTCGACCGAGAAGCCGGCGCACATATAGGCGATGATGTACTCGTTCAGGCTCAGGATGAACACGAACACCAGCCCGCAGACGATGTACGGCAGGATGATCGGCAGCACGACGGTGCGAAACAGGTCGCCTTCGCGGGCGCCCAAGGTGCGCGCCACCTCCAGCAGCGCCGGGTCCACCGAGCGCAACCCCAGGGAGATGACGACCAGCGGGCAGGCCAGGAACACCACGGCGTGGGCGACCACCGTGTTCTCGACGTGGCCGACATGGCGCAGCCCGCTCCAGAACACCAGGAACAGGATCGCCATCACCACCGCCGGCAAGGTGAACGGGATCACCGCGGCGACGCTCAGACCCTGCGCCAGGCGCGAGCCGTGCCGCCATGCGGCGTAGCACATCGGCAAGGCCAGGGTGACCGCGAGCACGGCGGCGCTGGCGGCGATCAGCAGCGACCACTCGACCGAGCCGACCCAGGCCGGGTCGCCGAAGAACTCGGCGTACCAGCGCAGGCCGGGATTTTGCGGCGGGAAGCTCATCCTGGCGTTGCCGTTGAAGCTGACGCCGGTCACCACCGCCAGCGGCGCGGCCAGGAACAGCGCCGCCAACGTCAGGAACAGCTGCGCCGGCGCGCGGCCAAGCCCCGCTCTCAAGACGCGACCTCCCGGCGGCGTCCGAGCCGGGCCAGGCCGGCCAGCAGCAGCAGCGACACCACCAGCAGCAGCAGCGCCATGGCCGACGCGCCCGGCAGGTCGCGCGCGCCGAGCGCCGTTTTGCTGATGAGGATGGCGACCGTCCAGTACTGCGGCGGCCCCAGCACGACGGGCGTCACGTACGAACCCAGCGTCAGCACCGCCGCCAGCGAGAACGCCGAGGCGATCGGCCCGCGCGCCAGCGGCAGCACCACGGTCACGAACGCCTGCCGGCCGCTGGCGCCCAGCGTGCGCGCTGCCTCCACCAGGCTGCGGTCCAGCCGCGACAGCGGCGGGTACAGGGTCAGCACCACGAACGGCACGATCAGGTACAGCAGGCAGGCGACCACCGCGCCGATGCCGGGGGCGAGGCTGTCCGGCTCGTCCATCAGCCCGGCCGCGACCAGGATCTCGGACAGCCCGATGCGCTTGGACAACATCACCTGCCAGGCGAACACGATCAGCACCTCCGACAGCGACAGCGTGGCGAGCAGCAGGATCAGCCACAGCACCTGCCGCCGCCGCCGCATCCCGGTGATCAGCCACGCCAACGGAAAGCCGACCGCGACGCTCAGCGCCCCGACGGTCAGCGCCAGCGCCACCGAGATCGCCAGCGAGCGCAGCAGCAACGGGTCGGCGAGGGCCACGAACGGCGCCAGGCTGACGCCGCCGAGCCACAGCCCGGTCTCGTCGTGCGGCGCCAGGCTGACCCGCACCAACAGGGCGAACGGGATCGCGAGAAAGGCCACGAGCGCCACCGTGGGCCAAGCCAGCAGCAGCCTGGTCCGCGCGGTCGGCCCGGTTGAACCTGGCGGCTGGGCGGACGCCGCAGCCGGATGGTCGGCCGCAAGCCGGATCGGCTGGGCTGCCTGCTCGCTCATTGCGTCAGGACATGGCAGGCGTCGGGCGGCAGCCGTATCGCCACCGGCGCATTCGAGGCCCAGCCGTCATGGCCAGGGCCGGTGGTGCAAAGTATCTCGCGCCCGTCGCAGTCGATGTGCAGCTCGACGGCCGAGCCCACGTCACGGATGAACGTCACCCGCCCGGCCAAGCTTCCGGCCGGGATTTCGCCCGCGCCATGGCTGACCTGCACGCTTTCCGGGCGGACCGAGAGCGTGACCCGGTCGCCCCTGCGGGCGGAGCGCGGCATCGCGCCTACATCGAGAAGCTGGCCGCACAGCGTCACGTGGCTGGCGTCGGCGACCTCGGCATCCAGCAGGTTGCTCTGGCCGATGAACTCGGCCATGAAGCGGTTCGCCGGGTTGCGGTAGATTTCGAGCGGCGGGCCGACCTGCTGCACCCGCCCCTGCCCCATCACCACCACGAGGTCGGCCATCGTCATCGCCTCGCGCTGGTCGTGGGTGACCAAGATGGCAGTGATGCTCAGTTGCTGCTGCAACTGCCGCAGCTCGACCTGCATGTGGTCGCGCAGGCGGGCGTCCAGCGCCGACAGCGGCTCGTCCATCAGGAACAGCGCCGGCTCCTGCGCCAATGCCCGCGCCAGCGCCACCCGCTGCCGCTGGCCGCCGGACAGCTGCGAGACGGCGCGCCCGCCAATGTCCGGCAGCTTGATCAGCGCCAGCAACTCGCGCACCCGCTCGGACCGTAGGCGCGCGTCCATGCCGCGCAGCCGCAGGCTGTAGGCGATGTTCTCGGCGACGGTCAGATGCGGGAACAGCGCCAGCGACTGGAACACCATGGCGAAGTTGCGTTCATGGATCGGCGTCGCCGTGATGTCGCGCCCGTTGAACAGCACCCGTCCGGCGGTCGGCGCCTCCAACCCTGCGATGATCCGCAGCAGCGTGGTCTTGCCGCAGCCGGACGGCCCCAGGAAGCAGACGAACTGCCCCTGCGGCACGCTAAGCGAGACCTGTTCGACCGCCGCGGCGCCGCCGAACGACTTGGCGACGCCTTGCAGCTCAAGGCCCATCATCGCGGCGTATCAGCTCACCCGGTCACCATCCGGGTGAAGGCGGTTTCGAAATAGGCGGTGTCGCGCACCCGCGCCGCCGCCGCGAGCTGGATCGACGGCATGTCGGTCGAGACGGCGGCGAACTCGGCGTCGCTCAGCGACAGCATCTTTCGCGGCAGCACCGGGGCGGAGCCGACGAAGCGCGCGATCAGCTCCTGCGCCTGCGGAGTGCTGCTGAACTGCATGAACTCCGCGGCCTCGGCGGATTTGGTCGAGGCGCTGGGCTGGCACCACGAGCTGAAGCCCTGGAACGCGCCCTCCTTCGGAAAGATCGAGCGCACCGGCGTGCCGGCCTTGATCATCGTGCCGGCGACGTCGTGGTAGTAGGTGCCGCCCATGATCTCGTCGTTTTGCAGCGCGGTCTGCATGGTGCCCTCGTCGTCCCACCACAGCTTGGTGGCGGGCTTCAGCTCCGCCATCTTGGCGGCGACATGATCGATGCCCTCGTGGGTGTCGAGCACGCCGATGCCGCCAAAATAGACAGCTGCCGTAATTTCGAACAGCGACGAGGCCCCGCCGCCGTTCAGCCCCCAGATCGGCTTCTTGGTCGGCTTGTCCCACAGCGCCTTCCAGCTGTCCGGCCCCGGCTTCAGCTCGTCGTTGACCACGAAGGTCAGGTACCAGGCCATCGCGCCCACGCCGTCGAGATCGTCCTTGTCGACGAACTTGAAATTGTCCGGGATCGCGCCGGCGTTGGTCAGCTTGGCAGGGCTGAAGCCATGCCAGACGCCCTGGGCACGGCCGCGCAGCACGTCGTCCTGGCCGCACAGGCAGACGTCCATCGGCGCCGTGCCGCCCTTGTTGGCCTGGGCGAGCTGGATCAGGAACTGCGAACCTTCCGCCTGCGGCAGCGACTGCACGGCGATCCCGGTGGCCTTGGTGAACTCGGGGTAGACGTGCTTCGACAGGCTCTGCTCGAAGAAGCCGCCATAGGCCGAGACCTTCAGGCTGCGGTCGGCGGCGTAGGACGGGCGGATGAACGGCATCGGCAGCAGGGCCGCGCCCGCCGCGACGGCGGCCCCACGGAGCACGCCGCGCCGGGTAATGTCGGGAGGCATGGTCATGTTTGCGTATCCTTGCTGCGGCCGTTCAGGAAACCGTCAGCAACCGTTGTGCCAATTCAGCCCAGCCTCGGCCGGCACGGATTTCGCAGCGTCTTAGGCAAGCCATAGTGAAGGATAGCCGATGGACTCCGAACCCTCTGTCATGACTTCGGCGGGCATGACTTCGGCGGGCGCCATGGGCGCCAAGCTGCTCGCCTTCACCGAAGTCCCGGTGATCGACATCGGCCCGCTCGCCGACGGCGGCCATGCTGCGCGGTTGGCTGCGGCACAACGGATCGGACGGGCCTGCCAGGAGGTCGGGTTCTTCTACATCGCAGGCCACGGCGTCCCGCAGGAGCTGATCGACCGCACCTACGCGATGTCGCGGGCGTTCCACACCTCGCCGGTGGAGCAGCGGCTGCGGGTGCATGTGGCGAACTCGCCCGGCACCCGCGGCTGGTGCCCGGCGACCGACGAGTGGGACGACCCGGACCCCGAGCTGTACCGCCTGGTGCCCAAGCGGGAGCCAATCGACTTCCTGAGCACGCCGCAGCTGCACGCCGCCTTCGACCTGTCGCTGGAGATCGGCGACGACGACCCAGACTTCCGGGCCGGCAACGTCATGCTGGTGCCGAACCAGTGGCCGGACTGGATTCCGGGCTTCCGCGAGACGGTGACGGAATATTACGAGGCGGTGCGCGCGGTCGGCGACCGGCTGTTCCGCGCCTTCGCCCTGGCGCTCGACCTGCCGGAGCGGTTCTTCGTGGACATGGCGCAGAAGCCGCCGTCGCAGCTGCGCCTGCTGCGCTACCCGCCCAACGACCGGCCGATGAACAACAGCAACCCCGGCATCTTCCCGCACTCCGACTTCGAGTGCTTCACGGTCCTGAACCAGCAGGCGCCCGGGCTGCAGGTGATGAACGCCGCCCGCGAGTGGGTCGAGGCGCCGCCGATCCCCGGCACCTTCATCGTCAACATCGGCGACCTGCTGGAGGGCTGGACCAACGGCCTGTTTAAGGCGACGCAGCACCGCGTGGTCAACACCGGCAAGGAACGCTTCTCGATGCCGCTGTTCTTCGCCGTCGACTACCACACGGTGGTGGAGCCGCTGCCGCAGTTCGTCACGCCCGAGCGGCCGGCCGGCTACACGCGGATCGTGTCCGGCGACCATCTGGCCGGCTTCAGCCTGAACGGCTGCAAGCACCTGCGCCGGCGCGTGCTGTCCGGCGAGCTGAAGCCGGACTTCCCGATCCACGCCGAGAACCCGTTCAAGCGCCACGCGGTGAACAAGTTCGCCGAGTAGGGCGCAAGCTTAGCGGCGGGCGAGCCAGGCCCGCCAGCCGCCGGTCGCGGTGATGTCGGGCGCGTCGGCCACTCCCGCCGCCTCGGCCAGGAAGCCAAGGCAAGGCCCGTCCTCGAGCGCCACCGTGCCGAAGCCGAGCGGTGGCGGCACTTGCCCCAGCAACGCGCCTATTGCGGCGCTGGGAAGCGCCCACACCTCCCCCGCGATGACGCCGCCGTCGGCAGCCCGCACCATCCCGGGCCGGTTGCCGAGTGCGTGCAGCCGGTATTCGGCGACGGTCCGCGCCTCGCGCACGAAACGCCCGCCCAGCGCCGTCACCTGATAGTTGAGCGGCAGCCCTGCCATATGCCCGCCGATGCAGAACAGCGCCGTCTCCTCGGCGCCGAGCGGGTCGGCCGCCGCTGCGTCCGGCAACGCCGCCTTGGTCGCGCCGACGGTCTGCGTCAGGCTCCGATGCACATGATCGGCAAGCGCCGCGAGACGCCCTTCCGACCACGCCGGCCCGATCAGCGTGACGCCGAACGGCAGGCCGTCGCTGCCCAATCCGGCCGGTACGGCGACTGCCGCGAGGTCGCACAGATTGACGAAGTTGGTCCAGGCGCCAAGCCGCGCGTTGACGCCCAGCGGGTCGGCCGCGACCTCGGCCAAGCTCGGGCAAGCCAGCGTGGTCGGCACCAGCAAGGCGTCGCAGCGGGCGAACAGGGCGGCTGCCTCGCGCCGCGCCAGCGCCAACGCATGAAAGGCGTCGAACGCATCGACGGTGCGGCGGTCGAGGCCGCCGGCCAGGATCGCGCGGGTGACCGGATGCAGGATGTCCGGCCGTGTCTCGATCACCTCGCGCAGCGCCGACGTCCGCTCGGCCACCCAGGGACCGTCATAGAGCAGGCGCGCGATGTCCAAGAACGTCGCGATGTCGACCCGCTCGGTCGACGCGAACAGCCCGGCGGCGCGGGCATACGGGCCGTCCAGCGCCTCCGGCGCCGCGACGGTGGCGATGCGCGCCGCCTTTGGAAAGCTGCCACGGCGCAGATGCGCGAACGGAGCGGCGCGCGAATACGGGTCCGCGGAGTCCGGCAGCGCAATCACCCGCAGCGCCGCGAGCGCCGCGTCGACGCTGCCGGCGAATACCGAGACGGTGTCGACCGAGCGGCACGCCGGCACCACCCCGGTCGCCGACACGCTGCCGATGGTTGGCTTCAGCCCGACGATGTTGCCGAACATCGCCGGCACCCGCCCCGATCCCGCCGTGTCGGTGCCGAGCGCCACCGGCACGATGCCCGCCGCCACCGCGACCGCCGAGCCGGAGGACGACCCGCCCGGCACCCGCGTGCGGTCGAAGGCGTTGCGCGGCACGCCGTACGGGGTACGCACGCCGACCAACCCGGTGGCGAACTGGTCGAGGTTGGCCTTGCCCATGACCACCGCGCCGGCGTCGAGCAGGCGCTGCACGCATGCGGCGTTGACGGCCGGGCGGTAGGCGTACTCCGGGCAGCCGGCGCTGGTCGGCAGCCCGGCCACGTCGATGTTGTCCTTGATGGCGACCGGCACGCCCCACAGCGGACGTTCAAGCCGGCCCTCCCGCTCCAGCGCCGCAGCCCGCGCCAGCAGTTCCGCGTCCGGCACGCGGGTGATCCACAGCGCCGGATCGGCGTAAGCGTGGTCGGCCGCGATGGCCGCGCGCATGGCCTGGGTCGGTGTAGGGGGGGTCGCGTCGGTCATGTCTGGATCACCAGGATGCGCTGGCCGCCGCGCACCTCGCGGCCGGGGCGGCACAGCAGTTCGCGCACCGTGCCCGAAGCGGGGCTGGTCAGCTGGATTTCGGTCTTCATCGACTCGATCACCACCACCGGGTCGCCGCGGCCGACCGTCTCGCCCTCGCCCACGAGCACCTTCCACACGTTGCCCGGCATCGGACTTTCCAGCGCCACGCAGCCGGTGGGCAGCGACGCCTCCTGCAACGCCTCGCCGCCGGTGCCCTCTACGAAGCTGTCGAGGCCACGCGCCACCCAGTCCTGCCGCTCCGCCTCGAACGCCGCCTGCTGGTGCGCACGGCTGCCAGCGATGCCGGGCGCGTTCGCCTGCTCGAAGCGGTTGTACTCGGCGAGGCTGAAGCTGCTGTCCTCGATGCGGAGCGGATAGCGGCCATGCGGGAACGCTTTGCGGGCCTCCAGCAGCTCGGCCGGGCTGACCGGATAAAATCGGATTTGGTCGAAGAACCGCAGCAGCCACGGCTTGCCTGGCGCGAACTGGGCGGTGCTGCGCCAGCTGTTCCAGACCTGCACGGTACGGCCGAACAGCTGATAGCCGCCCGGCCCCTCCATGCCGTAGACGCATAGATAGGAGCCGCCGATGCCGACCGCGTTCTCCGGGGTCCAGGTCCGCGCCGGGTTGTACTTGGTGGTCACCAGCCGGTGGCGTGGGTCGACCGGGGTCGCCACCGGGGCGCCAAGGTAGACGTCGCCGAGGCCGAGCACGAGGTAGCTGGCGTCGAACACGATCCGCCGCACGTCCTCGGTCGAAGCCAGGCCGTTGATGCGGCGGATGAACTCGATGTTGGACGGGCACCACGGCGCGTCCGCCCGCACCAGCTCCTGGTAGCGCGACATCGCCAGCAGCACCTGGTCGTCGCCCCATGACAGCGGCAGGTGGACGATGCGGCTCGGCACCCGGACCTCGTCGTCGCGCGGCAGCTGGCGCTCGATGCCGCGCAGCGTGTCGAGCAGCCGCGACAGCGACAGCGCCGCCGGATCGTAGTGCAGCTGCAGCGAACGGATGCCGGGGGTGAGGTCGATCAGCCCCGGCATCCGTGCCGCGCGCACCGCTTCCAGCAGCAGCTGCACCCGCAGTCGCAGCCGGATGTCGAGCGCCATCGGGCCGTACTCGACCAGCAGGTTGCTGTCGCCGGCGCGCCGGTACGCCACCGGCGCCTCGCCGTCGAAGCGCAGCAGCACCGCGTCGTCGGACGCGCCGCCACCCGGTATTAACAAGCCCGGCAGCGACAGCGGCGCCGGCATCCGGCGCTCGAACCTGATGCGGTCTCCAGGGCGCAGCTGGCCCAGCTTCCACAGCTCGTCGTCGGCGACCACGGCGGGGCAGACGAAGCCGCCCAGGCTCGGCCCGTCCGGCCCCAGCAGGATCGGCATGTCGCCGGTGAAGTCGAGGGAGCCGATCGCGTAGGCGTTGTCGTGGATGTTGGAGGGATGCAGCCCGGCCTCGCCGCCGTCGGGACGCGCCCAGCGCGGCGTCGGGCCGATCAGCCGCACGCCGGTGCGGGCGGAGTTGTAATGGACCTCGTAGCTGGCCGCGAACAGGTCGTCGATGTCCGCGCGGTCGAAGAAATCGGGCGCGCCGTGCGGCCCGTAGAGCACGCCGATCCGCCAGTCCGAGGTCAGCGGCGCCGGCTCCGGCACCTCGGCCCCGGCGTCGCCCGGATCGTCGCCGACGCGCAGCACGTCGCCGGTTCGCAGCGCGCCGGTGGCATGGCCGCCGAAGCCGCCCAGCGCGAAAGTGGCGCGCGAGCCGAGGAACAGCGGCGCGTCGATGCCGCCGCACACCGCGAGGTAGCAGCGCATCCCCGGTCCCGCGATCCCGCCGACCTGCAAGGTCTGGCCAGCCCCGACCGCGACGGCCTGGTGCAGGGCGACCGCCGCGCCGTCCAAATCGGCTGCCATTGCCGCCCCGGCGAGTGCGACCACGGCCGGGGCGTTGAAGCGCAGGGTGACGCCGGTCAGCGTCATCTCCAGCGTCGCCGCTCGCTCGCCGTTGCCGACGATGCGGTTGGCGGCGCGGTGGCTGCGCGCGTCCATCGGGCCGCTCGGCGGCACGCCCACGTCCCAGTAGCCGATGCGCCCCGGCCAGTCCTGCACGGTGGACTGGGCGCCCGCCGCCAGCACCTCGATGCTGCGCGGCGCGAACGCCAGGCCGGCGAGGCTCGCAGTGGTCATGCTGGCGTCGCGCAGCGCCGGCATCGCCAGGATCGCCGACAGGTAGGCGAGATTGCTCTCCAGCCCGAAGATGGCGCTGCCCGCGACCGCTTCGGCCAACCGGGCGATGGCGGCCGGGCGGTCCTCGGCATGGGCGACGATCTTGGCCAGCAGCGGGTCGTAATACGGCGTCACCTCGACGCCGGTCTCGATCCAGGTGTCGACCCGCACGCCGGCGGGGAAGCGCACCTCGGTCAGCCGCCCGGTGCTGGGGCGGAATTCCTGCGCCGCGTTCTCGGCGTAGACGCGCGCCTCGATCGCCGCCCCGCGCGGCTGCAGGCTGGCTTGCGGCGGCAGCGTCAGCTCGCCGGCGGCCTGGCGCACCATCCACTCGACCAGATCGACGCCGAACACCGCCTCGGTCACGCAGTGCTCGACCTGCAGCCGCGTGTTGACCTCCAGGAAATACGCCTGCCCGGCATCGGCGTCATAGACGAACTCGACCGTGCCGGCGGACTCGTAGTCGACCGAAACGGCCAGCTCCCGGCTTGCCGCGTGCAGCGTCCGGCGCAGGGCGTCGGGCAGGTTGGGAGCGGGCGTTTCCTCGATCACCTTTTGGTTGCGGCGCTGCAGCGAGCAGTCGCGCTCGCCCAGCGTCACCACGCCGCCGCGGCCGTCGCCGAACACCTGCACCTCGATATGGCGAGCGCGGGCGACGAACTTCTCCAGGTACACCCGGGCGTCGCCGAAGCTGTTGGCGCCCTGGCGGCGAACATTGTCGAACCGCAGGGCCAGCTCGGCCTCGTCGCGGCAGAGCTGCATCCCGATGCCGCCGCCGCCCGCGGTGCTTTTCAGCATGACCGGAAAGCCGATCGCCGCCGCCGCCGCGACCGCCTGCGCCAGATCGTCCAGCAACCCGCTCCCGGGCAGCAGCGGCACCCCGGCACGCTCGGCCAACAGGCGCGCCGAGTGCTTCAGCCCAAAGGCGCGCAGATGCTCGGCGCGCGGGCCGATGAAGCGTATGCCGGCGGCGTCCAGGGCATCGACGAACTCCGCCCGCTCGCTCAAGAAGCCGTAGCCCGGATGCACCGCCTCGGCCCCGGTGGCGCGGCAGGCGGCGACGATCGCCTCGATACGCAGATAGCTCTCGGCGGCCGGCGAGGGACCGATCGCGACCGCCTCGTCGGCTTCCAGCACCGGAGACGTGAAGCGGTCGGCGTCCGAGTACGCGGCGACCGAGGCTATGCCCATGCGGCGCAGGGTGCGGCCGATCCGCAGCGCGATCTCGCCGCGGTTGGCGATCAGGATTTTTCGGAACATCGCGTCAGATATCGCCTCCCGGGTCGTTCCAGCGCGGCCCGTCCCAGGCCAGCACGCGGATCGGCGTCGGGTCGAAGCCGTTGCACGGGTTGTTCACCTGCGGGCAGTTCGACAGCACCACCAGCACGTCCATGTCGGCGCGCAGCTCGACGTAGCCGCCCGGCTCCGAAAGCCCGTCGACGATGGCCAGCTCGCCGTCCGGGCCGATCGGCACGTTCATGAAGAAGTTCACGTTGCTCACCAGGTCACGCTTGGTCATGCCGTGGCGGCCCAGCTCCAGCAGGAAGTTCTCGCGGCAGGCGTGCATGTAGCGCGTGCCGTGGCCGAACCGCACCGTGTTGGCCTCGCAGCTGCACGCCCCGGCGGAGGTGTCGTGCCGCCCGCAGGTGTCGGCCACCACCGTCATCAGCGCCCGACCGGCGTTGGACAGCAGCCGCGTGCCCAGCCCGACATAGGCCGCCCCCTGCTCCAGCAGCGTGTCCTGCGCGCTGTAGCGTTCGGCGGTGTCGTCGGCGCGGTAGAACAGCGCGTCCACCGCCTGCTGGCCCTGCAGGTCGACGATGCGGAGCACCTGGCCACGGCGCAGGACGGCCGACCAGCCGGCCCGGGCGGCGACGTGCTGGTCGAAGATGGCGACTGGATTTGCGGACATTGGATGCCTTCAGCCGAACAGCGCGTCGGTGTTCTCGAAACCGCGCGCGGCTTCCTCGCCGAAGCTGCGGCAAGGATCGTCGTCGGCGGCGGGCGGCGGCGCCCAGACGATCACCTCAACCGGGCCGGGCGCGAAATCCGGCCCCGGCGCCAGCGGGTGCGGGCAGTTCGACACCGCCGCCAGCAGGTTCATCTCGGCACGCAGGTCGACGCTGTCCCCGGCTCGGGCGACACCTTCCTGCCACTGGAAGCGGCCCTCGGCATCGACGCCGATTCCGGCAAAGAACGTGATGCAGGGCGGCACGTCGCGCACGCCCAGGCCAAGCTTGCCGGCTGCGAGGCGAAAATTCGCGGCGGTGTTGCGTAGGCTGCCATCGCCGTACTGGCGCTGGTTGCTGGCGGCGGTGCTGCCGCCCACCAGCGCGTCGTGCCGTCCGCCGCTGTCGGCGGTGATCGAGGCCAGCACGCGGCCCATGTCGGAGAACAGCACCCGCCCCCCCGCCAGCCGCGCCGTCCACTGCAGCTTCAGCGTGTCGCCGAGGTTGTAGCGCTCCGAGGTGTCGTCGGCGTTCCACAGCAGCACCGACACGCCAGGATTGCCGGCGCTGTTGACCAGGCGCAGCGCCTGGCCGCGGCGGACGCGAAAGCTGTTGTACCAGCCCCCTGGAACCTCCTCGCGCCGCACGACGTCGGCGGCGGCCAGAGCCGGCGGCGGCAGCACCGGAAGTTCGGTGGCGCGCGCGCGGGCCTGGCTGCGTAGCGCCAGGTAGCGCTGCCGGTGCTGCTCGGGCGTCTGCCTATCCAGCGAGGCGTCAAGCTGCGTCATGTGTCGAGTTGCGTCATGTCATGAATGCTCCAACGTTCCCCACCTTCGCACCTCAAAGCCTTCGCAGAAATCATGCCACCCGACGCGACGGCTGCGGGCGCAGCTTCCTGGGCCAGACCTCGATGTCGTGGGTGATGCGCGCTCCCGCCGACGGCGACGGGCGCTCCAGCGCCACCACGCGCGTGGCCAGCCGGAACGCCTCGCTGAGGTCGTGCGTGACCATCACGACCGTGGTGCCGCACTCCCGCCAGAGCTGTCCCATCAAGCCGTGGATGTCGGCGCGGATGCCGGGGTCGAGCGCCCCGAACGGCTCGTCCAGCAGCAGCACCTTCGGCCGCCGGATCAGGGCCTGCGCCAGCGCCAGCCGCTGCTGCATGCCACCGGACAGCTGCGCCGGATAGCGCTGCGCCGAGTCCGCGAGCCCGACCTCGGCCAGCATGGCGCGCGCCTCGGCCACCGCCTGCCGCCGCGCCGCGCCGAACAGGCGGGCAGCCAACGGGGCGGCGGCGAACTCGCGGCCGAGCAGCACGTTGCCGAGCGCCGTCAGATGCGGGAACACCGAATAGCGCTGGAACACCACGCCGCGCTCCGACGAAGGCTCCGGCGGCAGCGGCGCGCCGTCGACCAGGATGCGGCCGTGGCTCGGCCGCTCCTCGCCCAGCAGCATCCGCAACAGCGTGGTCTTGCCGCAGCCCGACGGTCCCACCAGCGCCACGAACGCGCCGGTCTCGATCTGGATGCTGACGCGCTCCAGCACCGCGCGCCCGGCATACTCCTTCCACAGGTCGATCACGCTGATGGCGCTCAAGCCGGAGTGCCGGGCAGGAACCACGGGAAGGCGGCGCGACGCAGCGCGAGCAGGAAAAGGTCCATCAGGAACGCCAGCAGCGTGATGCAGGCGACGTATGGAAGAATGATGTCCATGGCAAAGTAGCGTCGCACCAGGAAGATGCGGTAGCCAAGCCCGCTCTCCGCCGCAATCGCCTCGGCCGAGATGAGGAACAGCCAGGCCGGGCCGAGCGCCAGACGCACCGACTCAAGCAGCCGCGGCAGCAACTGCGGCACGGTGACGCGCAGCGCGATCTGCCAGGTGCTGGCGCCCAGGGTCTGCGCCTTGACCAGCTGCTCGGCCGGCAGTTCCAGCACCCGCGCGGCAAGGTCGCGGACCAGCACCGGCGCGGTGCCGATGGCGACCAGCAGGATTTTCGAGGTCTCGCCCAGCCCGACCGCGATGAACAGGATCGGCAGCACCGCCAGCGGCGGCACCAGCGACGCCACCGCGACGAAGCCGCCCAGCGCCGAGCGGACCAGCGGCAGCAGCCCAACCAGCAGCGCCAGCGCGAAAGCGACGGCCGCCGACAACGCCAGCCCGATCAGCAGCCGCTGCAGGCTGGCCGCCATGTCGAGCCAAAGCAGGTAATGCCCGGTGCGCGGGTCGGCCACGAACGCCATGCGCCCGAACGCCGCCCACAGCCTCGCCGGGCTGGGCAGCAGCTTGTCATCGGCGTTGACCGCGAGCCGCTGCGCCGAGAACAGCAGGTACGTTGCAACGACGATAACGAACGGCAACGCCGGCAGCAGCAAGCGCGCCGCCGCCCCCGGCCGACGGTTGATCAGCCGCACGCCCGGCGACTTCGCCTCGCCGCACTCAGAGCTTCCCGTCGGCCGCCATCTGCATGTAGCTGTCCGTGAAGCGGAACTTCACGTTGTGGGCGTCGCCCTCGACGGCGCCGCCGGGAAACTGGATGCCGACCACGTCGGCGGATTTCGCGTCGTTGCCGAGCAGCTGATGGCTGAACAGGAAATCGCGCACCAGTTGCATCGTCTTGGGCAGGGTTGCGCTGCGGGTGAAGCCGGCCGCCTCGGACGCGGCATAGAACATCCTGGTGGTCTTCAGCTGCGCCTCGAAGCCTGGCAGGTCGGTGCCGGACTCCTTGCCCATGTCGCCCCGCGCGGCGCGTGCCGCCGCGGTGTCGGCCGACATCGCGGCCATCGTCTCGTACCAGGCGCCGGTCAGCGCCTTGGCGAAGTTCGGGTTGTCGGCAAGGGTTTTGCTGTCGACCACGGCGAGGTCCATGATCTCGCCCGGGATCTGCGACGAGTTGAACACGCCGTGGGCGCTGGCGTCCTGCATGATCTGCTGCACGATCGGGTTCCAGGTCACGACGGCGGTGACGTCGCGGGTCTTGTATGCGGCGGCCAGGTCGGCGTCCGACGTGTTGACCACGGTGAGGTCGCGCTCGGTCAGGCCGGCGGTGGTGAGGGCGCGGTCGAGCAGGTACTGCGACACCGAATACTGCACCAGGTTGATTTTCTGGCCGCGGAGGTCGGACAGCGCCGTCTTGTCCTTCAGGATGACCGCGTCGTTGCCATTGGAGAAATCGCCGACGATCACCGCGGTGGTGTCGACGCCGCCCACCGCGGGCACCGCCAGCGCGTCCATGTTGGTCACCGTCAGCGCGTCGAACGCGCCGGCGGTATACTGGTTGATCGACTCGGCGTAGTCGTTGACCTGCACCACGTCGATGACGATGCCGTACTTGTCGGCCCATTTCTTGACGATGCCGTGCTCGGCGGCGTACGGCCACGGCATCCATCCCGCGTAGATCGTCCATGCCAGCTTAAAATGAGTTTTAGCGCCGGCCAAAGCCGGCTCCGGAGTCAGCGCTGCGGCGGCCAGCAGCGCCGCGGCGGCAAGGAGCGGACAACGAAAGCGCATGGCAATCCCCTGGCGAATGGAGCTGAAAAGCACGGCGAGGCGCCCAGGCAGCGCACTCTCCGTGCAATAATGCAGCCACGCAAGGCGGTTCTGTTGCAGGCTTCAAACGTTCGTTATGGTGTCATGTTGCTGGTGCGTACGGTTCGCGGCAAGCTGGCGCATCGTCGCCGCGCAGGCAACGTCCATGCCGGCATCCCAGTCCGGCTGGATGCTGCGAACAGGTGCGCCCTGCTCAATTTCGAAGCAGGGCAGTCACGGTTCCGTTTCGGAACCCAGGACAGCCCGCGCTGGGGTAGAAGGCCGTGAGGAGACAGAGCGGACGGGTACGATGACGGCAGGGCAGACAAGTGCGTTCGAGTTGTCGGACAGCTCGGAGATGGCCGCCGCACGCCTGGCGCTGGACCAATCTCCCGGCTCACCCCAGCCGTTGTTCCGGCTCTGCTGCCTGTTGCTGGCCCGCCAGGACCCGTCGGCCAACGCGTTGCTGCCCCTTTTGGAGCAATTCCCTCGTTATAGCGCGGGCTGGCAGGCGCTCGGCCTGACCCTGCTGCCGCTCCAGCCGGCAGCGGCGCTGGTTGCGTTCACGCGGGTCCAGGCCGCGCAGGACGAAGTAGGGATGTCGTCCGTCGCCGCTCGTTGTGGGCAGGCTGCGGCACTGGCCGTACTTGGGAGACATGCCGAAGCCGCGAGCGCCTACGCCGCCTGCGAGGCGTTGGCTCCCGGTGACGCCCACTTGCCGCACCGACGCGGCGCGGCGTTGCGGCAGGCTGGAGATCATGGAGGCGCCCGAACCGCCTTTGCTCGCGCCACGGCGCTGGCCCCCACGTCGGCGCAGGCCTGGCACAGCCTCGGCGTCGCCTGCCAAGACCTGAACGACCATGCCGCCGCAGCGCCGGCATTTCGCGCGGCGCTTGCAAACCGACCTGACTTTCACGAGGCGGCGTTCAATCTCGGCGTGGCGCTTCAGCAGTGCGGGCGGCTGGATTCAGCCCTGGACGCCTACGCGGTCGTCTTGCGTCTATGCCCGGGGCTGTTCGGCCGTATCGCCCAGGCCTTGATTTCAGGATCGTCAGGGCAGCTTTGGCTTAGCCCCGCCGCGTTGCGCGGAGAACTCGACGCCCGCGTCCGAGCGTCCGGCGCGGAACGATTTCCGGTATAGCCCAGGTCCATTCAGCAGCGCGCTCGCCGTAGCGTCGTATGCCGCCGGATCGAGCGACTCGTATGAAAGATCGAGTGGCAGGCGCGGCACCGGGAAGCACTGGGCGACCGGCGTGCCGCGCGGCAGCAGGCCCTCGAACGCCGGTTCGGTCCAGACCGCCGGGAACAGCAGGCCCACCTCGTTGAATCGGTCGCTGTCCACCAAACCGCTGAGCAGCCGGAACGGCAGGTCGGCGCGGTTGACCGGATGCGTCGCGAACAGCGACCAGCCTGCCTCCAGTTCGACCGTCCAGAAGCTGTTGAATTTCACGATCACCTGGTTCGGCGTTTGGAACGGCGTGCCGTCCACTTGGGCAGGCGCGTGGAAACTGACGGGGCTGCGTGGGTGGTGGGTCGCGGCCAAAGGCGGGATGTCCCAATCCCACGACAACGTTCCTGCGCGCACGACGACGTCGCAGGCCAGCGGCATGACGAAGCCGTGCGTCATCGCGTCGACGAAGGGCGGGCACTGCTTGACGGTGCGGACCGGGGCCGGATGCATGTCCGACGCAGCATTTCGCCCCATGGTCCGCAGCCAGTCCGGCAAAGCCTCCCGCGCCGCGGCGGGGCGGGGCAGGACGCCGGTCAGCGCCGGATCACAGCGGAACACCACGCGCATACGCCTATCCGGGCCTGTGCCGCGCCTGCGCCACCGCCTTGCGCCAGCCGGCGTATTTCGCCGTCCGCGCGCCTTCGTCCAACGCCGGCGCGAACTGCGCGGCACTCGTCCAGCCGCGCGCAAAAACTTCGGGCTCCGGGTAGACGCCGGCATCCAGCCCGGCAAGGTAGGCGGCGCCCAGCGCCGTGGTCTCCAGCATCGCCGGACGCTGCACCGCGACGCCCGCCATGTCGGCCAGGAACTGCATCGTCCAGTCGCTGGCCGCCATGCCGCCGTCGACCCGCAGCACGGCGCTCTCGGCCATCCCGGCGTCGTCCAGCATGGCGCCGAGCAGGTCGCGCGTCTGGTAGCCGACCGCCTCCAGCACCGCGCGCGCCAGCTCCTTGCGGGTGGTGGCGCGCGAGATGCCGCTGACCGCGGCCCGGGCGTGGCTGTCCCAGTGCGGCGCGCCGAGGCCGGTGAACGCCGGCACCACGTAGACCGCCTGCGCCGGGTCCGCCTGCGCCGCCAGCGCGCCGGCTTCGGCGGCGGCGTCGATCACGCCGAGCCCGTCGCGCAGCCACTGCACGGCGCTCCCGGCGGAGAAAATGGCGCCCTCCAGCGCATAGGTCCGCTGCCCCCGAAGCTGATAGGCGATGGTGGCCAGCATGCGATGGCGCGACCGTGGCTGCGCCGTGCCGACATTCAGCAGCACGAAGGCGCCGGTGCCGTAGGTCGCCTTGACCATGCCGGGCGCGAAGCAGGCCTGGCCGACCAGCGCCGCCTGCTGGTCGCCGGCGATGCCGCGCACCGGGACCGCAGCCCCCAGCGCTTCGGGGCCGGTGCTGCCGAACAGCCCGGCGCTGTCCCGTATCTCCGGCAGCATCGCCCGGGGGACAGCGAACAGAAGCAGCATCGCGTCGTCCCAGGCGCCCGTGCCGATGTCGCACAGCAGCGTGCGCGAGGCGTTGGTGGCGTCCGTGGCGTGCACCCGCCCGCCGGTCAGCCGCCACAGCAGGAAGCTGTCGACGGTGCCGAAGGCGAGCGCGCCCGCCTCCGCCCGGCGGCGCGCGCCGGCGACGTTATCCAAGATCCAGCCGATCTTGGTGGCCGAGAAGTATGGGTCGAGCCGCAGCCCGGTGCAGGCCGCCACCGCCTCGCCGTGCCCGTCGCGCCCCAGCGCCTCGCACCTGTCGGCGGTGCGGCGGTCCTGCCAGACGATCGCGTTGTAGATCGGGATGCCGGTCTGCCGGTCCCACACCAAGGTGGTCTCGCGCTGGCTGGCGATGCCGAGCGCCGCCAGGGAGGACGCCTCGATTCCGGCCTGTTGCAGCGCCTCGCGCGCGGTGGCGAGGGCGGTCGACCACAGCGCCTCGGGGTCGTGCTCCACCCAGCCCGGCTGCGGGTAGAGCTGCGGGAACTCGCGCTGCGCCTGGCCGAGCGGCGTCATGTCCGGGCCGAACACGATCGCCCGCGTGGACGTCGTGCCCTGGTCGATGACCAGGACCGGCGCGGTCATCGGCAGCCGGGGGAGCGGTTGCCCGCTCCCCCGGTGTTCACGTCGAGCCGCCTCAAGCGCGCTTCTGCAGCGGCGACGCCGCCCACGTCTTGAGCAGCGTGTCGTAGTCGATGGTCTCGCCCTGCGGCTTCTCGTTCGCGAGCTTGCGCTGCGGCGCGAGGTTGCCGTCCTTCTCCGCCTTGGCGAACCAGTACTCGGGGTCGCGCGCCTCGTTCAGCACCGGACCCAGCTTGCCCTGCACGCCGGAGCGCTGCAGCCGGCTCATGATGGCGTCCTGGTCGCGGGCCAGCCCGTCCATCGCCTGCTGCGGCGTGACCGCGCCGGAGATCGCGTTGGAGATGTTCTGCCACCAGACCTGCGCCATCTTGCCGTAATCGGGCACGTTGACGCCGGTGGGGGTCCACTGCTTGCGGGCCGGGCTGCGGTAGAACTCCACCAGCCCGCCGACCTTAGGGGCGAGGTCGGTCATCGCCTGGTGCAGGATGTCGCTCTCGCGGATCAGGTGCAGCGAGACCAGCGCCTTTTTCAGGGTGACGGTCTTGGAGGTGCAGAACTGGGCGTAGAGCCAACCGGCCTTGCTGCGCTCCAGCGGCGCGTGCTTCAGCATGGTCCAGCAGCCGACGTCCTGGTAGCCGAGCTTCATGCCCTCCTTCCAGTACGGTCCGTGCGGGCTTGGCGCCATCCGCCACTTCGGCGTGCCGTCGGCGTTCATCACCGGCAGGCCCGGCTTGGTCAGGCTGTCGGTGAAGGCGCTGTACCAGAAGATCTGCTGCGCGATGTGGCCCTGGCCCGGCACCGGGCCGGATTCCAGGAAGTCCATGCCGGCGGCCTCGGGCGGCGCGTACTTCTTCAGCCACTCGACGTACTTGGTCAGCGCGTAGACCGCCGCCGGGCCGTTGGCGTCGCCGCCGCGCGAGATGGAGGAGCCGCGCGGGATGCTGTCCTCCATGCGGATGCCCCACTCGTCGACCGGCCGGCCGTTGGGCAAGCCACGGTCGCCGGCGCCGGCCATCGACAGCCAGGCGTCGGTGAACCGCCAGCCGAGCGACGGGTCCTTCTTGCCGTAATCCATGTGGCCATAGACGCGGACGCCGTCGACCTCCTTGACGGTGTTGGTGAAGAAGTCGGCGATGTCCTCGTAGGCCGACCAGTTCACCGGCACGCCGAGCTCGTAGCCGAACTGCTTCTTGAACGCCGCCTTCAGCTCCGGGCGCTGGTACCAGTCATGGCGGAACCAGTACAGGTTGGCGAACTGCTGGTCCGGGAGCTGGTACAGCTTGCCGTCGGTGAAGGTGCCGAACGACAGGCCGATGAAGTCCGGCAAGTCCAGCGTCGGGCTGGTGACGTCCTTGCCGTCGCTGGCCATGAAGTCGGTGAGCGAGCCGCCGACGATGTCGCCGTAGCGCGGATGGGTGCCGATGAAGTCGGAATCGTTCATCCAGAAATCGTAGATCGGCCGGCCGGACTGCATCTCGACCTCGATCTTGTCGACCAATAGGCCCTCGTCCATCAGGTCGTGGTTGACCTTGATGCCGGTGATCTCGGCGAAGGCGCGGGTGAGCGTGTGCGACTCGTAGTCGTGCACCTTGAGGATCTCGGAGACGGTGTTGAGCTGCATCCCTGCGAACGGCTTGGCCGCCTTGATGAACCACTCCATCTCGGCCATCTGCTCGTCCTTGCTGAGCGTCGACGGCGTGAACTCGGAATCGATCCACTTCTTGGCGGCGTCGACCTGCTGGGCATGGCTGGTGCCGCTCTTGATCAGCACCCCGGCGCCGACGGCGGCGGCTCCGATCAGCACTTCGCGACGCTTCATGGCTTCAGCTCCCTTTTTGATTTTTACTAGCAGCCTGTCGGACTTAACGCGACGCGGAAGCGGGTGGTAGCAGTGGGTCACAAGCGGCCTGGACATCCCGTATGAGCAATTTCCGCCTAATCGATCGTGCAACGGGTTTTCTGATGCCGC